>Ga0233435_1004166_pt1 | contig 10401 bp, 8 predicted proteins | sample SI_122_August201_3_FD_182735 | JGI IMG/M metagenome (GOLD analysis project Ga0233435, IMG submission 182735) | Seawater microbial communities from Saanich Inlet, British Columbia, Canada - SI_122_August2016_135_MG | ecosystem: Environmental > Aquatic > Marine > Inlet | place: Canada: British... | reverse complement strand
TACACTCGTAACTTCCTCATTGCATTATTCAGTGCAGATGAGCGCTTTAGCGACGAAGGTGCAGGCTTAGTTCTAGACACTGTGGAAGGCATGGTTAGCTCATTCGTCTTCAATGTTGTCATTAAAGGCATAGCTCCTGTCGATGACAATGCACCTGCACCTCACCCTGAGTTGTTTGATAAGCGTTAATCACAGGCACTCGTTCAAGCAATACTGAATGACTAAAGCAAAAAAAGCCACTCAACCTTAGGTTGAGTGGCTTTTTTATTGGCCGCAGTTCAATTTAATTTTCTGGCCAGGTGACAATATACTCTTGAATATCATCCGTAATGTCGTCCTCTGAGACGACTCTGTGCTTAATAGACACGCCGGCTTCATACACTGTATTAGGGTCACCTGACAATAATGGGTGCCACCAAGACAGTGGAATGCCTTCAGACAACATTCGGTATGCACACGTTGGTGGAAACCAGGCTAAATTTTCAACGGTTAGATGCGCGGGGGTTAAAATAAGACAGTCCGGCATTAACGTTTTTCTGTCGGTATAAACAGTACACTGGCAGCTTTCAGGGTCTGAATATTTGCAAACCACTTCAGTATAAGCAAGCGCGCCCGAATCTTCATCTTCAAGTTTTAACAGGCAGCACCGCCCACAACCATCACAAAGACTTTCCCACTCTTCTTTGTTCATCTCGCTGAGTGCTTTGCGTTCCCAAAAAGGAGCGTCATCTTCCATGAGCCAGCCTCACTTACCACATCTGTAAAAGGCTAAGGAGTATACGTTTTGATAATTGGAATATCTAGCGGGGCGTAACGAATTTTAGCATTTGCTTGTATAACAGAACGGCGGCCAGGTTGATTTGTTGCCATTTCAAGGCCGTCATTAGAGTCATCTTGCATGCTGCTAAATTCAGACCAATGCAAGCCTTTGAGCTTAGCTTCATGACTTAATCTGGCGCCTAATAATACTGGCGATTTTTTTACTTTGACCATATCACTATGAAAATCCGGCAGAAGCAACATTTCATCATTTTCAGGGAACATATCGCCCATAATAACCGGATCAGCTTGAGCACTACTCGCGGCAGCCAGCAATACCCACAACAGTACTTGTTTATTCATGCTTTTCATAACGACACTCGACATAAAATGATACTTTAAAGTATAGTCAGCTAACCTGACCAATAACTGAACATTGACATGAAATATTACTTAATTCTATACGTGATGTTACTAACACAAAACGCGATCGCATCCGCCTTAAAGTCAGACGAGGATTTAACTTTATTCCCGGTATATGGCGCATTGCAGCCCAACCAAAGCTGGCAAATTAACCTTCATGCTTGGGTCTTCGAAAAAGAAGAAAAACATTTTTTTAACCAACAAATCAACAAACAGTTCAGCAAAGTGCTCGAACTTAAAAAAAATACGGCTCAACAGCAACTGTTTCAGCAACGCCTAGCCCCTTTTCTTTATGACAGTGAAAGCAGTAAAGAAATCAAGCTCAGCTTGGGTAATATCTCTAAGCGGTTTGGCAAAACCCAATCTAATGGACACCTATACCAGCAAGTATGGTTAAAAGACCAGAAACCCGGCACATTAATGGTTAAATCAGATGAACGACCAGATCAACAAGCGAAGGTTTTTTTAATTCCTGAAACGGGCTTATCCATCATTTCAGACGTTGATGACACCATTAAAATCAGCCAAGTAACGGATAAAAAACGCCTACTCAAAAATACCTTTCTTGAACCCTTTAAAGCGGCAAAAGGCATGGCAGTGCGTTATCAACAGTGGGCCAAACAAGGGGCAGCCTTTCACTACTTATCAGCCTCTCCTTGGCAGCTCTACACACCACTTGCACAGTTTATTAAGCAATTTAACTTCCCTGCGGGCACCTTCCACATGCGCCAAATTAGGATTAAAGACAGCTCAATTTTTTCTTTGATCACATCCCCTAAGCACACATCCCCTAAGCAGTACAAATTGCAACAAATTGAACAAATATTACAAGACTTCCCCAAACGAACCTTCATTTTAGTGGGTGATTCAGGAGAATCTGACCCTGACATTTACACCGCAATCGGCATACGTCATCCGACTCAAATAGCACACATTTATATCCGCCAGGTAACACCAACTGCCCCAACCAAAAATGCAAAATTACAGGTTCCGTTCACCATTTTGCAGCCTTGAACGATGATGCTGCAGCCACTGCAAAGCAATGATAACCGTCGCGGAATCATGCTGAAAAACATCCGCTAACAACGCCTCAGCTGCGATAACATGGACCTTAATGTCCTCCCCCTCACTTTCTAACCCACAAATATCCCCCACAACAGTTGAATCTACCAACGCACAATACAAGCTGATTCGCTCAGTTGTCCCACCTGGGGATACAAAGTATTCAGCAATTTTTTCCAGTGCCAACAGCTCACAACCCGATTCTTCCACAGCCTCACGACGAGCAACCTCCTCATCAGACTCTCCCTGCTCAACAACCCCCGCACACAGCTCCATGAGCCACGCACCTTGAGGCCGATGCAATGCGCCAATACGAAATTGTTCGACCATCACCACCGCATCGGCAACGGGATCATACATCAACACCGCAACAGCATTGCCACGCTCTAACAGCTCACGCGTTAAGACAGCGCTTTCACCACCGGCAAATAAAGCATGTGTTAACTGGATAGATTGAAGCTGAAAGAAACCTTGATAAACAACGGTATTGCTCTTAACAGTAAAGTTCATTGCTGCTCTCTAGAATATATTGATGAGATAAAACTGATTTAACTACTGTGGCGTGCCATTCCAAGAGCGAGTTGGCTTATCATTACAGTAACCCCACAGACCTTCCCACCGAGCAGGGTAACCTGAATCTATAAATTTGACCTGAAAGTTACCCCAAAAGTAAGACTTCTGCTTGTTCAACCCGAGCCTTGGAGTATTACAACGGACATCAGAAGCATCTTGGACCCAATAACCATCATATCGATCTCTTTCACTGTAAATACCTGCCAAACCAAGAATGTAAATCAAGCCAGGCCTGCCATTATGTGTGTAGCTCCAGGTCGCAGTAGGACCAGATTCATCTTCAAAAACAACCTGACCATAAGTTGAATTCCAAACCTCATCAGAATAAGCACTGTTGCCTGCTAACAAACAAACGAAACCCAATGCACAGGCGCACACATTTTTCATATTTTATCCTTTACCTTTTCGTTGAATCCCAATTACCAAGCAATATCACTGCCATCAATATCAACAAACCGGCCTGAATCGGCAAGCGTTGATTGATCAATAATGGCCGATAATTTATCTATACACTGCTTGGTATTAATTTCAGCATTAGGCCCACCCATATCAGTCAACACCCAGCCAGGGTGTAATGCTAGGACGGTAATGCCTTGCGGTTGTAAATCAATAGACGCACTTTTAACTATGGCATTTAAAGCCGCTTTTGAAGCCCGGTATGGGTAACACCCACCAGAGCCATTATCAGCCATACTGCCCATTTTACTGGTCATGTTTGCCATGACCTTCAACCCACTCATTGCCACATGATCAACAAAAGCTTGCATCATCTCCATGGCTGAAAATGTATTGGCTGAAAATACGTCAAACCAATCTTGGGTATTATTACTCCCGAAAGGCACATTATTGCCATATACACCCGCATTGTTGAACAAAATATCAACCGGGTGCCCTTTCAACTCGCCGGCAAGGGTACGAATACTCTCTGGCAGAGTAACATCCAGGGTGTAAATCATGACATTTGAAAATACCGTTTTTAATTGGTTTAGTGCCGTCGCTTGTGATGTATCCCGACACGCCGCAATGACGGTCCAATCATGCTTAGCATAATGTTCTGCCAGAGCCAGCCCTATCCCTCTATTGGCACCCGTAATCAGTATTGTTGACATAGTATCACTCTCCTTTTGTAGTACTTGTTCTCAATAAAAGCAGGTCATCATTAATAACACACTGATCGCTGTGAGTACTATTGCCACAAAATTTAATGTCATTCAAAATCATTATTCACAGAGGGATTTGCGTAAACTGGTAGGGTCAAAAACGGTGAAGTGAATACTCAAAAGACAAAGCGAGCAACGGTGTTTATTCTTCAGGCGCAAAACCACGTCGTAAGGTATTTTCAGTGATGGTTCGTACGCGCAGAAATTGCAACAAATAATCCCTACCCCCGGCTTTTGCACCAATGCCGCTTAACCGATAACCACCAAAATCTTGTACACCCACTCTTGCACCGGTAATTTCCCGATTGATGTACAAATTCCCGACGACCAACTCTGTTTTAGCGCGCTCGATGTGGGTTAAATTACGAGAGAATAACCCCCCCGTTAAACCATAAACCGTATTATTCGCCACCTCAATCGCTTCATCAAATGTAGCCACAGGGATTAAGGACAGCACAGGGCCAAAAATTTCTTGCTGCGCCAAAATAGATTTAGGAGGAACATCTTTAAAAATGGCAGGCCCAACAAAATGCCCTTTACGCTGACTTAAATCAATGGCCAATGCCAAGGTGGCCACATCCTTACCCGTTTCAATAATCGACTCGAGCTGTTGCTTAACCTGCGCATTAATCACAGGTCCGAATTGATTTTCAGGGGACTCAGGAGAGCCTGTGATCAAGCTTTTGGTCGCTTCGATTAACCGCTCGCACAGGATGTCTTTAATACTATCTAGTACGATGACTCTCGAACATGCACTACATTTTTGCCCTTGAAAACCAAATGCTGAATGGACAATGGCCAACACCGCTTCATCAATATCGGCATCACTATCAACAATAATGGCATTTTTACCACCCATTTCTGCAATCACGCGCTTAAAATGATGCTGATAAATCTCCGGTTCTGCAGACGTTTTAATGATCTCACGCCCCACTTCCAACGAACCTGTAAATACAATAAATTTGATATTAGGATGGCTTACCAACTCCCGACCAATAACCTGGCCTGGCCCGGGTAGAAAGCTTAATACCCCTTTCGGCAAACCTGCTTGCTCTAACAGCTTGACGAACCAAGCAGCAACCGTTGCACCATCTGAAGAGGGTTTTAACACTAATGTATTACCGGTGACCAGAGAACCGGTGACCATGCCCACCATCAAAGCCAAAGGAAAATTCCAAGGCGATATAACCGCGCCAACCCCTAAGGACTCGTACCTAGACGTGTTAAGTTCTCCAGCCAAATGGTGGTTATGAGGCTCAATATAGGCTTTTGCATGATCACTATAATAGTGGAGAAAATCGATTGCCTCAGTGACATCAGCAACAGCCTCAACCCAACTTTTACCGACCTCCAACACCTGTAGCGCAGCAAATTCGTACAGTTGCTCCTCAAGCAAGGCTGCAACCTCTTTTAATAGCTGAATTCTCTTTTCCATCCCCCAAGCACGCCATGCAGCCAAATTTTCTCGCGCGATAAGAACAGCTTGCTTAACATCACTCTCTGTTGCTGCTGCAAAACGGCCGATCACTTGATCTGGAACACTTGGGTTATAGGAACAGAAGTGATGCTCTGCCGGAATCACCTCCCCTGCGATCATTAGAGGATAATCTTGGCCAATTTTTTGCTTAACCACTGCCAGGGCGCGTTCAAATTCATCACGCTCACTCGGCTCAATGAATTGTGTATGAGGAAAATTTTGAAACGATTGTTGACTTTCATGCTCTTTTTCTTCGCTGGCAACAACCAGAGGTGCAGAATAATCAGCATGGTGATCAGGCAACCCCATCATCACCAACATAGATTGGCTGGATGAATTTTCTAATAAACGCCGAACAAGATATGACATACCTGGCAATAATTGACCAAAGGGTAAGTACACCCGAACTTGATAACCGCCTTCGATCACTTGCGTACATAAATTTTCACCCATCCCATACAGCATTTGGAACTCAAACTGATGAGGTTCTAAAGCAAATTCTTCCGCCATGACTTGAGCCACTACAACAGAACGCACATTATGCGTTGCTACAGCGGTATAAACTAATGATGGCTCGCTTAACAATTGTCTCAAGCAATGCTCATAGGCAATATCTGTCTCGCTTTTAGATGACCATACCGGGCATGGCCAGCCTTGTTGTTTTGCCAATATGGTTTCATGATCCCAATATGCCCCCCTAACTAAGCGGACAATAATTTTGTGATGACGTTGCTTGCACCACTTGAGCAGCTGCTCTACATCACTAACGGAATCTTTTAAATATGCTTGAATGGCAATACCAACATTTTCAACATGAAGGAACTCACGCTCCATCAATACACTTTTAAACGCATCAATAATGATATTTTTAAGTGCGTATTGTTCCATATCAAAAATAATCGTGACATTCTGGCTGGAGGCAGCGCGTAACAAAGCCCTTAACCGATCGGTTAATGCTTTCACACTGGCATCATGAGCAACCGGTGACAATTGAGAATATAAAGAAGATGGCTTGATCGACAAGTTAACAGGCTCATCACCGGGCTTAAGTTGGCTAGACAGTTGCTCTATTAAATTGAGATAAGTGGCTAAATAACGGTCTGACTCTGCATGGCTAACGGATATTTCACCCAGTAAATCCATACTCACTTTAGCGCCTTGCTTTGCCAGCGCCTCTTTCACTGAAAGCAATGACTTAAGATCATCACTGGCAAGAAAGCGCTTTGCTAGCACCTGAATCACTCTTCTAACCGTTGGCGCCACCAAATGTGAAGACACCGCCCTGTGGGTGCGATTTAACCCCCATTTGAGCAAGGACGGCAAAGGAAACTCATCCTCTTGAAAATAATCTTGCAAGTGATGAATGAGGTCTGCATCTTTTTGCAAGGTGGGTAACACATCAATAAAGCGTAACGCCTGAATTCGAAACTGAGGATCTGAGATAAGCTTATTGAAAAGAACGTCTATCCAGCTTTCTTTTTTTTTCTTTTTCGATTGCAATAAATCAAGCTGCGACAACAGAACGTCTAATTGTGCCTGTATTTTTGCTTCAACATCGGGTTGCTCACTCAGCTTATACATTTTATATTTCTATTTCTCTGAGATTAAATTCGATAACATCCTGCTCTTTACCAGATCCGATGGTAATTTTACCGCTCTGGTGCACCATCACTTCATCATGTAACAGACGATACTCACGCTTCCCTACATAGACCGTAGAGCCATTTGTGCTCTGATCAACCACCACAAAATAATTTGGTGGCCGAAACTCAATACGCGCATGCTCACGCGAAGCCACACCCGTTTTGGTCATCAAATCGTTTTTTCGACTACGACCAATGTTAATGCACGTGTTTTTCTGTCCTACGATGACCTCTTGACCGGCAAAGCACACCAGCATTTCATGACTCATTTTGCTGATTGAGGTTTCACATAAACGCAAAGAGGAGGTATCGGATAAGGCCATGGTTCTGTCATTTTCATCTTCCCAGACCACCTCATAAACGTCGGTTGTACCTGTCTTACCTTTCAGCCAAGCCGATTTAACCCAGCGCGTTAGTTGTTCAGGCATTTCCTCTAATAACAATTCTCGCGATGCGCCAGTTGTTAATATCTGGCCACGCCTTGCCTCTGCAATCACCCGAGCGGCAGTATTAACAGTATCACCAAAAAGATCCCCCCCCTCTTCAATCACATCGCCATAGTGAAAACCTATCCTAATAGATAACTTGACCCCTTCAGTGGGTGGCTCTTGGTCTACATATTCTTGCATATTCACCGCTGCCAATGAGGCATCACACACATCGGTAAATTGGCACATCACTTCATCACCAATGGTTTTAATAACACGCCCTTGATAATTCATTGCAAGCATAATGAGCTTATGCAAACAATTTTGCGTAATATGAAGCGCGATTTTATCACCCAGTGTTTCATATATTTTGGTGCTATCGCTGATGTCCACAAACAATACGCAAGCATGCGCTGGCAACTGTCCTGTGGTATTGAACGCTTCAGTCAATCCAAGTTTTCCTCTGCAATTTACATAGGTACACTTCGAGTATAGCAACTATGCTATAAGTTTATTGGCTAACTAAAATCACCCTCATGTTTGACCCTATTGCCATCATTGGCTCAGCTTGCCTACTCCCCGGTGCAAACAACCCTGACGCGCTCTGGAGCATTGCCTTACACAAGCAATCTGCCATTGGCCATGCACCAATTGAAAGGCAATTTCCACAGCAATCGCACACGCCCTGGCCGCATGACCTGGGTGGTTACATTACCGATTTTAACACACCACAAGATGGGCTCGACAACGCCTTTCATTGGCTCCACTATGTAACCAATCACGCTTTCAACAATGCGGGAGTTAATCCCGCTGAAAGCTCAACAGGCCTCATTTGTGGGCACTTGTCCTACCCAACTGAAGCCTTTAACACGTTATGCCACCATCACTGGCTGGCTCAAACGCCCTGGTTAACAAACCCTGTACCCCTACCCGATTGGCGCAACCGTTTCATGTCGGGTCTACCGGCGCACTGGGTGGCAGATCAATTAGGCTTAAAAGGTAAAGCAATGGCCATAGATGCGGCTTGCGCGTCTTCTTTATATGCCATTCAAATAGCCTGCTTTGAACTGCAACAAAACCGCAGTGAATACATGATTGCAGCCGGTTTAAATGCAGCTGACCGGCAATTTCTACAAATGGGTTTTAATGCGCTCAGTGCCTTAAGCCTAAGCGGTCAAAGCAGACCGTTCCATCCTGAAGCAGACGGCCTACTTGCCGCCGAAGGTGCGGCAGCCATACTGTTGTGCCCACTCTCTCTAGCCAAACAACGTGGACACAGCATTTTAGGCGTCATAGAAGGTATTGGCGTATCTAATGATGGCCAAAGCAAAGGATTTTTAGCACCGGCCAAAAACGGCCAAATACGTGCCATGACACAGGCCTATGCCAATAGCGCGGTACTGCCTGAGCAAATCCGCCTACTTGAGTGCCATGCCACTGGTACCTCAGTTGGTGACCAGACAGAGCTCGACAGCTTAACGGAATTTTTTCAACAAACACCACTCAGTTTAAACTCGTTAAAGGCCAATCTAGGGCATTTAATTACCGCCTCTGGCATGGCCAGCATCGTCAAGCTAGTGCAAGCCTTTCAGCACCAAACCTTACCTCCCCAACGAGCAGATTTGTTACGCCCAAGCATTGCCAGCGCCGGGTTTAACGTCCCTACTGAGGCAAGTCATTGGCCTTCCGAACAACAATTTACAGGCATTAACAACTTTGGTTTTGGAGGCAACAACGCCCATTTGATCTTATCTTCCTACAGCGCACACCAAAGCCTGCCAGACACAAAACCCACGCAAGCTTGCTCACAACCACTTAACATCAGCCAAATGGCCACCACCATTGACGCAGAGAAAATGACAATTGATCGCAGTAAGCTTGCCTTCCCCCCCATTGAGTTAGAAAAATCGCTTGCTCAACAATCCGCCATTTTTGAACTGGTACAAGAAAACGTTACGCAACACAAAGATTTTCCAACAGAGCGCACTGGCGTCATTATTGGCATGCAGTGTGACCCTGAAGTCTGTCGATTTGTCTTCCGCTGGAATTTAGTCAACTGGCAACAGCAATGGGTAGGCCCAGAGAAAAATGATCAATCGTCACAACAATGGCTTAAAAAGCAACGTGACCTGCACACTAAAGCGCTGGATTCTGATGGTGTGATCGGGGCAATGCCAAACATACCCGCCAACCGATTAAACCGACAATATGACTGGCAAGGTTTAGGATTTACTGTATCAAGCGATCATTTATCCGGTATTGATGCCCTACAACTCGGCATAGATTACATCAACAACCATATTCTAGACTGTGCCATTATTGGCGCCGTGGATCTTGCCGCTGATGAAGTACATTTAGCCGCAATCAAAAACTGCAATATTGCTCAATACAGCCAAGACGGCGTTGCCGTTCTGGTACTGAGTAAGCAAACCTCAGGGGCACAACCTTGTGCCAGTGTAAAAATCAGCGAGACACAAAATACACCTGGCACTAGCCCGCCACGAATAGAGCATGGCGCTGCAACGCACCTCATCACTTTGTGTAAAACCTTAGAGAATAAGCCTCAGTCTCACCAACAGACCACATATAAAGCGGCGCTCTCTCACCAAACAAGAACCATTGAGTTACATAGCCTGTCACCAATAAGTAACCACATCACTCGTACCGACCAATCAACACCAACAGATGCTATGGTGTTACCGCCTCACCCTGCAAAGTTACGCCTCACCCCCATGTCGGCATCACTTCCCAGCATGACACTGCCAACCGTACGTCAACGTGAAACCAATGCAGCAGCACTGTCAGAGCACACACTGCAGCAATGGATCACTCAAATCAGTGAATACCACCAGCGCTTTATTCAGCAACAAGCAGAG
>Ga0233435_1004146_pt1 | contig 10446 bp, 14 predicted proteins | sample SI_122_August201_3_FD_182735 | JGI IMG/M metagenome (GOLD analysis project Ga0233435, IMG submission 182735) | Seawater microbial communities from Saanich Inlet, British Columbia, Canada - SI_122_August2016_135_MG | ecosystem: Environmental > Aquatic > Marine > Inlet | place: Canada: British... | reverse complement strand
AGATATTACCTTATTCTTATTTCTCTGACGAGGGAATAACGTAGGGGGCAAAGAAAAATTCGCGGGGCTATATTTGATGCTTCTTATACAGGCGCACACTAAAAACCATTAAGGCGATACTCACAAGCAAGACGGGTATAATAACAAACTGGAAATCAGGATTATTATTCTCTACGCGCGCAGTCTGAGTCACAATCCCTGCAGTAAAACCTGACATGATGACACTGATGGTCATAATGATGGGTACCCACAAGATCGCATTAAATGCCTGCTTTAAATTCAAATAAAGGGTAATGGCAACACCAATTCCAATAAATGCGACGGTCATATCCATTTTACCTTGCCAAAGCTCTGCAAGAAAAAGCCGTACCGAAGGGTCAGGGAATAATTCACTCGCAACAAAAAAGATAGAAAGCCACGCGACGATAAAGAGGTCTAACAATAAAATAAGAGAAATGGTGCTCACCATGATGGGTGATAATAGCGGCTTGTTTTTTATAATCATTATTGATCCGAAATTAAGGTGTCACTATAGGGTATCAAACTCCCCGAAGCAGCTCTAGCAGGATTACTCTCTGTAATGTGTAAGCATATTCCTACCTAGTAAAGATCGTACAACAACTATCACAGTCTATTCTAAATTGATTATCCCTATGTTACTCTTTTGCCGAATAAATTTAGGTTCACACGGGAAGTGATATGTCATCAAAAGAAGAGTTCAGAGCGCTTCAAGCGCGCTTTGAATCACTCAGAAGCAATAAATTTTTTGAATTTACGGTAATTTTTATTATTGTTTTGTCAGCAATCATCATCGGGGAAAAAACCTACCCTCTGAACCCGACAGTCGCACTAGTTTTTACCGTATTGGATCACGCCATTACGGCTTTTTTCTTGATCGAAATTCTCGTGAGAATGGTGTCTGAGAAACGTTTTGTCGATTTTTTCAAAAAAGGGTGGAATATATTCGACTTCATTATTGTCGCAGCCAGCCTTGCCCCTATTGAAGACGGTGAGCTCGTACTGGTTGCCCGTCTACTGAGGATCTTTCGGGTATTGCGATTGGTTTCTCTAATTCCTGAACTACGCCTATTGGTCAACGCTCTGTTTAAAGCGATTCCCAGAATGGGCTATGTTGTCCTATTAATGTTTGTCATTTTCTATATATATGGCGCGATTGGTAGCTTCATGTTTGAAGACATCAACCCTAAGCGTTGGGACAATGTCAGCGTTGCAATGTTAACACTGTTCCGAGTGGCGACTTTTGAGGATTGGACAGATTTAATGTACCAAACCATGGAAGTCTATCCACTCAGCTGGTTCTACTTCTTAACGTTTATATTCTTAACGGCATTCGTCTTTTTGAATATGATGATTGGCATTATTTTGGATGTTCTCACGAAGGAGCATGAAGAATATAACCGTGAGCACAATGTCGGAGAAGCAGGTGAAGTCCATTGGATCAAAGAGCACACTGAGCAGCTTGAACTACGCCTGGAAAATATCGAAAAATTACTTGAGGAAAGCTTAAAAGCCAATGCGTTACTGCTAGAGAAACAGAGCACACCGGCAACGAACACGACTTAATGTTGAAATTGCTGACAGTAACGTAAATTTGTTTTTAATATTTCGTCATTTGGGTATCTCTTTAACGCCTTATTAAATATTTGGGTAGCGATTTTTATCTTTTTTTCCTTGATAAAAGCCCTACCCCATTCATTCCATGTGTATTTTTCGTTTTCTATTAACGTGTGATTATTCGGTAGCTGCTGCAGCCCTAACTGATACGTCTTTACGGCTTTCCCCCAATTCTGCTGCTTAATGTATGCTTGTGACCACTGATCAAAAACGACGGTAAGCATTTGAATAAGTTGTGGTTGTTTTAAAACAGCTTTTGCCGCGTTGGTCATTGCTAGTGCCTGGGCAAATTGTTGCTCTTTTAAAAGCCTTTTAACAGCCCAAATGGTGTACTGGCTGGCCACTTTTTTAATTTTTTTATGCTGACCATATTGGCGCACAATGGTATTAATTTTGTCTGTGGCGGCCTCAATTGATTGCGTTCGAGCAATTTGTCGAGACCATTCTTGAGTGATATAAGCCAGATTATCAATCGCAATGCGTTTATTCGCATTCAACGACAATAAGGCATAAATAACCTCGAAAGCGAGATCGTAAGATTTGTTCTTAATCTCGTTTATTGACCATTTTAATAAGTAGTGTTCCGTCCATTGCTTTAAAGACGAATAGCTATTAGCAGAAATAAGTGGTTGTGCTTTCAAAAGCACTTTATAGCCGTCTTCCCACTGGTCTTTTGATGAAAAAGCAAGTGCCTCAGTCACAAATATTTGTGCCTGTAAAGCCCGCAGTGCCTCTGTTTCCAATAAATCATATGCGGTACGAATTACGCCAATTGCCTCAGTTGCCGGGCGTGTTTTTGCAGCCAATAGCGCATAGTTATGCCAACCTGCTGTAAAATTATGCTTCATCGCTTGATTGTCAGGTGATAATTGCAAGCCCAGCTCAATTAATGCCAATGCCACCTTATATTTTTGCTGATTTAAAAGCTCAGCAGAATACATTGATAACAAGCTATTAAGACTGCTTCTTGCTTGTTTTAGACTAGGATCAAGTAGCAAAGCTTTAGCAAATAACAGTAACCCTTGCTCATAATCTTTTTCCGCAATAGAGGTAAGCGCCCTATTAAAATAAATAAGCGCAATTAACTCAACGTTTTCGATCTCACGTCTTGCTGAAACCTCTTCTTGCCCCACCCTGACAAAACCAGTTTTTTTCTCTAATTCTTGCACTGCAGCAAGGCTTGGATTAAAACCATATTGAGTTGTTGTCTCTATATCAAAATTCTGAGCGCTAGATGGGAGCAAGGAAAAAACATGTTTTTCTGTAGAAACAGCCTTAAGTGGCAACTGCAAAGATGAACCAATCCCATTATAAAGAACGGTCACTGAAACACAGTTATAAAGTCCATTTTTTAATGCAACCTGTAATAGTGATTGTTTCTCGGTATACGTCGTCAAAACGTGTTCATGTAACCAAATGAGTAATTTTTTAGCCTTCTCACTTGGAGAGTAGCCTGAAAAAAGCTGTTGCGCCCTTTCTTCTAGACTGGAGAGTTTTAATGACAATTTATTGAATTCAGTCCAGGACTTAACACCTGAGGCAATCAAACCTGCTTGAGCAATAGACAATGTTTTAAATTGGTGATTCGTAGCGTCCTTAAACAACGTCTGTTCTAACGGATTAGGCTGTTGCTGCAGGATAAGGGTCAGTTCAGAGAAAATTTTTCGACGACTATCATCAGCCCCAGGCTGGGCTGTGGGGAGCGCTAGTAAAATTATGTAAAATAAAAGGGTAAACCCTGTTGACTTAATCATGGCCTCCTAATATTATAGCTTCATAATTTAAATAGAGATTTTAACTCAACTTACTAACCTTTAGGAATTTAATCATGAAATCAATTAAACTTATTGCTGCTATTGCACTTATCGCTGCTTCAACTTCTGCTTCTGCTTGGTTCAACAACAACAACAGCAGCTACAACGGTCAACACAATGGTACTGGCGTTGGAAATGGCGACGCTTCTGGCGACGTAGATGGCGATTTCAGCTTCGGCATGAACATGAAAGCACGTGGACGTGGTAACGGTAAAGCTAACACCAACAACAACTGGAATGGTTACAACAACTACAACAATGGCTATGGATATGCTCCATACGGTTATGCACCAGTTGCACCTGTAGCGCCTGTTGCTCCAGTAGCACCAGCTACTAAATAATTCATTTTTAATGAATTAATCTAAAAAGGGAGGCTAATGTAAAGTTAGTCTCTCTTTTTTTTGCCATCATCTTCTCGTTCTTTAAAATCATCTATCATTTTCTGATAGGCTTGCCGAATACATTCCGAAGCAATTTCACCCATTTCACGATCCATTCTATAGGCCAATGTTTTCAGCATCTGGTGCGCTTCAGAGTCAATTTTTACCAGTTTTTTTTGCATATAATGTATTTATCATGTTATTAAAATGACAGTTAATCGCTGCATTTTTACCATTAATTAAAAGTAATTACCAGTATCGCTAAGCTAAGATCCACTTTAATGTAAAATCATGCACTGTAACTTACTCTCTAAGGCCATCTTCAACTTATTTAAATTTTGCTTCAGCACCTTTAATACATCTATTTATGCCAATTGTTTATATTTAACTTTAAACAACATTAGAAAAAAGAGATAATCAGTCCACCCAACAACCGTGACTCAAAATTAAACCTTAAAATGCAATCAATCATTTATTTGTATTAATTTGGAGAAGCGAAAAACGATATTTACGAGCTATACACAAGGAGAGTATATAGTGGCTACCTTACAACATTATTTTAACGGTCAAATACAAAAAGAATATGTAATCAGTGATAAAACGACGATTGGCCGTAATGACACCAATGATGTGACCATCGATAATCTTGGTATCTCCTCATATCATGCAAAAATATTTTCTGAAAGTGGCGCTTTTTTCCTAGAAGACCTAAGTAGCACCAATGGTACCTTTGTAGATGGCCACCGAGTTGAAATGCACATACTCGAACACAACCAAATCATCACGCTTGGAAAACATTATTTAAAATTTTCAGATCACCAAAAAGCATTACTTGAAGCTTCAGAGAATAATGCAAATGAGACAATTCTTGCAGAACCTTCAATAAACATGAACCAAGCAGTACGAAGCTATAAGCGCGAAAATTCAGCGACTAACACTGCTTTTATCATGATGGAAGACAACACAAGCCTACCGATAACGGGTGCTTTTATCGTGGGTAAAGGTAAAGACTCAAATGTTGTTTTGGATGGTTGGTTTGCACCTAAAGTTTCATTCATTGTTGATCAAAAAGTAGATGGGTATTACATCACCAGCATGGACAACAAAGTCAAAGTCAACGGTGAAGCGGTAAAAAGCCTTCAGAAACTAAGCAGTAGAGATTTAATTAGCGTTAGAGGCAAGAAATTTCAAGTACATTTATCCTATAAAAAGTAATAACGCTGCCTAATATCAATCGATACCGAGACAGACCATTTAACAGGCCACATATCCTGCGAATCTGCAGGTGAGACAGCTTTAAATCTTACTTCAGAGCACCCACAAAAAAAGCCAGCTTTCGCTGGCTTTTTTTAACAACCTTCCTAAGAAGATTACTTAGCAGCAGGAGCTACTGGAGCAGCTGGTGCTACAGGGGCAACAGGTGCGTATGGTGCGTAAGGAGCATAACCATAGCCATTGTTGTAGTTGTTGTAACCATTCCAGTTGTTGTTGGTGTTAGCTCGGCCGTTTCCACGTCCACGTGCTTTCATGTTCATGCCGAAGCTGAAATCACCGTCAAAATCGCCAGCAGCGTCGCCATTTCCAGCGCCAGTACCATTGTGTTGACCATTGTAAGAGCTGTTTCCATTGTCATACCAAGCAGAAGCTGAAGCTGAAACAACCAAAAGAGCAGTAGCTGCAATAATTTTTAACATATCCATATTCCTTTAATGTGTGTTTTTAGTTTTGAATTTTTCTTGTTTCAATCAAGTGATTGATAAGATGAGTAAAGTTTATTAGTAATCCATAATAGTGTCAACTATTTATAATTAGAAACCATTAATATTATTATCGAAAACCCTAGTGTGAAGCGCATCTGTTTGTTTTTACGTATTATTTATAAAAAAGTCTGTTTACATTTTTTTTAAATTTAATGCTGATTTAACGATATGACCGCATATTTTTACTTTTGTTGACTATAATTTATTTATGGAAAAGGCTGAACGTACTCAAAAAATATTCTTAGCACACTTAAAATCAACGCTGTTATCGCCAGTCGATGCCATCATTGGTTATTGCGATATTGCGCTTGAAGATGCCGCAAATTGCCCAGACCCTTTTTTAACTCGTGATATCGTCCGGATACTTCATGCTGGGACAGATTTATTAGAGTACGTACAAACGGCTGTTATTATTGAAGATACTACGACAGATGAAGAAGCAGACCCTCACGCTCATTTATCCGAGTCAAGCCATGCCATACGCACCTACTTAGCCCAGATTGGCGGCTACAGCGAAATGCTCATCGAAGAATTTGAGGAACGCAATTCAGATGATGAACTTTGTCAGGGCTTAAAAAAAATACTTGCCGCTTCACTAGAGCTCCTATCATCTATTGACGACATCTTAAATTTTTCCAACTTACAAGATCGCCTCGAAGTTTTAGATGCAACCATGCTCTCCTCTAGTGGGCTTGCTCAAAGTCTTGTTAAAAGCATCACAGCGTTAGACACAAACGAAGAAATAACCATTACAGGCAAAATTCTTGTCGTTGACCAAATGGAGTCAAACCGTGACATTTTGGCCATGCGCCTTACCCGTCATGGGCATGAGCTTGCAACCGCAGGATCTGGAGATCAAGCATTAGAAATGCTCATCTCAGGAAATTATGATTTAGTCATTATGGATGTCTTGATGCCAGGTTTAAATGGGTATCAAGTTTTACAAAGAATGGCAGAGATTCCCCAGTTGAAAAATGTCGCCATTCTAATCCACTCATCCATTGACGAGCTAGACACCATTGTCCGCTGCTTGGAAATGGGTGCTGAAGACTATTTAATCCGACCAAGTAATATGGTCGTCATGAATGCTCGAATTAATAGTTGTTTAGAGAAAAAATATTTTATCGATAGTGAACGCAAAACAGCTGAAAAACTGGCCGAGAAACAAAATCAACTGAGCAAAGAGCTATCAGAAGCTGCTGACTATGTTACCTCACTGATTCCCGATGCATTTACCTCTGACACAGTCACTACTGACTGGAGGTTCTTCCCTTCTAGCGTCCTTAGTGGTGACAGCCTCGGATACCACTGGATCGATGAAAACCACTTTGCGTGTTATTTAGTCGATGTTTGCGGGCACGGTATCGGTGCAGCTTTACTATCAGTTAGTGCCATCAACACGCTTAATACCAGCGCAATGGCTGACGTTGATAACAAAGACCCCGCCCAGGTACTCTCAGGGTTAAACCAAATTTATGCGATGGAAAGCCAGGGCGGCAAATATTTTACGATGTGGTATGCCGTGTACGACAAAACCAAGCACACATTATGCTACGCATGTGCAGGACATCCACCTGCAATCTTAATTCAAGGTGACGCCAAAGATAACCTTGAAATGGAATTGCTCGGTGAAGGCGGAGGCCCAATCACAGGGTTTGAATCTGACTATCAATCAGGCTGCATAGAGCTTAAAAACATCTCCCAGCTGTATGTTTTTAGTGATGGTATTTACGAACTTGAAATGCCTGATGGCCACATGCTTGCACACAGTGAATTCGCACCAATGCTTTTACCTAATAAGGGCGATCCCATCAAAGGATTAGACCAGATAATTGAAATGATGAAACAAGTGACAGACAAACCAACGGACGATGATGTATCCTTATTATCCTTTTCATTTAGAAATTGCCGCAATGGCAAACCAGACTATACTATATGACCTATCTTCTCGATGAGCACCGAATTGAACAAAGCTGGAAAGAACTGCTTAAACCTGAGTTCAGCAAGCCTTACTGGCAAACACTAAAAGCCTATTTAAAGCAGCGTTCATCAGAGCATGAGGTGTACCCTACTGAAGAAGATTTATTTTCTGCCTTTTCTTTAACCCCTTTCGACCAAGTAAGGGCTGTCATCGTTGGGCAAGATCCCTATCATAGTGGGCAAGCTCATGGACTATCATTTTCAGTCCTAGAGGGGCACAAAATTCCGCCATCGCTAAAAAATATTTACAAGGCTATTCACCAGCAAATTGGCCCTGTTGAACACAAGAGCGGCGATTTAACTGCATGGGCTGAACAAGGTATCCTAATGCTTAACGCAGTTTTAACGGTAGAAAAAGGTAATGCCGCCGCTCACCAAAAGCAAGGCTGGGAGAACTTTACAGACAAAGTGATTGAGTTACTCAATGAAAAAGCAGAGCCTATCGTGTTTTTATTGTGGGGAGCATACGCAAAAGAAAAAGGTAAAATCATCGATAAAACTAAGCACTGCGTTTTAGAGTCTGTACACCCCTCCCCATTTTCAGCAAGGCTTGGTTTTTTTGATAACGAACATTTTACCAAGCTTAATGCGTTTTTAGAGAAAAATGGCTCTAAACCGGTGACATTTTAACAAAGCACATGAGTGCAACCATCTAAAGAAAAGACTGCAACTCTTTTGTAATCAAAGACAGAAGCTGCTCTTTTTCTGAATGAAGAAAAAAATGACCGCCATTTAACTCATGATGCTGATACTCAGCGTGAGTTTGTTGAGCCCAAGCATCATCATTGTTTCGGTTAACAGGTTTATCCTCTTTACCCCAGAAATAACTAATCGGGAAATCAAATGGGGCTTCGTCTTGATACTGGTGCGTATCAGCAATTTCGAAATCCGCCTTTAACATTGGTAACACGAGCGCCATCAACTCATCATTATTTAAAACTTCTTCAGGCGTACCTTTCTTTTTGCGAATCTCTTCAGTGAATTCCGCATCTGGTAGGTGATAAATTGCACCAGAATCGTTCTCAACTTGTGGCGCCCTTCGCCCTGCGGCCAATAACTTCTTTGGCAGAGGCACGTTCTGCTTTCGTAATGCTCGAGCAACTTCAAAAGCTGTCACAGCACCAAGAGAATGACCAAAAAAAATCACTGGCGTATTCATCAAAGCCTTAATTGCAGGCAATAAGTCTGCAATTAAGGGCGACATTTGTGAAAATGGTGTCTCCATCATTCTCGCGCCGCGCCCTGGCGGGTTTACAGCAATAATATTGATGTTTGAAGGAAGGTTTTCTTTCCATTGGGCAAATATATGACCTCCACCGCCCGCGTAAGGGAAGCAAACTAACGACAATTTAGCGCCAGGGACTTGTTGAAAGTAGGTAAGCCAAGGGGTTTTAAGCATAGTGAGGTCCATAATAAGCAGGGTTCAATCGTTTTGACGGATAACGCCAATGTTATTCAATAAGTTTAGGCCATTTAGAACAAAAAATGGTTTCATCGATTGGTACTTAAATCGCAAATACCAATGGATGAAACCATTCTTTTTTTAAGGTGACTTTTTCTTGCTGACGTTTTGATTTTTTAGATTGTTCATGTCGCCCACCTTTTTTCAATAGAGGGTGATCATGTAATAAGTTACGTGCTTTTGCAGCTACACGTTTTAGCTTTTTTGTCGCCATTTTTCTCTCCGGTATATAGGTATTCCCTAATAAAGTTTGAAATAGTTGTCTTAAAACAGGATAATTGTATCACAATTTTATGATATTAATTTGAATTTAAGGTACAAGACCATGAAAACGTTAAAAACATTAATCATTGGTATTATTATTGGTTTACTATTTGGCTTTTGGTTTGGTGTCAATATTGGTCGCGACAGGCCCATTCTGAGCAACCCATTTGCAGAAAAAACGTTCTCAGAAGCAGTGAAAGATACAGGTAAAGATATTGGCCAATTAATGGAAAAAGCTGGGCAAAAAATGCAGTAACCCACCCATGGCACCTTGGCGAAAGCCAGGGTTTAATCGTTACCGATTAGTGCCGGGTAAATTTAACGACACCCTCTTCAATCAAGCCACGATGCTTAACTTCCGCTTCACGATAAATGCTTTTAAGCTCATCAATGTCCATACCAATGTGATCAAGCAATGGGTTGATAAATTGCATCATCGGGGAATCCTCCCAATCACTGTCAAAAAACACTTCTTTAATAAGGTGTCCTGTTTCATTTTCAAAACCTGATAACCAAATCTTGTTTAAGCGGTTTTTATTGTGATCTTCCCGCCACTCTATTTGGATATTGGTACCATAACATTGTTGGATCAACTGGTTAAACACATCGCCATTCATTTCATATTTGCTCATGTTTTTACCCTTAATTTATGTTGGACTCAATAATATAATGATGAGGCTTAACGATAGCTGAATCAACGTGAATACCAACACTCAACCCACATGCTATACTGATACAATGACCATTGAAAAACGACAAAAAATAAGAAAAAGCGTAGATACAGCTACACCTGTGCTCAATTTACATAGTGGTGAGCATTTTGGCTACCTTGTGAATATCACAAAAAAAGGTTTTATGCTGAGTAGTGACTTTTTGATAAACCCTAACTGCATCTATCAGGTCACCATCAATATTCAACAAGACAACTTCACACTTGAAGTGGGTGCTGAAAGTTTATGGTCTGAAAGTAGTCTCGAACAAGGCCTTTTTTGGACTGGTTTTAGAATTATCGATATTTCGAAAGCAAATCAACAATCACTAGAAGCGTATGCATAATTATCACTAAACACTTTCAATTACAGCATCCATATCCAGGGTAAATGAGAATAATTCTCAATATGCAATTTATATTGTGACGGGGAACTATTTGA
>Ga0233435_1004142_pt1 | contig 10450 bp, 7 predicted proteins | sample SI_122_August201_3_FD_182735 | JGI IMG/M metagenome (GOLD analysis project Ga0233435, IMG submission 182735) | Seawater microbial communities from Saanich Inlet, British Columbia, Canada - SI_122_August2016_135_MG | ecosystem: Environmental > Aquatic > Marine > Inlet | place: Canada: British... | reverse complement strand
ATATATCGGTAATTCGCCCGCCTCAGTAGGTAACTACCAAGTAGTAGATGACATAAGTTCTACCTTCAATGGTGTACTAACATCATTTGCTTTAACAGCAGCATCTCAAGCCATTAACCCTGCTAAGTCAGCAGCAGTACGAAACGCTGAAGCAGAAGCAGAAATGGCTCCAGAGTGAAAAACACCCCTCTTATAATGTACCCTAACGGGTCACTTGCACGCAGCGACACAGTGCCTGAGGGGTGCATAGTTATAGAAGAACCGGAAAGTATTGAGCCGCCGCTAGTTGAAGACCAGACGGCAGCAGTAAAGGAAGCAGAGAATGGGTGCAGTTAAAATACATAAATTCCTAGGTGAAGCCCCGAAGATTTCGACGGAGCTATTACCTGACGGTGCAGCACAGGTAGCGTACAACACCAAGCTATATTCTGGTGACCTTATCCCCTACCAGGAGCCAGTTGTTGTCGCTGATGCTAATCGCACAGGTACAATTAAAACATTATATGCTCTACGTGACATAGCAGCAGGCACACTTAAGTGGTTAACGTGGGTAACAGACGTGGACATTGCAGTAGCCTCATCCACTGAGGACGACGAGCAGAGGTTCTATTACACAGGCGATGGAGCCCCTAAGGTTTCCAACTATGCACTAGCAACTGCAACGGGTGCACCTTACCCAAACACATATTACAACCTTGGGCTGCCGCTACCTACGACAACTCCAACTACGTCTGCGGCGTCATTCACTGTAACAAATACAGCGTCATACGCACGTGACTCAGGCAACACAGCAACGATTACCACAGGTACAGCACACAGCTTAAGTACAGGTAATGTTGTAACGGTACGCGACTTCACTACGACAGTGGGTGAAACATTTAATTCAACTAATGTTCAGGTTACTGTCACAGGGACAACAACATTCCAATACTTTAACTCCGGTGATGCGGTTTCCACTGCTTCAGATACGGCAGGTAGAGTAGACTTAGCGGGCAATACGCAGATTCGCACCTATGTGTATACATGGATAACACCGTGGGGTGAGGAGTCAATCGCTTCACTCCCATCTGATGAACTGTATATTAAGGAAGGTCAGGTTATCACTGTAACAGGGTTACCGACAGCTACCCCAACAGCATCATATTTTGTTCGCGGGCTACGCCTATATAGGACATTAGTATCAGCGTCGGGTACTGAGTATTACAAGCTATCAGACCTGTGGTTCCCTATAAACACTACGAAAGTAGCGCGTAGTGGTAACGTCTCCACTGTGACTTTTGCAGAGCCTCATAACTTTATTGCTGATGATAGGTTCAAAGTAAGTGGGTGTACGACAACATCATTCAATATCACTGGCGGCACTGTTAAAGCAGTGGTTGACGACTACACCATAACTTATGACCAGACTGCAGCAGATACAGGCGAGACTGCTGACACTGCAGGTACGCTATACCACGATGTCGCTGAAGAGATTACTGACCCTGCGAGATACTGGGGTGATGGCTCATACACATACACTGACGACTTCTTATATACGAACCTATTGGGGCTATTAAGTTCAGATTATTACGATGAGCCTTCTTCTAGTATGAAGGGGCTTAGAGTAGCACATAACAATATTTTGGTTGGGTTCTTCGATAACCAGTTATGCTTCTCTGAACCTGGTAACCCACACGCTTGGCCTGTTAAGTATAGACTAACTTTCGATTCTAACATTGTATCTATTGAGCCTGTATCAGGTTATATTGTTATTCTTACTGAAGCCTACCCGTACGCTGTATCTGGTAACGACCCCGCAACCATGGTTGTTGCACGTATTGATATGCTATACCCCTGCCTATCGAAGCGCTCAGTAGTTAATATGGGCTATGGTGTTGTATATGCAACACATGGTGGACTTGCGGTTTACTCATTGTCTAAAGGTTTATCCCTTATCACTAAGATGGTGCATGACTGGGATACTTGGAATGAGAACCTAACTCCTAGCACCCTTGTTGGGCATTTCTATAAAGATAAATACTTTGGGTCTTATAATGGCAACTCATTAATATTTGAGCAGGATGAGAAAACAGGGGGGTTCTTCTCTATTGTACAGACTACGTTCACTGCAGCATTCACTGACCAAATAACGAATAAGATGTACTACATCACTGACACAACTGGCGACATCTACGAGTGGGATGATATGACTCAACCACTTACCCCTATGGAGTGGAAGTCTAAAGTTGTTGTTACTAAGAAATATATGAACCTCGGTGCTGCTAGAGTGATTGCAGACTATGACACACCTCAGTCTGAGATTGATGCTATCAATGCATACAACGTAGCAGCGAAAGCCTACAACATACTACGCTGGGCAGAGGCTGCTCAGTTAGGCACTCTTAACGGACCGACTGATTATTTAGTTGGGGGTGTCAGAGTTAGTAACGTGGGCTCCATTAACGGCTGCCCAGTAATTAACGGCGACTGTATTACTAGAGAGCAGAAAGTTCACGCTAACTATTTATGTATCACATTTAAACTGTGGGTTGATAAAGTCCTAGTATTCCAAGGTAACGTTTGTTCTGACAAAATCTTCAGGCTCCCAGCTGGTTACCGCTCTGATACCTTTGAAGTATCTGTGTCAGGTGCTGCTAGAGTGAGAGCAATCCACTTGGGCGAAACACCTTATGGGTTAAGAGAGGCATAATGGCAGGGTTCACAGGCATCCCGAACATCCCAACTGAAGGTTTAACAGACTGGCAGTCACAGGTGTTCAATGCTATTAAAGAAAATGTGGAGATACTGACAGGTACTAGAGGTGCAGACTTAACAAGTAAGGCTATTATTAAAGGTAGCATTCGTGTATCATCAGTATCAAACCAGGATATGCAACAGGTGAGCGCAGTAGGAAAAACATGGTCAGGTATTTCAGGGCTGCCAGCAGGTGAGTCAGTAGCAGACGGGACAGATTTTGTATCTCTAGCGAAGGATGTACAGACACTAGCAAATGATGTAGCAGTAAACAGATTAGCACTGAATACATTAATAGGACAACTTAAAGGATAGGAGAAAATAATATGGCAGCTTTTTTAGGAATACCCGCATATAAGCTAGCAGCTAACGCAGCTTTGGGTACAGCAGGACTAACTGGAGTAGCTGTAGGAGATAACTTACTTAGTTACCACCAATATCTAAATAGAGAAAGACTAGAAAAGAATAGATTAGCTCAAAATGAAATGCTAAAAGCGCAGGCTGCACAAATGTATGCTCAGCCTGATAAAGCTAATTTAGCAGCTAACCAGGAAGCAACGGTCGCACAGCAGAACCTAGCTAGTAATACAGACATGCAGCTTCCGGGCGAGTCTATTGAAGCATGGAGAGCACGTATGAGAATTAAAAACGCGATTGAGATGGAGCGCACAGCAGAAGAAGGTTACGCCGCAGGCGGATTAGTAGGAGGGAATAAAATGATTTACAACACAGAGTCTTTGGACTTACCAGTAGGATTACAGCAGTTAATGCCTAGCGGAACGCAGACAAACAACCAGGCGTACACCCCAATGCAGGGCGCAAAGGTAAATAATAATGCTCCAATGATGGATTTTAGGCAGCAGCCAACCACATCATATGCAATGGGTGGGCAAGTAGGACCAGGTGGTGCACCAGTAGGTGTAGCCCCTCAAGGTGTTGGGCTACAAGGCCCAGGACAAGCACAAGGTGGTGCACCAATGGATGCTAAAACCATAGAGATGCACATTCAGAAGTTTATCCAGGAGAACCCAGGCGAAGTAGAGAAGATTAAATGGGTTGTTATGGAGGCTATTAAGCGCGGTGAATTAACCCAAGAAGAATTAAATACGGCTGTACAGTTAGCCACTGTCGCTGTCCAGAACCCTGCTATGTACCCACAAGTTGTACAGTTCGCAATTCAGCAAGGTATCGTCGAGCCAGGAGACCTAGACGCTGAGTACGACCAAGGTTTAGCAATCGCGTTATTACTAGCAGCGAAAGCAGCACAGTCTGAGATGGGCGGCAACTTCATGGGAGGCGGTGAGATTATGTCAGGCTCAACCCCTACTGCAGATGATGTAAACATTAATGTATCTAAAGGCGAGTTTGTAATTCCAGCGCATGTTGTAACAGCGAAGGGCACAGACTTTTTTAATAAGATGATTGACCCTAAAGGAGGCAGCACCAAGGCTTAGAGATTATGGGAGAGTTAAACAATGTGGAGATTGATGGCTATGAACCTTTATTACTTGCAACACAAGAGCAGTTTGATTTATACTGGACTCAGTGTGTTCCATTACTAGATAGAGTTATTGAGAGAGCTATGCACGGTGAACTAACAACAGATGATATATATGAGAAGGCTTTACAAGGCCAGATGTATGTGTTTATATGTAAGAAAGATGGCGGGGAATACCCCGATGTTAAGTTTGCTATCGTAATGGAACTTATCAACTACCCTAGACTAGCAGCAATGAATATAGTTGCGATAGGCGGCTCGCACCTAAACCCGTTCTTTAAAAAGTTCTGGTCTAAGTTGTGCGGGTGGGCTTATATGAACGGCATCCGAGCTATAGAGGCATTGGTCTCGCCAGCCATGGCTCGGATAATATCTAAATTTGGCTTTAACCACACATACGCACACATGCGACTTAACTTAAACGAGGATTAATTATGACCCCTACCCACATCGACTATATACCTATGTCACCTCTGGCCTCAGCTGTCAGACAATCAATGTACCCAACTGAATTTAAAGGGGGTGGACTTAAGAAGGTTGTTGCTGTAGCAGCAATGGTATTTATCCCTATGGCTGCTCCGGCTATATCAGGAGCGATAGCAACAAGCGGCTTCTTAGGTGCATCAGCAACAGGTGTGTTCTCAACATGGGCGGGTTCAGCGATTGTAGGTGCAGGCCTCGGCGCTGTATCTTCAGCAGTGACAGGCCAAGATTGGAAGCGTGGTGCACTCATGGGTGGTATCGGTGGTGGTATTGCAGGATATAGCTCAGGTATGGGCTCACCGTTTGGCTCTACTGCTACTCCAACAGGCGGTATGACAGGCCCAGGCTTTGATGCTCCTGTTAGTGACCCTCTGCTTGCACCAACATCTGCCGCACCTACTGCATCTGTTGACACTATGATAGGTCCAACTATGGCAGACGGTACTTACGGTGGTTTATCTGCAGCGCAAGAGGCACAAGTTGGGCTGAGCTCGTTAGACTATAATGATGCGTTGCTAGCGGACCAAACTTTTGTAGGTGGCGGTACGACACAGTCAGCTACTGGTGATGCATTAGACGCTACTGCGCCACCACCTAAAGCGCCACCACCTAAAGCGCCACCACCTAAAGCGCCACCACCTAAAGCGCCAAAGGGCACATTCGGGGAGCGTTTCCAAGCTGGTTTAAAGACAGCGTACAGCCCTGAGAACTTAGCTAAAGCGTCATTGCAGATGGGTGGAAACTTACTGTCAAACGCATTAATATCAAACGAATTACCAGCCGAACAGCAAGCGCAGATTAACGCCGCTCAGGCTGTGGTTGACCGCTTAGAGGCACAGGGCGCAGAGGTTGATGAATTAAAGTTAGCCGCCGCTAAGCTAGCCCTACGTGATGCTAATAACATTAGCATCGAGTGGTTAAGGCAGCAGAAATACGCACAGGCTAAGAATAGAGGCTCACGACAAACACGAGATGCAGTACGTACTGCAAGCGCTAAAGGCTACAACCAAGCTGGTATGCCAAACGTATACCGTAGAGGCGGGTTAGAGACCGAGAAGGCTGCATCAACAGCAGGCGAGCAAGCAGCCTTAGGTGCATACGATACTAGAGGTAAGTTATTTGCTCAAGCGAACTCAATGTTCCCAACCTCTACCGGAACCACCGGTTATAGGACAAGTATGCAGAGCATATGGGACGCTGATGCGAAGCGTAAAGAAGAAGAACGCAAAGCATATGGCAATGTATGGGCAGGCCTAACCGGTCAAGGCATAAGTTAAATTCATAGGAGATACAAATGGGATTATCACTAGGATTTCAACAGGGTGTAGCTGACGGGAGAGCCCGCAATATCTCTGACTTTGAGAACAAGAGGAAATGGCAAGCTGAGGATGAGAGTGCTAACTACTTACGTTACTTACGCCAGCTTGAGGTAGGTAAGCTACAACGCGAAGAGCAATCACGTCAAATGCGCCAGCAACAATCACAGGATTTATCATATCAACCAGTTGATTCTATGTCCGGCATTATGCCAGTTGGTGACTCATATGAGTATGAGAGAGACCCGGAGTTACTTGATATTGACCGACAGTTTAATAGGGAACTAAGACCTGATAATTTGGCTACTACGCCTAGAGCTACACTCGCAGCTAACAACCCTATAAAGATTGCAGAGGCTGAGAAACTAGCAGAGTTTAGGCGCCTAGCTAAGGGTGACTTAGATTTTATGGGTGTAAATTTAGGAGAGTTAAGCTCCTTACCTGCGATAGAACCTGGGGAAGGCACGGGCGACCTTGGCCTTATAGGATTAACTAAAACAACCCTTAACAAAGGATTATCCGATATAGGTAAGCGCCTTAGTTCGCGCCGTATAGCTGAGCCAGGACTATTTGAGTATCAATCCAAGGAGGATAAAACTAATAGTGCTCGTAATAATAAACTGATTAATACTGCAGCATCTTGGTATACCTCAGCAGAAGCTAAACAATATTTTAGCCATTTTCCGGGGCTCTACCCACAGGCGCAGAAAGCTCCGTATGAGTTCTACACGCTATTTAAAAATAGTCAGGGTGAGTCAGCAGTAGCTCCCGGTATTACTAGCGGCGACTTTGATTTTGCTGAGATAAGCGGCGACTTTGATTTTGCTGGGGTATCTAATGAGGGCTCCGTGCAGCCTGTCCCAGAGACAGTAGTCCAGCCGTTTACTCCAGCGGCTGCTACGGGTAGTGGAAACATTATTAAGGACAACAAAGGTAGAGTGCGGACAGTAGCGGACGGAACATCAACGGACGGAACATCAACGGGCGGTACTCCCACTATAACAGTAGACGGTACTCCCACTACAACAGTAGACGGTACTCCCACTGAGCAACCCTGGTCTCCGACTGCAACTCCACCCGCAATGCCTATACAAGATACTACAGAGATAGGCCCTGGGTATGAAGCTCAAACGTTAATGACTGAGAGAGATAAGCTTTCTCGCCTTGCTAATATCTACCGACAGTCAGGCCAGATGGATAAGTTTGATGAGTTAACAACGCAGGCTAATGCTAAGAACCTAGAATCCCTTGTGTCTATAGGATTTGAGGGGCTACAAGACCTGTCCAATAGAAACAATGGCGGTAAGTTAGCGGGTGTGCTATCACAGATGACGGGGAGCCAGATTCAAATACAACCAATGGATGACGGCACTTGGGATATTTACTTTAATGGTAACCTAGCACAATCATCTACAACTGCAGAGCTAACAGACTATGCTAAGACAGTCTTCAATAGTGCGTACAGAGCATCACAGGCTGCACGATTAGCGAAGTTCCAAGAGTATGAGTTCGAGAAACGCATAGATGCTAAGTATGGTATCCAATCTAAGAACGCTGAGATTATGAGCCAGATGATGAAAGATATAGCGACGGCTAATAACCAAGGTGACCTTGATAAGTCATTAGAAATATTTAAAAACTCACTTCCAACTGACCCTACAGCAGATGGCAATGGCAACTTGTGGTCGCGCAGTGGTAGTACCATAACAGGTATATTCCCTAGGGGGGTAATCGAACCAGGTATTGATGGTGAGGATGATAAGACTGTCTATACTAAGTCGTTCAATGTAAATCAGGATTCTAATATTATCCAAGGTATCTTAGCGAATGCGCTAGCAAAATAGGAGTTAGTTATGGCTAAAGCAGGATTGAGTGCATTCATGAGCCCAATGTTTGGCGCAATGGATACAGGGCTGAGCTCCACCCCGAACCCGTACATGCCTACGGACGTTTCTAAAACTATAACGGGCGTTGATAACCTAGGGCCAACGTCAGCAGACATAGCTGTTATGGGTGAGGCGGCACGTACTAAAGCTAACCAGTTCGACATGCCTGCTATGAACCGCCCAAGTTCAAACGTAGCATACAACCGTTCAACTAAAGAGATGTTTGTTAACGGTTTGTTATTCCCTGCCGAAGACCATCGTGCTGCACTTGCATCAGTGAACGAATTGACTAAGCCCCCGGTTAGCCCACCAGCTGGAGACTGGCGCCCTGTAGACCAGGGTGAGTACGAGTCATACATTAATAATATACAAGACCCAAGCCTCGGCAGGCTAGTAAGTAAGAACTGGGATGTAGGTGTTGACAACTTACAGCTACTCAGCGGTTACTTAATGCAGGCGCTAGGTGCTGTTGATACAGGGCAGGGTATTGTTGATAACAACCTTAGAGAATTATCCTATAACGAACCATATCAGCGCCTTGCAACTGACATAGAATCGGGTAGTCAGGCAGTGGATTGGTTTGTATCTAACGGAGCTCAGCTAGCACCAATGCTAGTTGAAACTGCTATCACCACATTGATTGGTGCAGGTATAGGTGGTGTAACCGGCGGAGGAAACCCTGTCAGTACAGCAGGTGGTGCGCTACTCGGTATGTTTGGTAAGGAAACAGTTAAGAAGGCACTCATTGTGGCTGCGAAGAAGCGTGCAGCAGGGCAGACTATTACAGCTGCTGAACATAAATTACTACGCGAGGCAACAAGTTTCACTATGGCTGCAGCCGCCAAGAGTCCGGTTGCATTTAGGAAAACGTTAGACAAAACAGTAGCAAACACATTATCGCAAGGCAAGCGACAAGCAACAGCAGGTGGTGCAACTATTGCTAACATGACAAACATGTATGGTATTGGTGTAGGTGATATCTATGGTGAGACGGGTAGTAGAACAGATGCATTCTTAGGTGCTGTACCTTATGCACTGCTAGAGATGATGCCCGAGTTTGCATTAGCTAAGCGCGTATTTGGTACATCCAAGACTGCTATTAAAGATATCGCAGGTAAGGGCGCTAAGGCTAGAGCCATTGGTAGTCGCGCAGGTACTGGCCTACTAGCAGGTGGTACTGCTGAGGGTTTAGTTGAAGCCTCACAAGAGGGTATCCTAATCGGGCTTAATGAAGACGTAGATATGAACAGTGAGGAAGGTGCTCATCGTTTGATTAACTCGTTCGCAGCTGGCTTCGGTATCGGTGGACCTATTGGTAGTGTCGCTAATATCCCAGGGCGGTTTGACCTAGCAGGTACTGACCAAGTTGACTTACTTAAACCAAAGGGTGTAGAGGCAGCTGATGTTACTACAGTAGGCGAGGCTGGACCGATGCCTATTGATACACCGCTGTATGATGTGCCAGAGGGCAACATCGGCGCTACAGCATCAGGGCAACAAGGTTTATTAGGTGTGTTTGGTCCGCAGATGACAGCCGCTGAAATTACAGATAAGATGGGTGTACCAGTTTCGACTGAGGGTGTACCTACACCAGAGCCTATGACTGTTGAGCAGGAGCAAGAGGCATTTGATTTACAGCGTGAGGAAGCATCGCAAGATGCAGCAAAGGATGACTTCAATGAGTTGCAACGCCAAGTGCGACAGATGCGTGCTGACCAGGAACGTGAGGAACGCAGAGAATCTGCGAAACAGGAGCAAGAGCAACAAGACTTAGACTCAGCATACGGCGCTGCAGTTAGTGGTGAGACTACAGAGGCGCAGAGACAAGTACAGCAAGACCTAGGGTTAGACGCTACTCCTACCCAGGACACTGAACAGCTAGAGTTCTTCGATGATGAAGACGGAGTAACTAAGAACGCCTTGACTAAAGGTGAGGAAGAATCCAGTTCGACTGGCACAGAGGATAGCACCAAGAAACAGAATGAGACCCTCGATAAAGCAATAGATGGGCTTATTGGTGACCCGCAACCTATTGACGACGCCACTGCTGGTGATGCTAAGACATGGAATAAAGCTAAGGGTAAAGGCGGTATCACCTGGGCTAACCTAAGTGATGCAGGTAAGAGCGCATGGATTCAAACACGGAAGACACTTAATAAAGACCTACGAAATACTGCAACATGGGAGCGTGTTGCTAAGCGCATTGAAAAGAACGCCGGAGCAAAACCAACTACTATTAAGAAGGGTGTGGCAACCCTTAAGAAAGGCGCAGCGAAGGTTAAGGTTGCAGCAAAAGCAACAGCAAAAGCAGCGGGTAAGAACTTAGGTACACCAATCACACCTATCGCGATTGAAGGTGAAGAGACAGAGAAACCTAAAGTCGCTAAGAAACCTAAGGCTAGTGAGAAACTTAAGGTCGCTAAGAAACCTAAGGTCGCTAAGAAACTTAAGGTCGTGAAGAAACTTAAGGTCGTGAAGAAACCTAAAGCTAGTGAGAAAGAACTCGCTGGTAACATGCTTAAGAAGAAGACATC
>Ga0233435_1004140_pt1 | contig 10453 bp, 7 predicted proteins | sample SI_122_August201_3_FD_182735 | JGI IMG/M metagenome (GOLD analysis project Ga0233435, IMG submission 182735) | Seawater microbial communities from Saanich Inlet, British Columbia, Canada - SI_122_August2016_135_MG | ecosystem: Environmental > Aquatic > Marine > Inlet | place: Canada: British... | reverse complement strand
GCCATGATCTTGCATGCTCTTGGCTATAAATGGTGCCAACATTTCCATTGCATTTTGCACTGCGCCCTGACTCTCTTGCAATATCTCGCGTCCGGCCATGCCCTTTTGCTTTCGCAAAATCGGATCATTCAGCAATTGGAGCAACTGGCCAGACAAGGCATCGGTCGACTGGCAAACGACTATTGCATCTTTGGCGAGCAAGGCCTTGGCAGAGTCTCTTGTTTTTTCGTATCGGGGGCCGATCAGTACTGGTACGCCAAAAGCATAAGGCTCCATTATGTTATGGCCTCCGATTGGAGCAAAGGTACCACCGACAAAGGCCACGTCTGCCAGAGAGTAAAAATCGAACAATTTGCCTATGGTATCAAGTAAAAATACAGGATTGGCAGCACCATCGAGCCGATCACCTCGAGAAAACCGTTTAAGTATGAGACCTCTTTGCTCGATCAACTGGGCTACATGATCAAAGCGCTCGGGATGCCTGGGTACGAGCACCAAAAGCATCTTGCCGCTCTGACCGAGTGCTGTCTGCAAAATACTGGCATATGCATCGAGCATTGCCGTCTCTTCGCCTTCATGCGTCGAACCAGCGACGATGACGATAGTATCATCTGTGATACCTAGCTCGCTCTTTAAGGCTCGTATTTTTTCAGGTGGTAGAGGCACTAGGCCATCATATTTGAGATTACCCAATACCACTACAGGCAGCGTAGAACCACCGACAGCGCGATAACGCGATCGCTCGTCCTCATTTTGCACGCCTATGACCGAAAATCTCCGCAAGACAGGCCCAAAGAAAAATTTCCAGCGGGCATATCCTTTAAAAGACTTTGGTGACATACGACCATTGACTACGGCAAGCGGAATGCCATTAGCACGAGCCATATCTACAAAACCAGGCCAGATCTCTGTCTCAGCAATAACTACCGAAGACGGCCTGACAAAGTCGAGCCAGCTGTTTATAGCAAAAGGCAAATCGAAGGGAAAATAAAAAGTCCGTGCGACACCTGCAAGCTTTTGACCGGCCAAATCCTGCCCAGTTTTAGTCGTAGTCGAGACCACCAGTGGCAAACGAGGATATTTTTGGTGTAGAGCCATGACCAGCGGCAAAATGGCATTAAACTCGCCGACAGAAACAGCATGGAGCCACATAGCTCCCCGGATCTCTCCTTTTGCTTTGACAAGATCAAGAGGAATGCGCCCGAGCTTTTGACCAAGACCTGCTCTGGCCTTGGCATTGACAAGCAAAAATGGTCCTATCAGGCACAAAACCAGAGCAAAAAAAATGTAATAGGCAAGCATCATAGGTTTAATATCCTAGATCATATCGATAGCATCGATATCCACGGCTATCTGTACGTTTTGCGCAAAGACCCTCTTGCGCAGATAGGCCGTGAGTCGCTTTTGCACGGTCATGCCCGCTTTGTTTTTGACGATGAGATGATAACGAAACTTGTTTTTGATTTTCTCGATCAGACAGGGGCTCGGCCCCAATATCCTTACATGGCTTGCATCAAAGTCTTCTAATAAATTACTTAACTCCTCTGCCAAAAGCTCCGCTACTCCCAAGGCGAGCATATCGTCCTCTCCTGTGACGACTATACGATTAAGATGACTGAAGGGAGGATAGTCAAAGTCTTTTCGCGCCTCCAATTCGGGGGTAAAAAAGGCGGCATAATCATGCTTGCAGGCAGTCTTGAGCGCGGGCAGATCTGGGGTATAGGTCTGTAAGACAACCTCGCCAGGCTTGGCTCCGCGGCCTGCGCGGCCAGCGACCTGGGTGATCAATTGAAATCCACGCTCGGCAGAGCGAAAATCCGGCAAATTGAAGGCACTATCGGCGTTAAGCACTCCTACGAGCGTAACATTGGCTATATCAAGGCCTTTCGCGACCATCTGCGTGCCGATCAAGATATCAGCGTCCCCTTGAGCAAAACGATCTAAAATTTCTTCAAAGGCTCCCTTGCGCGCCGTGACGTCAGAGTCCAGCCTCACCACCCTGGCCTGGGGAAACAATCTGAGCATCTCGTTTTCTATTTTTTGCGTGCCCTGCCCAGTTTCTTTTAAAAATGAGCCGTGACAATCGGGGCAGGCATCGGCAAGGGGGCGCCTCAAATTGCAATGGTGGCATGCCAGATATCGATTGGATCTGATCGAGCCTGATTCGCCTAGGGGCCTGTGCACTGTCATCGACACGCTACAATTGCGACATTTGACGACATTGCCGCAGCCCTGACAAAACTGCTGACTGGCATAGCCACGTCGATTCATCAATAGGACTACTTGTTCTTTGGCCTCCAGTCTCTTGTTGATGGCAAAAGCAAGACGCCTGGAGATTATCAACTCCCCTCTCTCGCGGATTTCTTCTTTCATATCCACAACTACGACTTTAGGCATCACCTGCTTAAAGACACGGTTGGGCATGCTTACTATATGTCCAGACAGATTGGCTCGATAAAAGCTGCCCACATCTGGTGTAGCGCTCCCCATCAAGACGAAGGCCCCGAGTCGACGACCTAGCTCCTTGGCCAATTCTCTTGCATCATATCTAGGAGCAGGACTGGATTGCTTGTAAGAACCATCGTGCTCTTCATCCAAGATAATGATACCGAGATCCGGTATGTGCGCAAGGATCGCAGACCTCGCACCAAGAAGTACTTTGACCTGCCCCATGCGCAATCTTCGCCAGGTATCATATCGCTCACCCGCGGATATGGCGCTGTGCCAGACAGCCACACTATCTCCAAACCTGGCCTTTAGCCTACCGGACAATTGGGGAGTGAGAGAAATTTCTGGGACCAGAAACAAAGCCCTCTTGCCGGCTTGCAAGACTCGCGAAATCAAGCGCAGGTAGACCTCTGTCTTGCCCGAGCCAGTCACTCCGTGCAAGAGATAAGGTTCATTTGCTTGCTGTTCTTGGGCCAGAGGGCCGGCTCTTAACACTCGATCGCACTCCTCGTAGAGCACATCCAGCACCTTTGTCTGCTCGTCGGTCAAGGCGACCTCATTGCTATTATCGTGAGTCTCGATCAGCCCAGCCGGCAAATTGCTCAGAGCATCCCGCATGACCTCATTGGTGATCTTTTTGAGCATTTTATTTTTGACCATTGTGTCGATTTGAGCACGGCTCACCAGGACATTGTCGAGCACTTGGGCCAGGGAAGCCTGGCCACCACTCTGCTCCATATACTCGATCACGGCTTGCTGGACATCAGTTTTAGCCGGATTAGCGCAGCCATCCACAATCAAGGCGAGATCGACACGCATCTTTTCGTTTTGCTTTTCTTCCTCGACTACTATGTGCTCGATGACACCTGATCTCTGCAAATCCTTGAGAGCATTTTGAAAGGGCTGGCCATTACTAATAACGCCATTGGCCTTCATGATCTTGAGATGTTTTTCAAAACGCTGCCTCAAGGCACTTTGGGTCAATTGCTTTTTGCCCGACTGATTTAAAAGATCTATGATGAGACGTTGATGCTGATCGACGGCAGTGGCATTGCCCCTGCCAGTGGTGGCATCGCTCAGCCGTACGTATCTTTTGAGACGAGAGGTCAAGCAACTGGGTATGGCACTCGATACGACGTCTTGCATCGAAGCACAGTAACGATCGGCGACGAAGGACAAAAAATCAATGTACTCGCTGTCAAAGAGAGGCTGATCGACAACATCGGCAATTTCACGAATGCGGTATTGGCCTTCGTAGCGACTGGCTAATGAGACGAGATAGCCGAGTACCATCTGGCGGCCAAATGGCACTAGCACTTGTGCACCGATCAAAGCATGAGCAGCCAGAGCCTCGGGCACTGCATAAGTAAAGAGTCTGTCCTTGAGGTCTGCGACCTGCACATCCAGTAGCACTTGGGCATAAGCACGCGGCTCTGAACCCCGAGGCTCAGCAGCGCTCGGCTCGTCAATCTGTCCAAAAAGGTTTAGCTGCCCCTTGCTGGGCTTCATTTAGGTCAGGCCCCGATTACATATTTCTTCCAATTGTAATCGCCTGCAAAACTATGTTTGGAGATCTCGAACAAGACGTGCGACATCGGCCTGCGTGGATTGCAGTTGAGGGGCATGCCGGCCTCTTTTGGAGTACGGTCACCTTTCTTGACATTGCATCTTAAACAGGCGGCGGCGACATTGTCCCAGCTATCAAGGCCACCACGCGAACGCGGAATAATATGGTCGATCGTCAGGTCGTGCCGCTTATCACCACAATATTGGCAAGTGTAATTGTCACGATGCAAGATATTGCGCCGGGATAGAGAGATCTCCTTATAGGGGATCTTGACATAGGACCGGAGTCTGATGACCGTAGGCAAAGGCATATCGGTATATATAACCTTGCCATTGTGCTCGACTTGCTCGGCCTTGCCCTTCATGAGGAGCACTACCGCACGTCTCCACGTGCAGATATTGAGAGGCTCGTATGAAGCATTGAGCACTAGGACCTTGGACAAGACAGCCTCACGATGGACATCAGCTTTAATATTATACGGTTTAGAGGATCCTTAAGCAATGATTAAGGGCTAGTTTTAGGCTGATTTTAGCCAGATTTAGGGTTGCCAAGGACTTCTTCGAGTCTAATTATATACATTAAGCAAGGCTTAAAGCTTGCGTCCAAACTATCGCAGGCAGCCCCATAAGGTGTTAAAGTCAATCTGTGGGTCGAACGGACGGCCCCGACTCGTGTCGCTTTAGACGCGCACCCGAGATTTTTTTAGTATTAGTGCCGACATACCTACTGTACCCAGACGGGCATCAGGCCCGCAATTACAACAGAATGAGGAGTTCAAACCTTGCCAGTAGCTTCAATGAGACAACTTTTGGAAGCCGGTGTGCACTTTGGCCACCAGACCCGTCGTTGGAATCCCAAGATGAGACCTTACATCTACGGTGAACGTAACGGCATCTACATCATCGATCTCGAACAAACCACCAGAGCTCTCGATCATGCTTGCAACTTCATCAAGAAGTGCGCTTCCGAAAAGAAAAACGTAGTTTTTGTAGGCACAAAAAAACAAGCTGCCGAAATCGTAGAAGAAGAAGCGAAGCGCTGTGGCGCTCACTTTGTCAACCGTCGCTGGTTGGGCGGCATGCTCACCAACTTTGAGACCATACGTTTGCGCATCAATCGCTTGAAAGAGCTCGAAGAAATGCAAGAAAACGGCGATTTCTTTAGACGCGGCAAAAAAGAACAAGCCGTCCTCAAGCGCGAACTCGACAAGCTCAACAAGACCCTTGGCGGTATCAAGACCATGCGCGGCAAGCCCGACGTGCTCTTTATCATCGACCAAAAGCGCGAAACCATTGCCGTCAGCGAAGCAAAAAAAATCGGCATCAAGACCGTAGGTATCATCGACACCAACTGCGATCCTTCTGGTATCGACTATGTCATTCCTGGCAATGACGACTCGATCCGCTCGATCAAATTGATCACCAGCAAGATCGCTGATTGCATCCTCGAAGGCAAACAAGGCCAGGCATACGAAAATCCCGCCGACGAAAAGGCCAACTGGAAAGAACACGAAGCTCAATTGGCTTCGGTAGGCGTGTCGACTAGCGAATACGCGGACGCACCCAGCGCCTCCGGCCAAGACGAAGAAGCAGCTCAATAAGAGGATCATCAAGGAGATGAGTACAGTGGTAGAAATTTCGGCCTCCATGGTCAAAGAGCTCAGAGAAAAATCTGGTGCTGCCATGATGGATTGTAAAAATGCTCTCAAAGACGCAGAAGGCAATTTTGAAAAAGCCTTCGAATTATTGCGCCAAAAAGGTGCTGCCTCGGCCTCCAAAAAAGCTGGTCGCACCACCTCCGAAGGTCTGGTAGTCGGCTACACCACTCCCGACAGCAAGGTCGGCACTCTGGTGGAGCTCAACTGCGAAACCGACTTTGTTGCTCGCAACGAGCAATTTGTTGCCCTGGGCAAGACTCTTGCCGAGACCGCCGCTCAAAAAGACGTATCCTGCACCGACAAGCTCAATGCCGAACTAGTCGAAGGCAAGAAAGTCCAGGATCTGCTCACCGAAGCAGTAGGCAAGATCGGAGAAAACATCAGCCTCAAGCGCGTCAAGACAATCAAACTGTCTAGTGCCTATGGCACTGTCGGACTCTATTTGCACGCTCTCGGCGGCAAGATGGGCGCTCTAGTCGAATTGGCAACCGACAAGCAAGTCGCCGATCAAGATGCTCTCAATGCCGTAGGCCGCGAGCTCGCTATGCACGTCGTATCGACCAAGCCTTCCTTCCTCAGCCGTGAAGAAATCCCGGCCGATGTGATCGAAAACGAGCGTCGCATCGAGTCTGGCAAAGCCGATCTGGCAGAAAAAAAACCTGAGATGCGTGAAAAAATCGTCTCTGGTCGCGTAGACAAGATCCTGGGCGAGCGTTGTTTCCTCGAGCAACCCTTTATCAAAGATCCTCAAACTACCGTCGCCAAGTACCTGGCCGCTAAAGGCAAGGAACTAGGCGTTGAGATCAAACCTCTCTCGTTTGCGGTTTATATCCTTGGTGAAACCGAAGCCGAAAAAGAAGCCACCGAAGCCTGCGCACAATAAAAAAGCGCAATAGCTTAACGCGAAAAACTGGATAGACAGCCATGATCAGTATATGATCATGGCTGTCGTTTCAAGGAACCCTCTAATGCCCGAAGTAAAGTACAAAAGGATATTGCTTAAGCTCTCCGGCGAGGCCCTCTGCGGCGAAAAAGACTTTGGCATCGACCCCACCGAGATCTCGCGCATATGCGACGAGGTGGTAACTGCATATAATCACGGCGTACAGATTGCTATAGTCGTTGGCGGTGGCAATATATTTAGAGGCGTCCAGGGTGCCAATTGGGGCATGGATAAGGCGGCAGCAGATTATGTGGGCATGCTAGCGACCATCATGAATACCTTGTTGCTGCAAGAAGTCCTCAAGTCCAAAGGTGTAGAGACCAGGGTCCAGACCGCCATCGCGATGCCTGCTGTGGCAGAGCCCTTTATCAGGTTAAGAGCGATTCGCCATCTACAAAAAGGACGAGTGGTCATCTTTGGCGGAGGCACAGGCAATCCGCACGTCACAACCGATACTGCAGCAGCGCTAAGGGCTGCAGAAATATCGGCCGATGCTATCCTGATGGCAAAAAATCATATCGATGGCGTCTATGATGACGATCCACGCACTAATCCCAAGGCCAAAAAGGTCGAAAATATAACATTTGAAGAGCTGCTCAGACAGGGGCTGAAAGTCATGGATCCAGCAGCAGTTTCGCTATGCCAACAAAACAACATACCGATCATCGTCTTTGACTTTGCTAAGAGCGGATCGATCGAAAGGTTGGTCCTGGGCGCAAACGATATCGGTACCTATGTCGGCTCCACCGGCCGCTAGCCAATCACACAAGGAGAAGAGATGAGCACCACTGCCGAAGTATTGCAAAATGCCGAAGAGCGCATGAAAAAAGCAATCGGAAGCCTGCAAAAAGAGTTGACAACAATCAGAACAGGTCGTGCCAATCCTCAATTGCTCGACCGTGTCGAAGCCGATTACTATGGCACGCCGACCCTGATCAAAAACATGGCCAATATCTCTACTCCAGACGGTCGGAGCCTTGTCATCCAGCCCTACGAAAAATCCTCACTCAAAGCTATCGAACAAGCAATACACAAGTCGGATCTAGGCGTTTCACCCAACTCAGATGGCACCGTAATCCGTATTGCTGTACCTGCACTGACCGAAGAAAGACGCAAAGACTTGATCAAGATCGTCAAGAAAATCGGTGAAGAATCTCGTGTCGCTGTAAGAAACATCAGACGAGATGGTGACCAGGAATTGAAAAAAATGAAGGGCACAGCGATCTCCGAAGACGAGATCAAGGGCCAGGAAGCTGCCTTGCAAAAGATCACCGATCGCTACGTTAAAGAAATCGACAAGATCTTGCAAGACAAAGAAGCAGACTTGATGGAAGTCTGACCATAGCCAGGCAAATAAGTAATACCAAAGCGAGGACCATCAGATGTGTGGAATAGTCGGTTATCTCGGCCCGGAAAATGCAGCACCGGTTTTGCTGAATGAGCTCAGATGCCTCGAGTATAGAGGCTATGACTCAGCCGGCGTAGCAGTGATCGAAGACGGCAAATTGAGCGTCCTCAAGGCAGCCGGCAAGCTATCCAATTTAGAAGCCTTGCTAGACAACAAAAAGCCTGCCGCTAGAGTCGGTATAGGCCACACTCGTTGGGCCACTCATGGTGTACCCAACGATCAAAACGCTCACCCGCACATGGATGAGACAGGCACACTAGCAGTGGTGCACAATGGCATCATCGAAAACTACGAAGAACTGCGCGAAGAACTCAAGGGTGCTGGCTATGTATTTAAGTCGGACACCGATACCGAAGTGGTAGTGCATCTAGTATCATCCGAGCTCAAAAAAGATGGGGACCTGCTCAAAGCGATCACGCGCTCAGTCAGCAAACTGAAAGGGATCTTTGCCCTAGGGATAGTGAGTCAGTCTCACCCAGATCGTATCTATGCTATCAATCATCATTATTCGCTTTCAGTCGGTCTCGGCGAAAATGAAAACTTTTTGGCATCTGACTCGATGGCTGTGAGACAGTACACCAATAAGGTCATCAAGCTCGAACAAAGCGAGATCGCCGAAATCACTCAAACCAAGGTCAGACTCTTTACCTTTGACGGCAAAGAAGTAAAACGCAGCCCCATTGCACTAGATACCAGCCCTTACGTGATCGACAAGGCCGGTTACAAGCATTTTCTCCTCAAAGAAATACACGAGCAGCCTCAAGTCCTGCGTCAGACCCTCTCAAAATATCTACGTCATCCAAATCATCCTATTGACCTAACGGTAGACCATTTGAGCTCATCGAGCGCAAAGGGGCTAGACGGTCTAAAGTACGGCGTGCATCTCACCGATCAAGAGATCAAAGGACTCGATCGCATCTCGATTTTTGCCTGTGGCACAGCCTACCACGCTAGTCTCGTAGGCAAATTGATCCTCGAAGACCTGGTCGGAGTACCTGTCGAAGTGGACATTGCTTCGGAGACCAGAGGCAGACGGCTCCTGGTGAACGAATCCACCCTCGTCATAGCCGTCAGCCAATCCGGCGAGACAGCAGACACCCTAGCAGCCCTCAAAGAGGCAAAGAGCAAAGGTGCCTATACTCTCGGCATCACCAATCGTGCCGACAGCCACCTGGCACAACTGACAGAAAACCTGATCGTCACCGAATGTGGTATCGAGGTCTCGGTAGCTGCGACCAAGACATATACGGCTCAACTTGCTTGTTTTTATCTGCTCGGTATTTATCTAGCCGAAAAGCGCGGCACCATCTCTAGCGAGCGCGCTAAAGAACTGAAGCTCAAGCTCAATTTAGTGCCGACCATGATCGAGCAGATCTTGGCTCGTGAAGAAGAAGCAAGAGAGACATCAATCAAATACGCCGAAGCTCACGATGTGGTCTTTATCGGCAGAGGACTCAATTTTCCGACGGCTCTCGAGGGTGCTCTCAAACTCAAAGAGCTATCTTATATACACGCCTCCGGCTATGCAGCCGGCGAATTGAAGCACGGCCCCATCGCCGTACTCGATCAACACGTGCCTGTGATCACAGTGCTTGTACCTGGAGCAGTCTACGAAAAGACGCTTTCCAACGCGCAAGAAGCCAGAGCTCGTAAGGCCAAGATGATCGCCGTCGCCGTCGAAGGCGATGAACAGGCCAAAAAGACCTTCGACTCGGTTTTAACCATTCCTCTGGTCGATGAATTGTTTTCGCCGATGACTTCTGTGGTACCCATGCAGTTGATGAGTTATTTCATCGCTGATTATCTGGGCAAGGATGTGGACCAGCCGCGCAATCTGGCAAAATCAGTGACAGTCGAATAAAAACGTTTTTGAGATAATCAAATGCAAAAGAAAATACTGATGATCGTCGGCGATTTTGTCGAGGATTATGAGGCCATGGTGCCTTTTCAGATCCTGCTCACAGTAGGCCACCGGGTAGACGTGATCTCACCCGGCAAAAAGCCGGGCGAGAAGGTCAAGACAGCGATCCACGATTTTGAGGGCGATCAGACCTATACCGAAAAGCCAGGTCACAATTTTGGCATAACCGCCGACTTTGCCCTGGTCAGGGATAAAGACTTACAAAGCTACGATGCTCTCGTCCTTCCAGGGGGACGCGCTCCGGAGTTTTTGCGTCTCAATCAGGATGTGATAACGATAGTCAAGCATTTTTTTGATGCGGACAAGCCTGTCGCAGCCATCTGTCACGCCGCTCAGATCCTCACCGCAGCTGGCGTACTGCAAGGCCGGACATGCATGGCGTACCCGGCAGTAAAACCAGAGGTGGTGGCGGCAGGTGCAAAATGGGCAGAAGTCAACGCCACCGCAGATAATTGCATTACCCAGGGCAATCTGGTCACTGCAGCGGCCTGGCCAGGGCATCCGGCATG
>Ga0233435_1004125_pt1 | contig 10478 bp, 7 predicted proteins | sample SI_122_August201_3_FD_182735 | JGI IMG/M metagenome (GOLD analysis project Ga0233435, IMG submission 182735) | Seawater microbial communities from Saanich Inlet, British Columbia, Canada - SI_122_August2016_135_MG | ecosystem: Environmental > Aquatic > Marine > Inlet | place: Canada: British... | reverse complement strand
GCCGTCGATCTGAGAGAATTGTTTAAAAAGGAGATCATCGACGAATTTCCTAAGTCATACGAAAGAGCTAAGACTCCACTGCCTTGCAGCGTCTGCAATACTCTGATCAAATGGGGTGCCTTGCTCAACTATTCGCGTCGCATCCTCAATGCTGAGTACATTGCTACGGGCCATTACGCTCGCGTGGTGCAGACTGAGGATGGTTTGAGGCTCGCTCGTGCCGCGGATCCAAAAAAGGACCAGTCATATGTGCTCTGGGGTTTGACTATGGAGCAGCTAAAACACACTCTCTTGCCCCTGGGAGATTATGTCAAGGATGATATTAGAGCTATCGCCGAGGAGGGCCAGCTCGTTAATGCAGGCCGTCCGGACAGTCAGGACCTTTGTTTTATACCTATCGGCACCACTGCCCAGGCCTATCTAGCCAATTTCCTCCCCGCTGAGCCGGGGCCGATCGTGCATGTGGTGACTGGTCAAGCCCTAGGATTGCACCAGGGTACCTTCAATTATACGATCGGGCAGCGCAAGGGGCTGGGCATAAGCTATCCAGAGCCGCTTTACGTGATTTCGATCGATCCGGATACTCGCACTGTCTATGTTGGCCCTAAAGAAGCCCTCTTGAGACAAGAGCTTACGGCTTCCCTGGTCAACTGGATCTTAGAGTCACCACCTGTGGAGCCTTTCAAAGCCCTGGCCAAGATCAGGTACAATTCGCCTGCTGCCCCAGCCATGGTGTATCCCTTGCCGGATGGGCAGGTGCGGGTTGTCTTTGACGAGCCTCAGCCTGCTATCACTCCTGGACAGGTGCTGGGAGTCTATGATCTATCCGATACGTATATCCTCGGTGGCGGCTGGATCGACTGAGTTTTTTTCGTTGCTAAGCTGGCTCTCATAATTTATAATCAGGTGCGGGCGCCATCGGCGGTAGTGTCAGGTGGTCGTTTATGTTTATGTCATAACCGAGCGGGGGCTGATTTTGCACAATATTTCATTGCCTAAGCTTATGTCGCCAAGATTTTTGTCGATCGTTTCGGGATTAGCGCTCGTGCTGGCTGCCAGCACCATTGGCGATGGCTCTAGCGTTGAGGCCCGCACTCGCAAATCTGTGCACAAGACCAGTGCCAAAAGAGTCACGACATCTAAGCGTTCAAGTCGTTCCCATAAGACTGCCCATGCTTCCAGCCATAGCAAACATCATCACCATCATGTAGTCGCGCATGCGGCACCCAAGCCACGTTATGCCTATCCGCTCGGTCTCTTTTTGAGCCGACCTCCCGCCTTTGATACCTCGCGTCTCGATGATCAGGCCTCAGAGGACATCCGCGACAAGTTTGAGCGGGGCGTGGCAGATGTATATGCGGCACGCATCCTCGTAAAGGCTGGCATCGTCAAATACCATCCTCTGCGTGGTGGCATCTTTTACAGACGTGAACCGGTCAAGTACATAGTCATGCATTCGACCGAGACTGGTATACCTGTACCGGCCAAAAACGTGATTGAGAGCTGGAGTTCTATGGGTTTACGCCACCCTGGGGCACAGTACGTCGTCGATCGTGACGGTACCATCTATCAGGCCGTCGATCCTGACTTGGCTACAGTCCATGTCAATATATTCAAGACTTTGCCTGGGATCAACAACGACAACTCGATTGGTATCGAGATGAATCACACAGGTTCGCAAGATTATCCTCGTGCGCAGAGGCAGGCAGTCACTCGGCTGGTCGGTTATCTCAAGCATCGATACAATATCCAGGCAGGCAATATCATCACGCACCGCTATGCCCAGCAAGGCGATCATACCGATCCGGTCAACTTCAATTTTGATGATTTTCTTGCCACTATAGATAGTTTTACAAGCAAGGCAATTGCTTATCGCGTCAAGTCCGTCAAGGATGATGCCAAACAATGGAAAAAGACTGCAGAGCCTGCTGCTAATGTCTATCTCAAGCCACATACCCAAGATCAAAATAATGCCATCGAGACCAAGACCGAGCCTCAAAATGTCCCAGAGTCAAACTCAATGGACCCTAAGCTCGAATCACCCACAGACAAGGTCAATCAAGCCGATCCTGTAGAAATCATCAAGCCTGCTGACGACAAGATGCCTGAGCAGTCGCGCCGACCTATTTCTCCTTCTCCCTTTCTTCCCGCACCGACTACATCGGCTTTCAAGCCTGCAACTCAGCAGTTGGTGCGCATCCCTGTGGATGCCAACGGCAATATACTTGAGTATGCGCAACCAGGTGCAAATGCACCAAGCAAGACTGGCGTGGCAGCCGCCGAAGACCGCCGCAGCAAATGGCTTAAGCCCTATCCTGGCCTTTAGGCTGCCAGACCGACGCAATGATCTTATAATTGCCTTTGGCCTGGTCGTGGGACCTGATGTCGCTTTCGACCAGGCAGATTTTTGTAATGCGATGGGTCAGGATCAATCCATCAATGCCTTTCAGATCTTTTGGCATGAGCGAGCATTTTGCTTTTAGTCTAATCAAGGTTATGTGCGGTTTAAATGACTCCAGTCTGTGGTCTTGTTTTTGATTTGAGCCGTATCTGGCTGCCACTGCCCTTGATACCTCGCCTGCCCTCATGATCGGTGCCCCTGCTGCTTCCAGGGCAAAGGTTTTGGCAGGTACGGCTACGATTACTCTTGGGGCTTGCCAATCCGGCCAGGCCTCGACTCTGTCAAAGATTATCTCCAGTGGTTTTTGCAGATGTAAGTCATGCAATGATTGGGCAAGATCATTTTGTAGATCGTCTAGTTTGTGGTTTGGCACATCGCCAATAAAGGCAAAGGTTAAATGTAGCTTCTTTCGTGGCACCATTTTGTATGCTTGAGCCAGATTGGCTTGCTGAAAGGCAAGAGCCTGCTCGCAGCAAGCAGGCTCCAAAAAACTCGCCACAAACAAGCGCATCAGCCAGTGCTCTCTCGCTTGGGCATCTGCTCTTTTAGTGTATCGATCACGCCTTGAGGTCCGCCCATGCCTTTGACGAGCAGAGCGCCGCCAATAGCAAATGGCAAAAACATGATGATGATCTGCATCATAGTGACACCAGGGAAGGTGATCGTGAGAGTGGCCAGGGTGGCTAGAATGGTGACTGCGCAACCAAGAACGGTGAGGCACCAGCCCCATTTGCTGCGCGAATTGTAAAAGATCATGCCCAGGCCGATCATGATCGGTAGAAAAAGGAGGGCAAATCCACCGGAGCCCATGCCGAGCATGGCTAGCAAGCCGCTGGATACATGGATATGTTGAAAGACCATGACCAGCCCGATAAATATAAGAGCTAGACCGCCAAAATAGGCAGCATCAGATTTTTTTGCCTTGCCTGATTTGCCGGATCGGCTGGAAATGGCATCGGATCTGGTATCAACAGCGTAGATATTGCCATTTTTGTCCTGGCGTGAGACCGCTCTCTGCTCATCATCCAAAACGCTGGCCTCGAGCTCGATGAGCTTTTGCTGGATCTCTTCTTCTTTCTTGTTCATTTTGTTAGTAGGCTCCTCTTTAAGGAGGTCTCCGTTGAGATTGAAATTTCAGCATATCACTGCTGATTATGCCCCAAAAATGGGGTGTCGAGACAAAAAGGCCGGCTGACTGATAAAGCGTGAGGAGGTAGGGGAATATAGATACCGAAAACATTCATATTTTAGGTGCCTGGAGAACCGATTCTGCTTATAATGGCCTGAGAGAGTTTATTACTCAAAGATCTTTTTCTTTTCTATCTAGACTGGATACATATATGAAATATCGCCTTTGCCAGACTCTCGGTCAGTGCGCTATGGCCGTGCTTGTAGCGAGTCAAGCCTGTGCAGCCAATCCAGCGGTCAAAGCTAGTGTCAATCTGCCGCTTGCTGCTTATCCGCTCAAGGCTCAACCGGCATCAGGCAGTGTGACAGATAAAAAACCAGGTCTTGCCGAAGGTCCGGGCGTTTGGATGAATATGTGGAGCTATCCCAAAGAAGATTTTGAGACCTATGCTCAGGGTTTGTATTCCAAGGGCATTCGCAATTTGTTTATCCAGACCTCGCGCAGCAATACTCCGGCAATTGCCAGCCCCGACAAGCTCGGTCAACTAATAGAAGCTTGCCACAAATACAATATTAGAGTGATTGCCTGGTCCTTTGCCGAGCTCATCGACCCGATCGCCGATGCCAACAAGATGATCGCTGCTGCCAATTTTAGATCGCCTAATGGTCATGCGCTCGATGCCATCGCGCCCAACCTCGAAAAAAATCTCAGCGTTGCCACTGTGGAGGCTTATTCGGCCCATATCCGCAAAATCCTCGGCCCAGACTACCCTTTGATCGCCGTCATATTTAGTCCGCTCAATCGTGGTCCCATGGTAGCGCGCACTCCCTGGAAGGTCTTTGCCAAGCATTATGATGTAATTGCTACTATGGCCTATTGGAATGGCAAGTATCAAACCCTGGATGCCTATACCTATACGCGCCAGACCATACAAAAAGTGCACCAATTGACACAGAGACCAGATTTGGACGTGCATGTCATTGGAGATGGCATGGGCACCAGGGGCAACGAAATCACAGAGTTTATGCGTGCCCTCAGAGATGGTGGCGCACAGTCCGGTTCTCTTTACCCCAATCATTACATGACAGACGAACAATATACTGCGCTGTCTCGCTATAGCCAATTTATGCCTGCCAATACCCAGGAAAGACTGGGCTCGCTCAAATCTTTATTGGCATCAAACCTGGTGGCATCTCCCGCTGATAGCGATCCTGCCAGACCGCTAGGCCGCGGTGATTTTTATCGTCTGGTGGCACATGGTCTCAAGATACCTGCTATTTCAACCAGTCAGGATGCGTATGATCATTTTAAAAAGCATGGAGTCATCGACACTATAGCCGAGGAGTATCCCGAAATGGCAAATGACGATGACCTGGTCTCTCCAATCACTCACGAGATCGCCAATCGTTTTGTCGCTGTCGCAATAAGTAATCAATCTCAAAAACAAAAGGCACAGCCTGGCAAGGCCAAAAAGATGACTCCTTATTTGATCATGGGCAAGCCAAATAGCAGGCCCGATAGATTTTTTGTCAGTCCAGCCTATGCCGAATCGACTAAGGGTACCCTCGGCTTAGGCACCGAGGCCAAAAACAAGGATGTGCCGATCAATTATCTTGATGCTGCCATCTTGTACAAACAGATGGTTCAGGCATCCCGCTGAGCTCAATAGAGAGGAGGTTTCATGCAAGTAACAGTAACCGGCCGCAATATCGAATTAACTACTGCCCTCAAGCAATATCTAATCGAAAAATTGCAGAGAGCGCAAAACCACTTTGACCATAAGCTCGATTGCACAGCTCTCTTGAGCGTAGCCAAAAATCCTTCTATCGCCAAGAGTCAAAAGGCCGAGGTGACCATCAAGGTCAATGGCAATACCATTAGAGGCGAAGAAGCCACTGAAAATATGTATGCCTCTATCGATCTGGTCGCTGACAAGATCGAGCGGCAGTTGCGCAAGTACAAGACGCGGCATAGCAATAAGGGCAAGGCTTCTGGTCTCAGGGAGCGTACTGACGAGCCGGACGATGTCAGTGCTGATCTAGATGACGATGTGGCAGTGGAGCGATCTTTGGCGCTTGATGATGTCAAACCGCGCATCGTGCGTTCCAAGAGATTTTCCCTTAAACCAATGCTTGCTGCAGAAGCCTGCAAGCACATGGATCTTTTGGGCCATGACTTTTTTATGTTTATTAATGCCGAGACCAACCAGGTCAATACGGTCTATCACAGGCGTGATGGCAATTATGGCCTGATCGAGCCTTTGACCTGAGTGTTTTGGTAAAGCAATATAGAAATCAATAGATTAAAATCAGGGATAAATTTCCTCGCAAAGATCCCAGATGAAAAAACCTTCGATTTCCTTTCTAGCCCTTGCTCTGACTCTGACCATAGGCTCTTTTGAACGTGCCATAGCAGCTGCCGACCCGGCCAGGCTGACCGAACTAAACAATGAGGCAGTCAAGGCTCTCAATTCGGGCAATTTTGACCTGGCCATCCAAAAACTAGAAGAAGCCGTCAAGATGGATCCCCGATACAAAATGGGGCGTAGCAATCTAGGCATCGCGTACAACAATTACGGCCTCAAATACCAAAATGATCCAGCGACGGCCATCAAATACTTTCACAAGGCCGTCTTGCTCGATCCCAGCAATACTACCAGTCTCAATAATCTCGGTGGCATCATCCAAAAGATGGGCAAAAATCCTCGCGATTTTGCCACTAGAGTGGCTCTTGGGGATGCTGCTCGCAAATCGGCCGATTTTGCTGGTGCCATAGTCGTATACCGGGAGGCGCTCAAGCTCAAGGACGACGCTGCTCTGCACGAAAAGCTCGGCGATGTGCATCGGGTGCGTGATGAAAATGATAATGCCATCACCGAGTACACTGCCGCTGCGCGTACTGGTGATAGCGCTGCTCTAGAGGTCAAGCTCGGTCAAGCTTATCAAGCCAAAAAAGACCTTGCCAATGCCATTACGGCCTATGGTAAGGCCATCACGATGAAGTCGGACGATCCCGAAGTCCAGGATGCCCTCGTGGCGGGCTGGGAGCAGGCGATCAAAGAAAATCCCACTGCTCCTGAAAACCACATCGGGCTTGGGCAGGCCTACCAATATCGGGGTGATTTTGGTCAGGCAGAAGCCGAGTACAAGATGGCGAGCAATCTCTCTCCCGGCAGGCAAAATCCACAGGCGCAAAAATTGCTTGCGACTCTCGGGGCCGCCAAGCAAAGTTTTCAAATCAACAAATACATAAATATGGGTGTGGACCTGCAGTCCAAAAAGCAATATCTGCAGGCCATAGATGCTTACAAGCGTGCCTTGCAAATGAATCCGCCCGATCCCAAGCAAAAATCAGACATCATGATGAATATGGGTACGGCTTATCAGGCACAAGAAGATTACGCCAATGCCCTTGCCAGCTATCAGCAGGCCTTGCAATTTGATCCATCCAATGCAGCCGCGCAACAAGGTCTCAAGACTGCTCAGGCCGGTCAAAAAGACAAGGCGATCACGCAATTGTCCGCTCAAGCCGATGCTGCCTTTAAGGCTGGTCAATACAAAGAGGCCATTGCCAAATACCAGGAGCTCTCCAAGTCCGACCCCAATGATGGTGGCTTGCACTTTAATATTGGTGCCGCCTATCAGCTCATGAAAGACTATGACAATGCGATAGTCGAATATAACATGGCGATTCAGCTCGACCCTAAAAATCAGCAGTATAAGGACGAGCTCGTCAAAGCCAAGGACCTCAAGGCCCAGCCGATCATCGATGATGCATTGGCCAAGCACAAAAACAAGGACTATCTGGGAGCGATCCAGGCTTATCAGCAGGCACTAAATGTGGTGCCAGGCAAGCCTGAGCTGATCTACAACCTGGCCTCTGCTCAGTATGCCGCCCAGATGTACCCAGATGCACGCAAGTCCTATACTCAAGCGCTGGAGCTCGATCCTAAAGGTCAGATCAACAATTTTTATTTCATCGCTACCATAGATGAAAATGCAAACAATGCACGCCAGGCAATGGGCGAGTATCAGATGTACCTGCAAAAGGCAGGTGCTCAAGGTGTCTATGCCACGCAGGCAAAGGCGAGATTTGATGCTCTGGCCAAGGGGGGTGCAACGCAAAAGATCAAGTCCGAAAGCGAATTGGCAAAGGAAAAGGAAGGTCAGGATGCCTATGCCAAGGCCATCAGCCTGCAGCAATCAGCGCAATACGATCAGGCTGATGCTGCCTATCAAAAGGCCATTTCCATCGATCCTACCAATGCCGACTATATTTATGGCCAGGGCACAAATTATCAACAATGGGGCAAGATCGACCAGGCTTTAGCCAGTTATCAAAAGGCAGTAAGCATGGCACCTGGCAACAAAGATTTTGCCAAGGCTGTAGCTGATGCCAAAATCCTCAAAGCCGGTCCTCTCGTCAAAGAGGCCTACGACAAGCAGACTGCCGGTGATCTGGCAGGTGCCCAGGCAAAATACCAAGAAGCTCTGCAACTCGATGGTGATAATGGCTCTATTTGGATGAACCTCGGTGTTGCTTATCAGGGAACAGATGATTTTCAAAAAGCATTTGAAGCCTATCAAAAGGCTTATCAACTTGCCCCCAAAGAGTGCGTAGACTGCCTGTACTTTATGGGCCAGATCGACGAAAACTACAATCGCGGCCAGGCTGCATTGGACAAATACACAAAGTACACTCAGTACGCACCCAGTGGTACTTATGTCGCTCAAGCCCGGGCTCGTGGTCAGGCTTTGCGCACCAATATCGGTGACACAGTCAAGATGGCCACCACAGCTGATGTCAAAGCTGCTGCCGAGGTCGGCAAGTCTTATGAGGCCGGCGTAAAGGCTCAGCAAGCCGCCGACTACGATACAGCCATCACCAATTATCAAAAGGCCATGGCACTTGCACCCAAAGAACCAGCCTATCCTTATGCTCTGGCGACCGCTTATCAGGCCAAGGGAGATATGGACAATGCCGTAAAATATTTTCAAACGGCACTAGGACTTGCTCCTGCCAAGGACCAAAATACATACAAGCAAGCACTCGATGCAGCAAAATTGGCTCAGGTCCAGCCTATGATGGATGAGGCAGTCAAAAAACACGGCGCCGGCGATCTCGATGGAGCTATCCCTCTCTACGAAAAAGCGCTCTCTATCTATCCAAACAATGCTCACGGCTATACCAACCTGGCGGGAGCCTACCAGGCCAAGGATGATTTTAATGCCGCTAAGCGCAACTATCAAAAGGCGATCGATCTCGATCCCAAAAACGAATCGGACAATTATTATTTCATCGGTCTGATCGATGAAAATAATGCGCAAGCGCAACTGGCTGTGACAGACTACACTAAATACGTACAGGCTAAGCCGACCGGTACCTATGCTAGTGACGCCAAGGCTCGTGCCGCTCGATTGCGAGCCAATCCCGCATCGGCTCAAAAATTGGCCACGCAGGCCCAGGTAAAGGCTTCTACTCAGGCGTCCGGTGCATTTAACGATGCAGTGGCTCTTCAGCAAGCTCAAAAATATGACGAGGCAATCGCCAAGTATAAAGAGGCTCTGCAGGCACAACCCAATGAGGCCTCGTACTATTACAGCCTCGGTACCTGCTATCAAGCAAAGCAAGACCTGGACAATGCTCTGGTCAATTACGAAAAGGCCATGAGTCTCAATCCAAAAGAGCCGGCCTACAAGGAGCTGATCAAGCAGATCAAGCAAGCCAAGGCCTCTCCCCTGGTCAACAGTGCGATCGAAAAGCAGACGACCAAAAACGACTTGCCTGGAGCAATCGCTGATTACGAAGCTGCACTCAAGGTTTATGATGATCCTGCTACGCACAGTTATCTGGGCACGGCCTATCAGGCTCAAAATAATTTGCAAAAAGCCCTTAGTGAGTACAATCGCGCCATCCAGATGGATGCCAGTGTGGCCATGGTCGATACCTACTATTACCTAGGTACGGTCTTTGAAGGACTCAAGCAACCGGCCAAGGCTATAGAGATGTACCAAAAGTTTGTCCGCATGGCACCAGCCAATAATGGCAATATGGCAGCGGTCAAAGAAAGGCTCAAGCTTTTGGCTCCCGGCCGTAAATAAAATGCAGCATGAGTGCCAGCGCCGCACCAACTGTGATGGCGCTGACTAAAACCGGTACAGGCACGGTCATAAAATACCTGACCGTATCGACCCGTAAAGGCTCGATCAATACCCGCCCCAAAGAGTAACCGATGAGATAGAGGCAAAAAATCACACCTGGCTTTTTTTTGAGTTTGCTCGAGGACAGTCTGTACAAGATGGCAAAGAGTGCTAGATTCCAGATTGATTCGTATAAAAAAGTAGGGTGAAAGTAGCTTTCGGCCTGGTAGGAGGCCGGTCTATATTGCGGAGCAATGGCAAGCTTGAGGGGAAAATCCGCTTGTACCGGTCTCCCGAAGGCTTCGGAATTGAAAAAATTGCCCCATCTGCCGATGGCCTGCGCTAGGGGGATGGTGGCAGCAATAATATCGGCGTATGGTAAGACGGGCTTTTTTTCGCGTTTGAGAAATGCCACGCCGGCGATGATACCGCCTATGATGCCGCCATGAATTGACAGGCCTCCTTTCCAGATTTCCAAGGCCGCCAGCGGATTGGCTATATATGAGTCGATGCTGAGCGCTACATAATAGATGCGTGCGCCAATAACGCCGGCGATAAAGCAGATGAGGGCGAGATTGACCAGGCAGTCTACATCTAGATCGAGTCGCCGTGCCAATCTTATCGCGCATTGCAGAGCCGCGAGAAAGCCCAGGGCAATCATCAAGCCATACCAGCGCAAGACCATAGGGCCAAGGCTAAATATGATTGGGCCGGGTGATTGCAAAATTAAAGAGGTCAATACGGTGCTCTACTATTGGGAAACTGGTCGCCATAGACATCCTTTGGCGCGCGTCCCTGGTCGCGATCG
>Ga0233435_1004115_pt1 | contig 10492 bp, 9 predicted proteins | sample SI_122_August201_3_FD_182735 | JGI IMG/M metagenome (GOLD analysis project Ga0233435, IMG submission 182735) | Seawater microbial communities from Saanich Inlet, British Columbia, Canada - SI_122_August2016_135_MG | ecosystem: Environmental > Aquatic > Marine > Inlet | place: Canada: British... | reverse complement strand
TAAGGGGCTTTGATTACCTTGCCAAGGTGATTGAAGGAGTGAAATTTAAAGATGGAATTGAGGTGACTTCAGAGAACCAGATGGCCGCCTGATTTGATGCCCCAAACACCAGATTTGACAATAACTCTACAAATTGGCCACAGGACTAGCCTGGATTATGTAAAACCAGACCAAATGAAAAATCCACATGAAGGTTATAATTTGAAGCACAATTCCCTTCTTCATCAAAATTTCGGTAATCAGCAATTGAGCAACTCAACAGAGAGTCCATGTCTGCACCATGTGAAGCATTAAACTCTTTGGCTTTTGCAACCATCTCAGATGGACTGAGCACAAGCCAGTCGCTTTGCCGTCTTTCGATATCTTTGAATGAAATAGGTGTTTTGACCACCTTCCCATATCTCTGTTGCATCTCCTCTTCTATGATTGGTACAACGCCACTATCATCCATGCTCAAGATGAACACTCTACTTCTTTGAAAACTTCTCAACTGAGCTCTGTCGTAAGTCTGTTTGGTGGCCCAGTAAGGCTTGTTGTTGTTGAGCACAGAAGAGAGGGGTTTCTTTGCTGAATCCAAAAAGTATGCCAATGATAAATCGTCATACTTTGAAAAGTCATGTGAGTAGATACCATTTTTATCCTTGTAGCGAACAGTTGAATCAAGAGCTAGTACGAGACTTCCATTGACTTCATCCCATATCAATATCTCTTGAAGATCATGCTCAGGATGGGAGACCATCTCTGAATCACTGATTTCGAGGCCGGGATGGATAAACACTTTTTTATCTTTACCACCCTTAAAAGTATTGATATTGAATTGAAGGATGCCTATGTTTGGTTTTGTGGCCTCAAGCATTCTATGCCTGTTAACACGCCCTGCTGTTTGTATGATTGAGTGAACACTGCTTGGCTCAATAATGGCCCAGTCGAAATCGTGGTCTCGACCCACCTCCTCTACGGGGGTTGCTACAACAATAAATTGTACATCATCTCCATCAGTATTCTTAACAATATCACTGATCTCTGGATCATTTAGAAGGTTTTCGTTCCCAGATGATCTTTTGAGAAGGGTATCCAAGCGCTTTTCCTTATGAATACGCTGAATCATAAAATCTGTGGAGTGATAGCATGCAACTCTAGCATGAGGAATGTTGGAGGAGATTAGGTCAGCGATAGCAATTGTTGGCTTGATGTTCGCACACCTTATAAGACCTACTGACACTCTCTTCCCATACATTTCGAAATGGTTGTAATCGTGCATCTCTGTGATACCACCAATTATGCTCTGATGGTATCCTTCGATACCCCCCTCTGGGTCTACCTTAATGAGTTTCGCAAGCTTATTGATTTTGTTATTATTTTTGCATGAAACTCTTTCTGCAAAGACCTCAACCACCTTTAAAACATTGCTTTCATCTCTTTCATCCTGAGCGAGTAATTCAATGACATCAGGACTCTTTTTCTCATCTATGATTGCACATCGGTATTTACCAGAAGACTCCTTTTCCATACCAAGAGCTTTGTGTATCCTGATTCCTGCTTCATAACTTCGAATAAGCGCGGAGACAGTAGGTTCAGGAAGTGTTGCTGAAGAAGCTATGACTGACCTTCCAAATAATCCACTCAACATCACAAGCCTTAGAACAGCAACAAGCGCACTTTGATCAAAGCTGTCGATCTCATCAAGAATGATGTCACTTGTGGCTAATCTAAGAAGCTGGCTGGCATGCTTACCCTGTCTACCAGGCTCACCGGCCTTAATGATAGTATCAACTGTTGATACCAGCACTGGGGATGCGATGACTTTATCCATCCCACTCTGGGCTTGTAAAACGTCAACAATCCATTTTGGGATCTCTAACTCAGAGCCAATAGACTTAACTGACTCACCTTCATCATCTTCTGTATCTTCATTTCCAGTATTAGAATTCCAGGAGGCTGAATGCATGATCTTAACCGTGTCATCACCAATCACCATTCTTAGGTCACTTTCTGGGATCTTTAATTCATCACTATATGAGTCATGAGTTTGAAGTGTTAATGTCCTTAGATTCAGGGCTGTCGTGAAACGAACATTTCGGCCATGTGCTATTGCACAAACCGCTTTTGCATTCATTCTTGTTTTACCGCAACCCGTTCCCGCTTGGTTGATCACAATAGTTGGAACCTGTTCACCTGAAGATAAAGTATCATAAGCAATGTCTTGCCAACTAAATCTAGAAGACGGATCAGATCTTTGTATAATTGTCTCAACAGAACTATCACTCAGTGCAGGAGTGTTTTTTCTGTTCATCAAGATCTTCCACGCAAAACTACCCGCTGTTTTTGATACGTTTTCAAGATGCCATGGTAGCGATTGTGCAGTTAGTAGGTCATTATTCGCACCGCTCTTAGCGTACATATACTCTTTAGCCCAATGATCCGAAGAGGCTCTTGGGCGAGAGGAGACATCATGATCCGCAAGAATAAGTGCTGCTCTAGATAAGATAGTAACCCCTCTCCAGAAGTCTGTGTTCTTTGACTCTTCAGCAGATAAAGTGTTTTTTGAAAGCCTTCCTAATAGACTCTCCCATTGATTGAAGATTGATTTAGGTAAAATACCTGCAACCTGCCTCTCTTCGATTGAAATAGTACCGGACTCTTTTATGTCCTGACGCACATGCTGTGAGCTGTTGACTTGCCTTCCGCAATTTTTGCCGTCAAAAAGTTTGTGATGGGTTGCTATCAAAAATAGAAGGCTGTCATCCCATGTGGTAAATCCTTTTTTCCACTTTTCAAAATTCTGCAGATGCATCCAGTTATTGCCAAGCTTGTTCCACTCATGTGACCACAGGTCCTCGCTACTCAATGGTGCTGTTCCTGCAGCCAATTCATCTATCCAACGTTTTGCCAGCTTCATGGAGAGCCATTCGTGGCGAACCAGGTCTTTTTTAGGTTGAGAAGGGGGATCTGTTAATTTGTTCTGGAAAAAATTAACAGCCTTTCCAAAATCATGTCCCATACCTGCTGTTTTTGAGAGGAGCGCAATCAATCTGATCCATGCAGGGGTTTCTGCAGGAGGCAGTGTGGTATGACCAGCAGCAAAATGGCCATTATCCGTAAAATTATTACAATTTCCAACGCACCATTTTTTTACCATTCTATTAGTTCCCTGGTTTTGGAAGCATGCAACCGATGTGTTCTTGGTGGCATTACTTTTCAGCGCTCTCTCTACTTCACCCAGAGCTTCGACAGTCATTGGGGTACTCCAAGTTCTTTGTCCGGTCCTCACGGCATAACGATCTAATATGGCGCGAGTGCGCTTCAATGATTTCTTCGTGCAATCTGAGATAAAAGTTACATGCATCCGTGACTACTCCAATATTTGTAATGGAGGCCATACAGCATTTTCATTAGGCTTAGCATCACTGTTTTGAATGAGAAATTCCATGACTGATCGTTTTGGAACTGAAACTGTTTCATCTTCTATTCCAAATTCATTTCTAAGAGCTATTTTTTGATCTTTTGTCATTTCATCATTAATTTCACAACGAACCTTGACATCCATATCCGCAATAGTTTGAAGCTCAGACTCCTTAAAAGTACGATCTCTTGGAAGTGGCTTGACATCTAAAAGCCTTGCCAATACAAAAACTCTAAAAGAGTCACCACTTCGATTGATCATTGTTTTGACATCTTGAGCAAGAAGCCTGATTTGCTGCCCCCTCTTCTCTATGCCAATCGGCACAATGGTTCTGTACCGTGCTTCCTCGCCTCTCCATAATCCAGCATAAAGAATGCGGATGGCTCTACGGTTAATGATTGCATCAAAGACCAGGTCTAATCGATCTTCACTTGGGTATAGCGGTGAAAGATAGTCTCCGTTGAATGCTGGAAACTCTTCCTCCCGCAACCCTGTAAGTGAGAATGATGTTATTCCTGCATTGAAGTAACTGAGCAAGTTGCTACTACTGGCGTAATCAGGCGCCTTAGCGCCATCGGCTGGAACAATTTTCTTACCCTTCTTACTCAACAGGCTAGGTTCAAGTTCTAGAGCATCAATAGAGTATTTCCAGCAAGTCGTTCTACTAACGAGAGGGAACGCCTCTTGTACATCCTTGGGCGTTGTACTTCCAAACCTGAATGCTCTCTTAACTATAAATTTCCAAGGATGCATTGTATCAGACTTTATTAATTTATTTTCTATACTGCATGTCCTTGTTTTTATTCTATTAAACATTAATCAGGTCTCTTAATTTCTGTTTTGTTAAAACACTTAACACTTTATGGGCTTGAATATTATAGCAGTGTAGCATATAATGTATTCACACATCAAGAGAGGAAAATATTTTATGGATGATTTGGGTAAAAGATTTTATGAGGAAGGTATCAGAAAAGGTGTCCACTTCTCTTTTAAGGCAGTAAACAGCAATGCAAAGGCTGGAGGGGTGAGAGTAGCCACGTCACAAAGTCGGTCGTTACCGTACATCTCCATGTCGACCTTGATTTCGGAAGAACTTGATTTCCCTCTGGACTACATCGCAAACATCAATAAGTCAGCAACAGTCTTTAAGCACATGGAGCAGGTTCTATACCCGGTAACTGTAGAGGAGGGTAAGAAACCAGAAAAGGTAGTTGAGTTGAGTAATGAAATTAAGGAGGTTATCAAGAGTGAGCATTCTGATGCAAGCAAGTTAACGTTAATCATTGAGGATGATCGTATTGACCCTCGACTCAGGCAGATATCGATTCCGAATGGCAATAACGATTATGTAAACTTGGTGCCGCTTCCGAGCTCAGTCTTCATGCGCTTTATTGTTGATCAATATAAGATTTGGATGGCTAACAAAGAGGAACAATCCAAGAAAGAGAAGAAGCAGTTTAGAAAGGTCATCCGTTATTACATGGGCTTTGGTGGTGCAAATCCACAAAATGCGGGCAGATATCTTCGCAATCTTCAAAGAGGTTTTGTTTTTGATGCCCCAACTGAAGATCCTACGGTTAGGCATGCACTTTCTATTCACTACAAAGGAATCAAGTTAGGTCTTCCTGCTGATCAAATGAAAACACTTAGAGATCTGCGCGAAAAAAACCGGATTAATGGAGTCGTGGGCCTCCATAAACGAAATTCTGAAGATTTTATTGTTAGGGCAATTCTATTTTCTGTGTTAGCAAGAGGAAGAGATGCTAAAAATATTCTCAAAGAAAATATTGATGCATTACCAAAACAGCAGCTTGTTGATGATGGTCTTGATTCCAGAATTACGGGATTAATCAATCATGAGCTGAGAAATATGGTTTGGTACGACGAGTTCTCAGCGCTTCTTGCACAGAAAATTGCAGGATATAGATTTTATGAGAATGGAAAAGCCACTGATTTTGCAATTCCATTAAGTGATGTTGCAGATATTTCGAAAACAATCAAGGAGGCATTGCTGAAATGAAAGATTATACCTACGTGCTGATACCTCGAATTAAAGTTCAAAATGCAAATGCAATGAGCGGCTATTGGGCTATGTCATCTGAGGTGGTAATGGCTGCAAGACAGATGATGCATGCATTCTCCAGGAAAGTAGATGAAGTTGAGGGTGAGTGTGGTGTCTCTATCATTCATCATACATTCCAGTATCTAGGCAATACAGCAAATGGCCAATATTCACCACAACAAAGGCGTGGCAGCAACTTCATTGATAAAAGTGACTATGCAGGAGGGTCATCTAAATCACTCTCTATGCAGCCTACATCCTCGATGCATCTCAAAGTCTCATTGGTCTTTAGATATGAGGATGCCGTTATTGATGAGGATGATCTTAACGATTTTCTATTAAGAGCAAAGCTTGCTGGTGGCACAATCATTGGTCATTCAAAAATTAAAACGTTTGAAAGTGCAGACGAGGTTATTAATTATGTTGGCAATGGTTTTGTTATTGATGAGCGTTATGATTTTGATGAATTAGTCGACAAACCAGAGCAGATGATTGAAAAAATGTTTGATCTAACTTCTCCACCCTCCAAGCTCAACGAGCGTGATGAAAAAGACTCATGGATTGTTCCAGCAGTGCTTGGTTACGCAGAAATATCAGATAAAAAGCATCGCGAAGGTTCACGATTCGATCACGAAACTGCTTATGCAGAAGCTTTAGTCGGTCTTGTTCAATATAAAAGTTTGCGGATGCTTGATGATACCCCACTCCCTTTTTGGAACTATCAATATCCTGAAAATGGTGTTTTTACTCTTTCTACTAAATCTTAATATAAGGAAATACATTATGGAAATTACTTCTACTGAAACATTCAAGAAGACCCCTTCGGTCCTTGCTTTCTCACGCAACTTCATGGTCACAGATGCCAAAATGGTAAACATGCTGGCTGATGGAGATGAATCTCCCGTACATGTCATTAGGCATGGCATTAGAGGCACTCAGAATGTCAATAAGACTGACAAAGAGGTCTCTAACATTCAGCAGACTGATTCTGCCAAGCTCGATTCTGACGCGGTTGGGATGATGGTTCGATTTTCTTACCGCCCATTCCCAATGAATCATGATATGCAGTTTCATGCGGCGCCAGACAAGGGAGATACCGTTGAGAATGTGAAAGCGTTCAAGGATAGTGTTACGAATTTCATGGAGCGTGCAAAAGAGAGTGACTCTCTGAAGGATGTCTCTAATCGGATCGCAAGGAATATTCTCAATGGTCGATGGTTGTGGAGAAACCGCACTCTTGCAGAGAATGTGATTGTTCGAGTTCGAGTCGGACAATCCGAAAGTGCTGTGGTCGAAGTGTCTGCTCTTGATATTCCGATGAATCATTTTGATGATTTGAGTGCCGACGAGATGAAGCTGGGTGAGTTGGTTGCTCAAAACCTTTCCGGTGTAGACAATCATACCTTCAATGTTGAGGCTGAAATCAACTTTGGAATGGAAGGGGCTATCGAAGTGTTCCCATCACAGAATTATCTAGAGAATACTCCAAAAGGTTTCTCTCGATCGCTCTACTATAGCAACCCAAATAAGGGGTTTAACAAGACTGGTATTGACATCATGGGTGATGCAGCCATTCGAGATCAAAAAATCTCTAATGCATTGCGAACAGTGGATACATGGTATCCAGATTATGAGTCATGGGGTAAACCTATTGCTGCAGAGCCTAATGGTGCAAACCTTGAAGCTCAAGAGTTTTTCCGACCATATGCTAAAAAATATTCAGCATTTAAAATTATGGGTAACTTGAACGTCATTGATATCGAAAGTGACGATGCTAAGTTTATGATTGCATGCATGATTCGTGGTGGCGTTTTCCCATCATCTAAAAAGTAAGGTGAATTGCAATGGATCTTAATCGTTATATTGATTTTAAGGTAATGCCCAGCAGTGGTGGTGCTACCACCCTACCTGGGCCCATTGCTGCTTCACGCCTGGTGTCCATCATTCATGGTGTAATGAGTGATACTGGATTGAAGTTTGCGCTGGCATTTCCATTTATCGAGCAAAAAGGGAGCTCCTTTCGGTCAGTACGGTTGTTTGCAACAGACATTGAATCCATCGAGGTGTTAATTTCTGAGTTAGACAAAAACAGTTTTGTTGAAAAATCCATTCAAATTGGATTTCCAAGATCTGTGCCTAGCGACTTCGATGGGAAATGGGTATCCTATAGAAGATATAGAATTCCATCTCGCAGTGCTGGCAAGCCACGTTTTCGAATCAAAAGGATGAAATATTTAGAAGATAATCTAATTTGGTTGCAAATGGTTAGTAGCACTAACAAGAACTCATTCTCGATACCAATCCTTGTGGAGGAGGCAAACCCGAGTATAGACAAAGGAGTTCCGACTAGCTACGGATTATCTAGAGCTGATTCTAGAATTGCCTTGCCAGTACTATAGTGACAGGAAAGAGTAGAAGGCCAATGTCGGTCATGCTCTCGAAGAGAGCTAATGTGTTCTATCTTGAGCATGTCCGGATCAAACAGAAAGATGGAAGAATTGTTTGGATAAACGATTCTTTATCTGATTTTGCTAAAGAGTTTGAACCATACTACAATCTACCTGATAAGAATACAGTGTTTATCATGATAGGAAAAGGTAGTTCTATCACAGATGCTGCAATTCGTTTACTATCTGAGTCTGGGGTCGTTATTGGATTTTCTGGTTCTGGAGGAACACCTCTATTGTCAGCTGTAGATCCCGTCTTTATGTTACCTCAATCTGAATATCGCCCTACGGAATATATGCAAAAATGGTGTGAAAAATGGTTTGTTGAGAGCAAAAGAATTGAGATGGCTAAGTGTTTTTTATCCTATCGAATAGATCAAACAATCAAATCTTGGTCCCAAATGTCATTAACTGTACCATCTGAAAGCATTGCTTTATTTAAGAAATCAATTGAGAGATCTGAAAACACAATGGAGCTGTTAATCTCTGAAGCTAAATGGGCAAAATCTCTATATCGTTACCTTGCAAATCTGTATGATCTCAATGACTTCCGAAGAGCGGAAGGTAAGATGGTAAAATCTAGCAAAGAAGAGAAGGTTAATAGTTATCTCGATCATGGTAATTACATGGGATATGGATATGCAACAGCAACACTCTATACTTTAGGCATCTCTTTTGCATTCCCACTTCTTCATGGAAAAACACGAAGAGGTGCTTTGGTTTTTGATGTGGCAGATTTGTTTAAAGATGCCTACATTATGCCACTCGCCTTTGAGTATGGTGTTAAAAAATCAAAAGACAGCGAATTTAGAGCAGCTGTCATTAAGTATTGTAATGATAAAAAATTACTTGATAATACTTTTTCCTTTGTTAAAAGTGTTGCGGTCTCCTAAAAAATGATCAATTACCCATTATTTTTTGAATAAACTTTTATGAGATAAAAAACAACAGCTTATTTGAGTTGATTTTTTCGATGGTGTTTTTTAGTGTTTTTTGTTTAACAATTTGATAGTTATGCACTATTCTGATTAAAAGACGGAATACTTGAAGTTATCCACCCTACGGGTGGTTTAGAAGCATTCGCAGCAGATAGCAATAACATCAAGTTCGTTATCCACCCTACGGGTGGTTTAGAAGGTCTAATGGCGCAACTCATATACTGACAACAAGTTATCCACCCTACGGGTGGTTTAGAAGAATGGACTGGATGATTGTGGACTTGACTGAATGTTATCCACCCTACGGGTGGTTTAGAAGATGCTTGCGTTGACTTATTACAACAGAAGTCAGTTATCCACCCTACGGGTGGTTTAGAAGGATCTGCGGTTATATCGAAAATATAATAACGAGTTATCCACCCTACGGGTGGTTTAGAAGAGCATATCAGACTTGATGAGCGGAGCTACAGAGTTATCCACCCTACGGGTGGTTTAGAAGAATGCGTTGGGATAATCAAATTTAGCCCCGCCGTTATCCACCCTACGGGTGGTTTAGAAGATTGCGTGCCGCTCGCATAGTCGTCCTTTACCGTTATCCACCCTACGGGTGGTTTAGAAGAGTCGATGCTGTTTTGTAGTGCGTCGTATCCCGTTATCCACCCTACGGGTGGTTTAGAAGTGATGTGATTGACATATCAAGAGCATAATCAAGTTATCCACCCTACGGGTGGTTTAGAAGTACCGAGGTTATCACTGGTTTGTTTCGTGGACGTTATCCACCCTACGGGTGGTTTAGAAGAGCAACCATTGTATTATCTTGTAACCATTCTTGTTATCCACCCTACGGGTGGTTTAGAAGAGCTTGAGCAATACAGGTTTAAGCATATCTACGTTATCCACCCTACGGGTGGTTTAGAAGAATGTATACGATTGTGCCGCTTTCAGTTACTCGTTATCCACCCTACGGGTGGTTTAGAAGGCATGTTCTGATCTGGCTGGAGATCATTTTGAGTTATCCACCCTACGGGTGGTTTAGAAGAGGTGAGAGCCTGGACCACAATATCAGCTAAAGTTATCCACCCTACGGGTGGTTTAGAAGTATTAAAAATATGATTCACACAATAAAAGGAAGTTATCCACCCTACGGGTGGTTTAGAAGGTTGTGTGCTGTTATTAGTCCGGACGTTACTTGTTATCCACCCTACGGGTGGTTTAGAAGGTTGGACGTTACTTCTCTATTAATTCCCATCGGTTATCCACCCTACGGGTGGTTTAGAAGAGCTTATGGACTACTTGAATTGCGCTGTGCGTGTTATCCACCCTACGGGTGGTTTAGAAGTTGTCAGTCATGTTATTCCATACTGTCTCGTTGTTATCCACCCTACGGGTGGTTTAGAAGAGTCTGACTCATTCTTAGTCTTTGTCGATTCTGTTATCCACCCTACGGGTGGTTTAGAAGGTTTGCATTGCTGTCATGAGCCAGATCAGCAGCAGCGGGGCCTGTTCTAACATTCCAGCATAAATAGGAAAGGGAAGCCGTTTCTCCTTATCTCCGGTATGGTGATTTAATCAGTAAGGTGGCTGAATTTGGCCTACAACAGCAGCAGCGGGGCCTGTTCTAACATTCCAGCATAAATAGGAA
>Ga0233435_1004108_pt1 | contig 10515 bp, 9 predicted proteins | sample SI_122_August201_3_FD_182735 | JGI IMG/M metagenome (GOLD analysis project Ga0233435, IMG submission 182735) | Seawater microbial communities from Saanich Inlet, British Columbia, Canada - SI_122_August2016_135_MG | ecosystem: Environmental > Aquatic > Marine > Inlet | place: Canada: British... | reverse complement strand
CTTAGGCTACAAAACACCTTATGAGGCTTTTGAAGAGCTCACTGGCATTAAACAAGAAAATTTAACCGGTCATGCACTTATGACTTGAATTCAGGAGTTACATTAAATTAAATCCCAGAAAACACCACCTGTGTTACTCTACACTTCAATTCCTTATAAATAGATAAGCCCTATGCCCACCCCCTCCACAATGGCCATTTTTGTTGACGTTCAGAATATTTATTACACAACGCGTCAAGCCTATGGGCGTCAATTCAATTACCGACTTTTATGGCAACAATTAACCGCACAAGGCAACATCATGAGCGCTACGGCGTATGCCATTAAACGTGATGATGACAAACAACAAAAATTTCAAGATGCGCTTCGGCACATAGGGTTTACGTTAAAATTCAAACCTTATATTCAGCGTAGTGATGGCTCAGCAAAAGGTGACTGGGATGTGGGTATTGCAATAGATGTGATGGAAGCGGCTCAGTCTGGCCAATTTGAGCGCATCATATTACTTTCTGGGGATGGTGATTTTGACATGCTGATGAATAAAGTCCGGAGTTATGGCATTGTTGCTGAAAGTTATGGTGTCCCCTCCCTCACCGCAAACAGCTTAATAGAATCTTGCGATGTCTATCACCCTATTGAGGACGCTTTACTTCTTTAGCCGTGTAAAAGTAAGCGAAACCAATCCACAGTAAAATCACTAACTGTAATGGTAAACGAACCATCAAACCGACCGCAGAAAATTGAGGAAACAGTTCTGGCTCCATTGCCATATAGATATTGGCAGGAAATACAGCCACAGTTAGCAGCAATAAACCCAGGGCAGCCATTTTTCTCATTGAAGGCAATAAAATGCCTACCCCACCCAGCACCTCAAACACGCCACTCACATAAACCAAAATCAAATGATGAGATAAATACGGCGGCATCATACTCAAATAAAAGTCGGTATTAATAAAATGATTAGTGCCTGCGCCAATAAAGGCCAGCCCTAAAACCACCACTAAGCTGAATTGAATAATGTTAATCACCATTAAAGCGCCAAAGTCTGTCTATAGGAAAAGTCGCACTGCGACACAGGAATTCAGACTTACCTAGTGGGCTAAGGTTCACAGATTTCTAATAACTGCTGATGTAAATCAATACAATTTGTGTAAGCGTCCACCGCCCTGCAGTGGCGTGTTAGCCAATTGACCTGCTCTAAAAAGCCGAGTTCAGGCACATTTTGACAGTCTTTAGTCACATGCACGCTTTGACCCACACACTGTTTAAACTGTTTTTCAGCCTTACTTTCACACACTTTGTTCAGCGTAAAACATAATGAATCTAAAGCGTGATCAAAACAGCCGAGTAATGAGTCAGGGGATACAGGTCCAGCACTCTCACGCCACTGTGTTAACCAATCTTGTTCAGCAACAGGTCCCCGCTTAGCTTTGCCAGCAAAAGCCGGCTGAACCAACAAACAGACCATTAAGAACACCAATCGCGGCCGTTTTTTAAACCAAAAAATAAGCACTTTTGCCATCCACTCAATCAAGGGGTAAAGTGTTCACCTTACGTTGCAACTTAACCTCAGCAAAGGGTTTTTATGGATTTTCAACGCAAGCTCATCCTCCACTGGGCGTGCCAAGGCGCCATCAAACAAAGTGATACCCAAGAGGCACTCAACATCTCCGGCGCACTACCTCAAGCACACCAATGGCCGCTGTTTCTCGCAACACTGTTACTTTGGTTAGGCGCATTGGCCGTCACCATTTCGATTCTGTTTTTCTTTGCCTTTAACTGGAATGACATGAGTCGCTTTACTAAATTCGGCTTATTAGAAGCCGGCGTATTTGGCTGTGCAGCCCTTTATTGGTTTATCGGCTCCGAGCATTTTTTATCTAAGCTTGCCTTAACAATCGGCTCAATCTTGGTGGGTGTACTACTGGCTTTTTACGGCCAGACTTACCAAACAGGCGCAGACCCTTGGCAGTTGTTTGCTTACTGGGGTTTACTCATTATCCCCTGGGCGTTGCTTGCTCGTTTTGCCACACTATGGTTTCTGATTATTGTGTTAATCAACACCGCCTTACAACTCTATTTTGAAGCCTACGGACAATTATTAGGGCTTGGTGACAGGCCTGATGAAGATGTCTTTTGGATCGCTCTGCTCTTTAACGGCACCTGTTGGTTAGCTTGGGAAGCCGCATCCACTAAGTTCACTTGGTTAAATGAACGTTGGGCACCCCGCCTACTTGCCATTGCGACAGCCGCACCGCTCACCGCTATGTTTATCATGGTCATCATTGAAAGTATTGGCTTCCCTGTATTAACCGTCATTCTTTACCTGGCCATGATCACTCTGGGTTTTACCGTTTACCAAAAGCGCATTCCAGATTTATTCATGCTGGCAGGGTTTTGCCTCTCGGTCATTAGCACCATTGCGAGTGTTGTCATCGCAGAGGTACTAGAGCATGTCGATGAGATTATTGGCTTCTTAGGCATGACGATATTTCTCATTAGCATGGCAGCCTTTGCTGCAAATTGGCTGAAAAAAATGCATCAGGAGCAAAGCTCATGAGCTTACAACAAGCCATGCTATGGCAAAAACTCCACGACAAAAATTTAACCTCTGGTGACATGCCCATCAACAAAGCATTGGACACCCCTTGGTATGTACAACTGATGGTAGGCCTCGTTGCTTGGTGGTCAGCCTTTTTTTTCTTAGGACTCATTGCCTCTGCCTTGCATTTCATCCTGGATAACAATGCTTTCGCCATACTGTTTGGCATCATGCTCATTGCAATTGCTTACCGTCTATTTCTGCAAAATCAGGTATCAACGTTTCGCTATCAATTTGCCTTAGCACTCAGTTTGGCAGGACAAGGCCTTTTTATTTTTGGCCTGTTTGACTTTGCTTTTTCTCATGGGCATCGAGGGGACAACCAGTTAATCACTGTACTTTGGGTCTTATTCGTTTTTGAGAGCATGCTAGCCTGGATTATGCCCAGTATGATTCACCGTTTTGGCTCGGCCTTAGCAGCAGGCCTTACTTTAAGTTTTACCCTGGCTTACGCACAACTGTATTTTATGCATGCGGCGATTTTATTCACCGTCATTGCCACAATATGGCTTAATGAGTTCAACTGGGTTAAACATAGGGAAAGACTGATTCCAATAGGCTATGGATTAACCATTGCGCTCATTTACCAAGAAGTGATGGCGTCTTTCTATCATACCTTCATCCACATAATGAAAAACTGGCTTAAGATGGAACAGAGTTGGCTGCCCTATTGGGTCGCGGAGCTTCTGATCGGTGGCATCATGCTGTGGGTTGTATGGCAACTACTGCAGCGAAATAACGTTTCAACGCGCAGCCAAACAGGCATTCTTGCCTTGTTTGCCAGTACTGTTGTCATCGTATTATCCACTCAGGCACCCGGCCTTGCCGTTGGCCTCAGCCTGATCATACTCGGTTATGCCAATGGCGCTAGAATGTTACTGTCTCTTGGTATCGTATCCTTACTGTTTTATATCTCGTCATACTATTACTCACTGGATATGAGCTTGCTGGAAAAAGCACAAATATTAGCCGTATTCGGCAGCATTCTACTACTCATTAGCTGGGTTATGAGCAAAAAGTTTCAGCCCAAACAGGAGAATACACATGCGGCGTAATATAGCGATTGTCTCTTGTGTGATTATACTGGCACTGATCAACCTTTCTATTTATCACAAAGAGCAACAACTGGCACAAGGGCAAATTGTCTTCTTAGAGCTCGCACCTAAAGACCCTCGCTCAATTATGCAAGGTGACTACATGACCCTGCGCTTTAGCATTACAAGAGAGATAGAAAAGGCACTAAAAAACACCGAGGTACCCAAGAGAGACAACATTGACGGTTTAGCCGTTGTGTCTTTAAACAAACAGAACGTGGGTCATTTTCAGCGCATACATCAGCCTGGTGAAACACTGGCCGAGTCTGAGCAACTCATCCAATTTAAACGCCGTAAACGCAACATAAAGCTCTCTACAGACGCTTACTTTTTTCAAGAAGGCGATGCAAAAATTTACGACAAGGCCAAGTATGGACAATTTAGAGCCAAACCAAATGGCGTCATTTTGTTAGCCCATGTCGCAGATAAAAATCTTGTGTTGCTTTCACCCTCTATGACAAAACCGGCTCATATTGAATAACCAACACCACAATACACACTGAATATGCCTTTTAATCACCACCTAAGCCGAAGAGCACCTCATGACATTTAAACTAGCCTCCCTACTTCTTGTGATTCTTTTCAACCCGCTCAGCACCACCTGGGCAAGCAACATTCAACCCATTTCAATTAAAACTTATCAAAGCCAGTTAGGCCTAACGACAGTCGCCATCACTCTGCCTGTAAAACCTTTCATCAGTGACCGGAATAGCCTCATTTATCAGTGGAAAATTGAAAGTTTGAACAAAGGACTGCGTGCACTCTACCTAAACCCAACACCTTACTTAAATCATCTTCGAGACAAAAACAAAGACAAAACAGCCATCACTGAAATCACACTCTATGGTCTAATAGATCAAGGTGGATCAGACACACTCTATTTCCATGCCCCAGGCGTTCTTAATGTCAAATCCTCTGAAGATTTTCAGCTTCAAGTTGACCTTAGTAAAGCCAAACCTGGCACGAAAGAGATCCAGGATGAATGGGTTAAAGCCAGAGGGTTACAATGGTTTCTACACACCGGTAGAAATCGAGGCAACATTTTCAGCCATCTCATTGAGTTGATAAAACCTGTATATGGCATTCAGCCATCAAAAAAACCACGAGGTAACCGAAACAATGCAGGTTTTGTCTCTGCACTCTCTTTATTTTCTGGCGAAACCGCCATAAGAGAATCTTTGTACGAACAAACACTGCTTGGTCACAAAAGCACGACTGGTAAGCCTGTTAGCATTTCATTGCTCACACCCCCTAAAATTCAGTCACACCCATACGAGAGTATACTTAAACAAGCGAAAACGTTGCCTGATTTTAACAGCACAGTACCAACCATTACTCAACTTGTTGCATCTGATCACTTCATGCTGATGATCAACGATGCTAAAAAAGCACTACCTTGGCTAGAAAATGCCGCTGATACCGGCTTTAACTTTGCGAGCTTAATCTCAGGCGGCCACCTTGAACGAGGCTTAGTCAACCGGTATTTAAACAAGCTCAATATTACTCGCCCCTTGGCTGAGCAAGTACTGGATAAAGCCAGTATCACTCAGATGGCCATTACCAGCCCTGATTTATATTTTACTGAAGGGACGGATGTTACCGTAATATTAGAGTCACAGAGTAATGCACTCATACAAGAGGCCATTAAGCTTGTGCTCGGCGTTACCGCTGAAACAGAATCTTCTGGGATATTTTACTATACCGGATCAAACAGCAACCAAAACCCTGCTTACATTGCATTTCACGAGCAATGGTTAATCCTTTCGAGCAGTAAAAAGGCGGTTTTAACCGCTTTGAACCTCGCTAAAAATAACGGTCAAGGAAGCTTAGGGGCCAGCGCCGAATTTCAGTACATGAACCATGTTTTGCCCACGCAACAAGATACCTCTGGTTTTTATGCCTATTTATCAGACCCTTTCATCCGAAAAATGATCAGCCCTACCACCAAAATACTGCAACTCAGAAGAAGCCTAGCGCGTTCTAAACTAGAAAAAATTATTGCAGCAAAATTACTTTATAAAATGGATCACCAACAAGAAGCGGATCAAGCCACCTTAATTAAGCAAGGCTACCTAACGACAGCACACTTTAACGACGGGGATATCAGCCTGCATCAAGATGGTACGGTATCATCAAAAAAATATGGCCGCTTAAAAGAGATGACCCCCATCGAAAACTTCGCTATTGATGAAGTCGAAGCATGGGAAGCAAAAGCCTACAAAACCTACAGCACAGATTACAGCGATCAATGGAGTCAATTTTTCGACCCGATAGGAATCCGCTTTACAGCAGGATCACCCTGGGAAATACAAACGGTTATTTTGCCTTTAGTCGAGAATACGCTCTACAATACGGTCAGACAAACGCTGGGTAGCAACCCTAAACCCATGCCACTACCTCAGGTAACACCAACCCCCATTTCTCAACTGTCTTTCCAATTAAATGATACCAGCCGAAATACCATTGCTAATAGCTACTTACTAGATGAAATATTTGGCCATAGAGCAGAAGACACTGCACCTTGGCTAGAATGGTTAGGGCATAACATCCACTTTGCCCTTTATGACAATGACCCCGTGATTGCATTTGGTTCTGGCGAGGCAATTAGTATGCTGACATTACCCACCAGCACAGGCCGTGGCCGACAACAAATGAGCGCCCAAAATATTGCCTTTGGTATTGCCGCAGCCATGCTCACTCAGCCCTTTGCTATTTTCATTGAGGTTAATGATGAAGCGGCATTCAAATCTGCTTTCAATAAAATCATCTATGGCGCCCGTCGTAACTTCCCAAGTAATGAGCTTAAAATCCTACATCACTTATTGGGAGATAATGGCGATCGAGGCTGGGTGATCACCTTCGACGTTTTGCAAATGCTGAATTTTCAGCTCTACACACAAGTCATTGATGGCTATTTAGTCATCTCAAACCGTGAATTTGACTATCAGATTGATGCCGCTACCACACCAAATATGCAGCCGTCGAATGCTGGCATCCATTTTGATTTTGAGCAAATAAACTTAATGGCACCCAGACTTTTTACAGGGATCGCTCGAACCCAGCAAAAAGCGGTCAAACAAAACATCCGCAGGTTATTACCCTTTATGTTAGCGGGTGCCGCATCAATTGATGCGGCAATAGCCGAATACCAAAAACAGTTTGGTATATCCCTATCACACCCTGAAGGCGGTCATTGGCAGTGGAATGCTCACACTCAAACTTTGTCCAGCAACCAATATGGTGCAACGATCGGCAGACAGCTACCGAGCTACTTTGACCTTGATCAAAGCGACAAAGACTATGGTTTATTTAAAGGCTTAAGCCAATTCGATTTAAGGTTTTCCTTTTATGATGATGGCGCACACATCACATTAAAAGGTAAAGACAATAGCAAACAATGAACAGCTGACATTAAAATGCAAAGTCAGCTCTGAAAAAACAACATTACTGACCTTGACCCTTTATCCATTTGGCCATCGTAATAAACATAACATCAGGGTTGATTGGTTTGGCAATATGATCGTTCATGCCAACGGCAATGACTTTTTCCTTATCACCTTTCATTGCGTTGGCAGTCATGGCAATCACCGGTAAATGTTTAAACCGTTCCTCTGCGCGTATTTGTCGTGTCGCTTCATAGCCATCCATAACAGGCATCTGACAATCCATTAATACCCCATCAAAAGTTTTATGGTTCAACAATTCAAGTGCTTCTTTACCATCACAGGCTGTCTCGACAGTAATCCCATTCATGGACAGAATTTCAAGTACGAGTTCCAGATTAATGTCATTATCCTCGACCAGAAGCACCTTAGCACCACGTAAATTTTTGATGGCCTCTAAGGCATTTTCTTGATCACTGTGTTTAAGCTCTGAGTCATCCAGTGTGGTGCCCTGTTGTTTTTTCAGGCGAGCGGTAAAATGAAAGGTGCTGCCGATATTTTCTTCACTATCGACCCAAATTTCGCCCCCCATTAGTTGAGTAATTTTTTGAGATATCGCCAGACCAAGCCCTGTTCCACCATATTGTCGAGTGGTTGAACTATCAGCCTGAGTGAATGATTGAAATAACATTTGTTGTTGTTCTTGCGATAAGCCAATGCCCGAATCAATGACTGAAAAATGTAGGACAGCATCATTTTCACTGTCCTCTTTTAACGCAATTTTTAATGCTATTGTACCTCCATTTTGGCTAAACTTGATCGCGTTGTTTGATAGATTAATGAGTATTTGGCTCAACCTATGAGGATCACCCTTAAGATGCCTGGGAACATCTTTGTCGATTTTAATGGTAATCTGAATACTGTTTTCTTCAGCTTTTAACTTGTTCAGATTGACCATATTATTAATAACATCTTTTATATGGAAATCGATGTCTTCCAGTTCCAGTTTACCGGCTTCAATTTTTGAAAAATCCAGAATATCATTGATGATACCCAGCAAACCTTTCGCAGATTGATGTGCTTTACTCACATAATTTTTCTGCTTGTCAGTCAGCGCTGTCTCCAATGCCAGATGCGTCATACCAATAATGCCATTCATCGGAGTACGTATTTCATGAGACATATTGGCAAGAAACAAACTTTTAGCCTGATTGGCCCCTTCCGCTTCCTTCTTAGCCGCTTTAAATTCCTGGGTGCGTTTTGCAACGAGTTCTTCTAGCTTTTGTCTGTGCTGATTAAGCTCATTTTCCGAATGCACACGCTCCATAATGATACCGGCAAGCCTTGCCGCTGATTTAAGATCGTTTGATTCATCCTCATTAGGTAATGCAGTGTGATTGTAATACATGCCAAACGCGCCCAATACCTTGCCTGAAGAGTCTTTTATGGGTTCAGACCAGCAACAGCGCATACCATGTGGAAGAGCGACATGTTTGATTTTATCCCATTTAGGGTCCGTTTCGATATTTTCAACAAGAACACGCTTTCCAGAATAGGTGGACGTGCCACATGAGCCAACACTAGGGCCATTTTCCAGACCATTCACATCATCACAATACTGCTTTGGCATACTGGGTGCCCCGCCATGCATGAGTTTATTCCCATGCAATTCAAGCATTGAGCACCGTAACCCTGGGTGACGTTCTTCATACATTATTGCAATCGCATCATAGATTATTGATGCAGGCTCACCTTTTGCCATCATCTCTAGAATATCGGCATTTCTTTTCTCAAAAGAGTGTATTTTTTTACGCTCGGTTATATCGACATGAGTGCCTACTAGACGCAGAGGTTTATGATCGGAATCTCGACTCAGCAGAAAAGCGCGAGCCAGGACAACGATTTCTTGGCCATTTTTATGAAACATGCGAGCTTCAATTTCAAAAGTTTCAGAGCGACCCTCTATGTAATCCTGAACCTTTTTAAGCACCCTATCTTTATCATCAGGGTGAACCAGTGTTGCCCAAGTATCAATATGATGCTTAAGCTCACTTTCCTCGTAACCTAACATGCTTTTCCAGCGAGGAGAGTAATAGACTTCATCAGTTTCCAGATCCCAGTCCCACAACCCATCATTAGCACCGCGCATCGCCAGTGAAAATCGCTCTTCACTTCTATAAAGCTCATTAGTGCGCTTTTCAGTCTGTGCTTCCATGCTATCTAGGGCAAGCTTCAGTGCATCTTCAGTCTGTTTTTGCTCAGTGATGTTCATTGAAACAATCATGATGTAATCAAGTTGGCCTTGCTTATTACAAACAGGGGTTAGTGTCGACTTATACCATAATTTATTGCCCACAGAATCAGTCACAAAAGCTTTCTGTGTCACTGCTTCTCCTGTTTCTTTCACCTTTATTAGGTTCTTAGTCATAGGGACTTTGAACGAATCCGGATAAAAAGAAATGGGGTATGGTTTTCCATAGTAATGTGAAATATCATCAATTAAGAGGTCTTTCACACCCGAGTCACTCATATATTGCAGATTAAAATCCAGGTCCACTATTTTTGTGCAAACGGGTGAACTGTTAATCCAGGCACGAAATTTTTTGTCAGATTTTTCAGCTAATTTTTCACGCAACTGGTGAATTTCTTCGAGAAGCTGGGTTTTGGTTTTATCGCTCATGAATATCTTCTACATTATCAACAATATAAAAACTTGGGTAAATTCAAGAAACAGACTGATACAATGCCAACAGCTGTCGCTTTCAAGAGTGCATTACACTCTGCGTAACCGATGCATTATATGGACTTGACTCTGTCCATCACATTTAATTATAAACCAATTTAAAACAGGCATTCAATTTCTCAAAGACAACGTCCTTTTTATGCGGCCACTAAAACTACCGCTTTATCGAATTGATAATGATCAGTGTATTTTATACCCCTTTTTATTCAACAAGATACCTTGCTTACTTACCCACTCACGCAAGGTCTCCAAAAATAGGTTTTTAGTGTATATTGATCGCCATAATAAATTTTAATCTTCAGAAAACGAGTGGTGACCGCCTGTCCACATTCGCCTAATTTTTTCGTTATAAATGCAAGGTCAAAAATGATTAGATTACTTCTGTTAAGCGCTTCAGCTACGATCATAATGGCAGGTTTTGTCACCCTTTTTACCGTTAAAGGTGCTGGAGGTTATCTGCTATCAGCATTGTTAATATTGCTAGGGAGTGTTGCTTTGTGGTTAATCGAAGTTAAGACCATAAAAAGTTTAGATAAAGGCGGTTTGTTAAATAAGATTTTTAATACCAATGAAGGTCCAGACTAATCGTAAATATTACCACGTTATTCACGTATAATAATCCATTTTAGTTGCACCCATAACGCTGCATCTTTATGGTCATTTCACTGCATTTCATACTACAATAAAGCGGTT
>Ga0233435_1004101_pt1 | contig 10528 bp, 16 predicted proteins | sample SI_122_August201_3_FD_182735 | JGI IMG/M metagenome (GOLD analysis project Ga0233435, IMG submission 182735) | Seawater microbial communities from Saanich Inlet, British Columbia, Canada - SI_122_August2016_135_MG | ecosystem: Environmental > Aquatic > Marine > Inlet | place: Canada: British... | reverse complement strand
AATAATTAAAAAAGCAGCACCAAAACCCAAAACAATCACAATCAAAAAAGCCGCAGCTAAGAAAGCTACACCTAAAACAGTAATAATTAAAAAAGCAGCTCCAAAACCTAAAACAGTAATAATTAAAAAAGCAGCACCAAAGCCTAAAAGAAGAACAATAAAAATTAAAAAATAAATATCTCTAAGCGGATAGTATCAAAATTTTTTTTATATATCTTAATTCAATTATGAATAAAGATATAATGAATATTATAAAATATTATTATTATAAAGAATGTTTTAACGATGTAATTGCCGAAATAAATAATTTTAAATATACAACTGATATGGTCTGGTCTACATTTCCAGAAGTACATATTCGTATATACCACACAATTTTATATATCCCAAATAAGAAAGTAGTTCAATACGGTTTGAGCGAAACAGAAAATAATGTGAGAGATAAAAATACTATATCCTTTTATAACTCTTGTAAAACTTGTGGCTACGATGGTGTAAGAATAGTAAATTTTACGAGTAAAGACGGCTCTCTTACCATACCTATATTTAAGTGGGGCAACGCGTGTGAAAATTGTAAGAAAAATTTAAAAAATATAGATAAAAATTTTAAATTATTTTAAAAATGTCTCAAATCGGTAAAAATATATAGAATTCAATTACCGATTTAAGACTTTAATAGTCAATATATTTTTGGTGCTTTTTTGTTTTTTTATGCGCAACTTTACCTCTTCTCATATATACCCCACCACATTCGCATTTAACCTTGTTTAAAACTTCTTTCTCATATCGTATCTTATCATACTCTTTTTCATATAATTTTTTTTGCTCTAATGTTCTATACGACCGAAATTTATTTACACAGTCATAAATATCAATCCAATCTTGTTCGTGGCTCATTTGTTCCATATTATTTTTACAATCTGAATAAGATTGAATTAATACAATATTACAATCATCATATTTAACAATTTCAAATGAAGATACATAATGATACTTACCAGCTACATATCTTTTATAATCAATTTTATGTTGTGATAATCTACTGCTTAAATATTTGCTACAAGTTGAGCCAATATAGACCTTATCAGTTTGAGGAGATACAAGTTTATAGACTTTACAGAGAGAATATTCTGGGACTGTTTTAGGCATTTTTGTTTATAGTTGTTTATAGGGTTCAAATCTTTAAATATTATCTATGTATAATTTATATATGTGGTGGTTCATTTGTAAAACTCTTTTAAAGTTATACATTGCCGATTCAGTTTTAGAAAAAACAACCGACCTAATCTGGGGTGGGAGGCAAAACGCTATTTACTGGTTAGACGACCAAATGAGGGAGTTTAATAAATTATACAATCAAAAATTAATATCTCAATAATATTATATAATAATATGGATAGTGTGGCGTATAAAAAATTAAAACAATTACGCAAAGATTTAGAGAGAGAAAGAAATCACTTGATAAAATTTCAGGGTGGTTTAAGTCTTGTAGAAAAGCCTGAGATAGCAGTAGACCCTGCGCCTGAACCTGAAAAAACTGGTAAAGGTTCGTGTGGATGCGATTGTGAAAAACAAGGCTCTGGTATGAATGAAAATGAAATAATAAAAATGATTGAAACAGCAGTAGATAGAGCAATAAATAGAAGAACCGCTAAGGGAATTAAAATTACGGGAAAAGGTGTGCCTGTTAAATCTGGCGCAGCAAGAGCATCTAATCCGTGGTTAGACTTTCTTAAAGATTTTAAGGTAAAGAACCCCACCCTATCCCATCGCGAGGCAATGCAACAAGCAAGTCCTTTATACCGTGCGCAAAAATAAAATCAATTTTAAAACTATTTAAAGAAATAACTATAAATTAATATAGCACCGTCCCTGTGCGACCCTTGTATTAAATCCAACTTCCATTTAATTCTTATTTTGATTATGTTTGTTTTAATTTTAAGTATATGAAGGGAATACTTTTAGTATTTTAGCCCTGTTTTCTATAAATTTTTTCTTGGCATTTTTTAATTTTTTATAGATTATTGTATATTTTTTTAAAATCTAATTTTTTATTAGATTTCAAAATTAATTAACTTGTTCCATATTTTCGTCATCACTATCTTTAAAATTTTCTGTATAGATAGAGCCGAATACACCTAAACACATTCTAAAAAATAATTGAGGGTCATCATTTTCAAGGATACGGCGAATTAAATTTCTGAGTTGTTGAATTACATCAATATCACATTCTACTGATATTTTTGCTTTATTAGCATCACCCAGCATATTAGCAGTATTTTTATATCGGTCATTGTTTAAAACATTACCCGCCAGTCTTACAAGTTCTCTCTCTTTATTATCCATTTATAAATTATACAATATATTATTTATAAATTTTAAACTTAAATATTTTTGATATATATTTTTTGTGTTCCTACTGAATGGCACATATTGTGAGCGTCTTGTTTCATATCTTCCAGAACGCCACCATATTTTCCTGATAAATAAATTTTTCTTAGAGTACTTGAACCGATTTTTTTACCTGTATATTTTTCAAAATTAGAAATTAAGAATTTTGAATATTCGGTTGTACTCAGGGGGTTCCCTTTGAAATTGCTAATTAGCCATTTATTATTTTTACTTACACGGAGGAAACGCATTACACACGATACAATAGGGGCAGGCATAGGAATAACTTTCGTCCCGTATGTACCAGCGGTTTTATAATTCACGAGGTAAATTTGTTTAAACATACGAGAAAGGAGTAAAACATTATGCTCGGGGTCTTTTGCTAAATATTGATTAGCCTCGCGCTTAGTGCGAACTACTTTCATATTAGAGTAATCATTGCGGAGAGGAATGTGTCGATGGATGCAATTGATTAACAAAAATAACATTGTGTTATACTCTGTTTTAGTTAAAGCATTCGGTGATTTGGTGTAAAAAGTAGCAGTCAGTTTATCTAATTTTTCAATAAGTTCGTCCCATTCATCAAGTGTGATAAGCTTTTCTTTTTCTTTTTCAGTGGGTACATTATCAGCAACTTGTTTTTTATAATCTTCGTTTAATGTATCTCTCGGGCTTTGATAATATTTAATTAATTTATCATCGCCGTTTGTTGCTTGTAAAAATACAATAACCGCATTTAAATAGGCTTTTTTAGTACTATCACTCTTTTTGTTTAGATATTCACTAACCTTTTCCCTATCTTCAAGAAATTTAAATTCATCATCACCATCTACATCACGGCGTAGCTTGTTGAGATTGGCTACATACCTTTTAATTGATACAGGTTTTAAGTTTGGTTTTTGATTTTGAATAATTTGCGTTAAATCCATATTTATACTATTTTCCTATATTTTCTATATGGATTTATTACGCGTTAGTTTTTTAAGTGCTTTTAACTTAAATTATCTCCATACAATTCTATCATACGATAATATTGAATTTTTATTTTTCTCCCAAACTATGATAAGACTCATACCATACCATTTCCAAACTTTACACATATGTAATTTAGTAATATGATAATTATTCTTCTCCATAAATTCTAACCGCTTAGCCGTTAAATTATTTATATTTAATAAAAAACTAATTACATCAGGGTTTAGGCTTACACACTTCTCTAAAATTTTATCTAAAAAAGAATATGGTGGGTTAGAACATATTACATCAATATTTTCTTTAAAATCAAAAAAATCTTTACCGTCTAATATCTCACTCCATTCTTTTTTATCAGTTGGGTATTGATTATAATAATTACCACTATTACGAAATGGGTCATACCATATTTTATTATTGTATTCGGTGCCAATCATATTTATATGTGTTAATGCCAACGGCTTTGGCGTTATAAAAATATCTTTCGGTTCTGTTCGTTGCTTAATATTGTGAGAGATTTTGGAACTCATATAAATTTATAAACTATTTTTATTAAAATTATTTATCGCAATACATTCTTTACCTCCATAGCTATCGCTTTTGATAAATTAACAGGAACAGCATTACCAATTTGTTTATATATTTGATTAATAGAACCAGAAAATTTATAATCATCGGGAAATGTTTGAATTCGTGCATATTCTTTTATTTGTAAGGGACGAGTTTCTATTGGATGACACCGCTCAGTTTGTTTTTGTGATGGAGTTGTTAATAAAGTTAAACAGGGTTTTCCCATATCTAACCGTTTTAAAATGCCTCGTTTCCCACCCTTAGAGTTATAACTTTTCCCCATATATTTTTCAGCAATTTCGTCAGGTATATCTTTCCAACATCCGCCTTGTGGTACTAATTTCATTATATCATATTTATCTTTTTTATAAACTGCTCCGCCTGATACGGGACAATTTTCAAGAACATCCTTTAAAACTGGTTTGTATTTATGTGGTTCTGGAAATTTAAATATTTTATTTATTGAATTATTAACTCCTACTATAATAAGCCGTTTCCTATTTTGTGGTACAGAATAATTATTCGCATTTAATACTTTGTAATTTATAATATACTTTCCTATTTTATCAATCTCATTTATTACCATTTTTAAAGTATTTCCCTTATTGTGTGATACAAGACCCTGCACATTTTCAATTATGAAAACATTAGGATTTAAAATATTTATTATTTTAATAAAATGAAGTATTAATTTACCTCTGTCGTCTTCTATACCTTTGCGTTTCCCCGCTTGTGAAAATGATTGGCACGGAACTCCTCCCATTAAAACATCTATTTTTTTATCTTTGTATTTTTCTAAATCTAAATCTACCATACTACCATTTATAATATTTGTTTTAGGGTGATTTATTTTAAGAGTTTCTATACAGTATTTATTTGTATCATTTAATAATAAAGGTTCAAAACCACAATCTATAAATCCCTTACTTAATCCTCCCGCACCAGCACACACTTCTATAAATGTTAATTTAGACATATAAATAATTTAAATATTTTTATTAAAATTATTTAACTATTAGTGAAATTTTTAAAATCCGCTTTTAATTGGCGTAGGACGGCGCGGTGATGTTGTGAATTTTTATGATTTATATTATATTCATTTACTCTCGCACCACATATACAATTTTTATATTTCCCCGACTGATAACGCTCACGCATTCTATCACGCTGATAGTGTTCCGTTTCTGTCTTCTTGATTTTTTTATAGTATAATACTATTGCCATTTTTTATACATATTAATATTAGCAATTTTTTAAGTAGTTTTCAACTTAATAAAAAAAACTCGCTACATAGTTATACGCACTTGTTATATAACTATCATCAACTATTTGGCTGGGCTTACGGTGTCCCTCTTTAAATTTAGTTTCCATATGTACGATTACATCGCTAAATATTAATTTATTACAATATTGTGCGCTGGCTAATTCTTGCTCTTCTTTAACCCGTTTAATCTCATCAATTACTAATGCGTAGTTGCTACTCATATTCTATATTATATATAATATATAAAAATTTTAAAAAAAAATGAAAGTTAAAAGCACTTAAACATTTGAGTATATATTAACTTAAATATGGAAAATATTGCCCTAATTAATTACGACATTGCTACTTTAAATAATCAAATGAATTTTTTAAATAGCCGAATTGATATGACCCTATATAAAAGATGCTCTAAATGTTTTAATTATAAACTAAAAGAAACTGATTTTCATAAAATGCGAAAGAGCTTTAAAAGTGTATGTAAATCTTGCTGTTCTATCTACGCTAAACAACATTACAAAAATATAACTTCTAAAAAAACTGATTAAAATTTTTAAAAAAACTGATTTATTTTTTTTGATGAAAACCATTTAAAAAAATAACGCATATAATATTTATAAAAAAAATATCCCAATAATCTATAAAATGAACTGTTTAGAATTAATTGAGAAGACAAACATTAAAACTATTAACCAATTGCTTTTTAGTGATTATATTAACGACTATGAAAAGAAGGCTTTGACTAAATATAAAAAAAATGTTCGTAATAATGAGGCTACTGTTTATTATAAATTTGCGAAAGGTGCAGAGAATGGTCGTATATTTGCTAATAATTCTCTTTCACTACAAAATTTTAGAAGAGAAATTAGACATACTTTGGCTAATGATTTATATACTGATGTAGATATTAAGAACGCTCATCCTACAATCTTATCTCAGTATTGTAAAAGAAATTCGTGGATGTGTGATAATCTTAACAATTATAATAATAACAGAGAAAATATTTTAGAAGAAACTTGTACGCATTATGATATTAACCGTGAAAATGCTAAACAAAAAATTATTTCTATAATTAATGGCGGTGAAGCCGTTTATAATAGTTCTGCCGATACTGAATTTATTAAAAATTTTAAAAATGAAATGAAAGCAATTAGGTCTAATGTTTGGAATAAAGAGATTGAATTACGAAAATATGTAGAGGATAAAAGACGCAAAAAAGGCGACGATTTTAATAAAGAAGGTGCTTTAATCAGTGCTACGATGACAGAAATAGAAAACGATATTTTAATGTGTATGAAAAAATTTTTTGATAGAAAAAATTTTATTGTAGGGGTTCTTGTTTTTGACGGTCTTATGATTGAGAAAAATGACGATTATAAAGTTGATGATGCTATTTTAGACGAGTGTTGTGATTTTGTTAAAAAAAATATGGATTGGGATATTAAACTGGCTACTAAACCTATGGATGAAGGTTTTGATATGAGTATTTTTGATAAAGAAGATTATTACAGTGTAAAAAAAGTAATAGAGAAACAATATTCTAAATTAAAAAGTTGTTATTGTTTTATTGATTTAAATAATGGCTCATTAGTTAAAGAGAGAGATTTAGGTTTCCATTTAAAAAATCAGGGTTGTTATTTACACGGTGAATTTAAACCTTTCTTTAAACTTTGGTGCGAAGACAAAGATATTTTAACTTATAACGATATTGATTTTTTGCCTTATCCTCTAAAATGTGAGGAAGAAACTTATAACCTATTTGATGGATTTGAGGGCGATGTTGAACCAACTCAGCAGACTAATATTGATAAAATTTTAAACCACATTAATAATTTATCAGGTAGAGATGATGAGTGTTTTGAATATTTTTTAAACTGGATGGCTGATATAGTTCAAGATGCGGGGCATTTAAAAGGCGTTGCTATTGTATTGAAGAGCGAACAAGGTGCGGGTAAAAATATATTTTTAGATTTCTTTGGTAAGAAAGTGCTGGGAACTAAATATTATACTACAACGGCAAAAGCGGATGATTTATTTGGTAGATTTGCGACTGGTATTAAAAATAAATTATTGATTAATTTAGATGAAACAAGTGGCGCTGATACTTTTAAATATTCGGAAAATATTAAGAACCTACTAACGGCTGAAAATATTTCATTTGAACAGAAAGGTATTGACACAATCACTATAAATAATTATGCTCGGTGGATTTTCTCCACTAATAATGATACTCCTGTTAAGATAGACCAAACTGATAGAAGAATGGTAGTATTTGAGTGTAATAATGATATATGTCAAAATTCAGATTATTTTACAGAGTTGGCTACTTGTTTTAATGATGAAAATTCTGGTCCCGCGTTTTATAAATTTTTGAAAGAACGGGATTTAAGTAATTTCAATATTAGAGATGATAGACCTATTACTGATATTTATAAAGATATTAGAAGTGCTACTATACCAATAGAATATTATTTATTAGATTATATTGTTAGTATTTCAAATGGTAAGGATGTAGTTAAATATACTAATAAAGAATTGTATAAACATTATGAAAATTTCTGCGACCAGAATGGATTTAATAATCGTATAAATAGCACTCATTTAGGTAGAAAAATGGGTGTATTAGCTAAAAAGAATGGGGGAGTTTCTGGTTTTAGAACGGGTTCTGACCGTGGTTATAGTTTTAATATTAAAATTATTTCAAATGTTTTGAAAAAATATTTTTAGAAAAATGACACTAATGACAGAAATGACACTAAATAGGGTAGTTTGAATTCTTTTATAAATATATATTTTTTTGTATATATTTATAAATATATATATATTTTTTTTTCCTCTAACTTATATATTTAGTGTCATTAGTGTCATTAGTGTCATTTATGATAAGTATATAATATATAATATAGTATAAAGAACAAGAGAAACCTGATAAAAAAATAGAAAGAGAGATTTAACCTGTTAAATAGGTTAGTGTCATTTTTAGTGTCATTTAGTGTCATTAGTGTCATTTAATAAAATTCTAACAATATATTATAAATGTCATTTCAGGAAGTATTTAAAGCCAGCAGAAACGATATGCGGAGATTTTACCGAGAACTGGATAGGCTTTCACAAATCAGCACATCAAGTGATGAAGAATTAGATGATGAAGTTATAGATTTTAGAACCCCCGCGGATTTGCGGATATATGATTGGATAAAACTAAAACTATATAATTTTCTTTCGTATATTCGTTTTCACAGACTACCCCCTGAGTAAAGTTTCAAAATATTGATTTTTGAGAATACCTATTTTTCATTAAATTTTATGATAAGAATTATTACCATAAAATTTTTAAACAAAAACCCTATTTTAGACTGACAGTAATAAAAAAATATTCAATTTTCAATCTCACGCCGTTTTTATATATTTTTTGTCTTATAAATGCCCCCTAAACTGCCGTGCCATAGCTGCCAACGCAACTAATGGAATTCCACCGCCTTGTCGTCGTGATTCTTTTTCTTCAAGTAATAATTTAAGAAGATATTGCAATTGTCTCAAATCTACATCTATATTTTCATCAGTATCAGCTTGTGCGTTGCTTACTTTATCTAATTCATTTTCGGCAGACAAAATTAAAGATAAAATTTTGTCATCGCTTAACCCACTTATTGTAGTCTGCCAATGCTGTGGGGCTATTGTATCAAAAGGTCTAAATAAAGGAGTCCTAACATATGTTTGACCTTGTTGTAATAGTTGTTGCTGTTGTTGTTGAGCCATTATTCTTTATAATATCATCAAAGAATTTAATTTTGAATAATTTTTTAAAATACCATCTCCATCAATATCTCCCCGTGATGGTGCGTCATACGGGTCTTTTTTATTCGCTGATTTTGTCCTATATGTATCAATCTCTGCTAATCGTTCAATAGCATCTTCTTTCACTTGTCTGTTTCCGCTTGATAAATCGCTTATAATAGATGAAATTCTGCGAAGCATATTCTCATTTTCAATATTAAATTCTCCCATCATATATATTTCATATAATTCTTTTGCTCTATTTATCGCCTGAGTTCTTCTATTACCTCCGCCACTTTTATTACCCTTCCCCTCTACCAGCATTTTTTGGATATTTTTAAAATCTGTACCAATATCGGCAATCTTCTTAGCCCATTTCGGTAAAAGATTGGCTATATCCTGTTTAATCCACGCCATATCTCCGCTTAATTGATTTGCTTTCATAAAATTTAATACGAAATCTTGGCAGTTATTAAGGAAACTTGAATAGGAGAAAAATTTCTCTTTACCCATTAATTTCATAGTATTATCAACCATTTCATTTAAAGTCATTGCGGGACCGTTGTATTGTAAAGGAATACACTCCATTTCTGGTTTAGCCCGTTTATGTTTAGCGGTTCTCAATCTCATATCTTCATTTTTATCAAGGGCTAATTCAGGTGCGCCTTCCACTGAAAATAGGATTTGTAAGTGAAATAGGTCATCGTGTGGTACTTTTCTACCCAATAAATTTGCTACATTTTTAACCATCTCATTTGTGCTAATTGGATAACGACACGCTACAAATGACGAAGGCAATACTTTCCTATCACCGTATTTAGCGAATAAAGTTCTTGATTGAGGGGGCCAGTTGTCGCGTGTCCCTTTTGTTAGAGCGTGCTTAACCCCTTCAATTTGTTTCTTAGTGATGGGTAATTTAATTTTAGTTTTATTTAATCTTTCCCAAAGTCCTGAGCCGTCTTCCATATATTTATAATATAATCTAAGATAATAATATAATGAAATTTGAAAAATCTACACGCAAAAATAAAAAGTATATAGTCGTAAATATTTATGGTAGGTAAAAAAGCCTGTCGCGGATATGGTTAAAATATCGTTGATAAATAACACCGAGGTCATCATACCACACCGTCATCTCCGTCCATTCTCCAAATCTGCGTCCTTTATGAAAGGTTTTAATAAGTGTTGGATAATATATTACAGTTTTTAGATTTATTGAAATTAAATGGGTGTTAATCCACACAGATGAATAATTATGTTTAACCTTAGTCATTAATTCATCAAGTAAATCCTTTTTATACAATTTTGTTAATTCAATTTCAATCATATTAACTACATCAGCGTGTAGTTTAGAAAGTAAAAAATTTCTCATATATATTATATATGAAAGATTCTATAATAAATTTTGATGATTTAATTCCAGATGAATTAAAAATACATCCAAAAAATATACACAAATTAATGCCCCAGCATCCCGCACTTTGTGTTCTATCAGCAGGTTCAGGTAGAGGAAAAACTAATTTATTGTTAAATATTTTGATAAAAGGGATGGTATTT
>Ga0233435_1004095_pt1 | contig 10541 bp, 11 predicted proteins | sample SI_122_August201_3_FD_182735 | JGI IMG/M metagenome (GOLD analysis project Ga0233435, IMG submission 182735) | Seawater microbial communities from Saanich Inlet, British Columbia, Canada - SI_122_August2016_135_MG | ecosystem: Environmental > Aquatic > Marine > Inlet | place: Canada: British... | reverse complement strand
CTGACAGGCCACAGACCGAACGGTCTGTAACAAGAGCCTAATGCAGACCGATCGGTCTGTCAAATTTTTTAATAGCGGAAATCACCCTTTACAAGTTGGCATTTTTATTGCACGCTTACAGTGATCTCAATTGGACCTTGATCTCATGACGGATAAGCCACAAGCTCAAGAAAAATTAGATACTAATCAATCGCGCATGGCAGAGACGGTTCAGGGCTTTAGCGCAGCCGATTGGCGCACGGCTCAAACCAATAGACTCGACGTACAAAAACTCACCGACGATCAGACCAGCCCAGAGGACAAAGCACGTCTTGTCGCTCAGCTAGGTGCATCCGGAGTCAAGCATATAGAGCTCAAAGACAAGGACGGCAGCCTGCGTCAATTCCAAATAGAAATGGAAAAATCAGGAGCTCGCACACTGGTGCATCTCCATTGCACAGAGCAAGATGGGCGCGACCGTATAGTGTTACGCGCTGTACAAAATGCTGATGGCAGCCTGCAGCAGCAAACCGATCGCAAGGGTGGCAAGGTCGATTATCTTGGTACCTGGTGGGAAAAAAACATGTCCGACCGGAGTTATTTGGCAAAAACAGAACTGGCACAGGCCCAGACGCCACGAGTGGTTGTAAATGATGAAAAACAAAATATTTTACAACCAAGCACCGTTAGACAAAGTGAAGCCACCATACCCCCAGAAAAGCCCACGCCGCAACCAGTGAGCGAACAGGTCAACCCACTGGCAAACGCTGACGAACAGCAGCGACTAAACCATCTATTTGACGGCATTGCATCTCGTGCGGGCTACTCCCGCAAAATGACCAATTTATCCAACGAGGCTGTATATTTTAGATCCGGCATGGCCATAGATGCCGATGGTAGCCCTCGCGCCCGACACATAGATCCATACGGTCAAACCAAGACGTCTCTCCGTCATACCGACGGTCGCGCCGTAAACGCAGAGACTACGCACTACTACGTTTTACCCATGGGCAAATACAAGCAATACGGGGTCAAATTGGGAGATATCGCGGCAGTCAGATACGGTGACAAGGTGCAGTTTGCAGTCTTTGCAGATGTAGGTCCCAAAGCCAAGCTTGGAGAGGGCTCCATGGCGCTGGCCAACGCCCTGGGCATCGACAGCAACCCACGTTCCGGCGGCCTGCATCGTCCGCAGGTCGAGTACATCGTCTTTCCTCGATCCGGTGATGGTACGCCCATGCGTAATAGCGCACATGAGGATTTGGGCAAGCACTATCTGGGCAAGGCCTACAGGCGACTAAACCAGCAATAAGCAATCGATCTAACTATTTATGCCGACAAGTTCCAACCATCCCCTTACGGTTTTTATAGTCGAGGACAACCTCATCGTCCGCCTGGCACTCAAGATGAGACTCGAAAAGGTGCCCGGCATCAGACTTGTCGGTGAAGCCGAAGACGGCCAGGAGGCTGTAGACAAGGTCCTCAAGATAAAACCACAGATCGTCCTGATGGATGTTGGCCTGCCCTCGATGAATGGTATCGAAGCCTGCCGCCAGATCAAAAAATCATTGCCCGACACGATAGTCATCATGACCACCTTACATAAAGAGCAAGAGACTGTGGACGCAGCCACGGCCGCCGGAGCAGACGAATACGTACACAAAGAAAGCGATGACTCAAAGCTCATCGAAGCCATACAAAAAACTACAGCAAAAAAAATGTTTACTAAATATAGCGCGGCAGATCAACTATAAAGGTCGTGCCCTTGCCTGGCTCGCTCGCGCAAGTAATGGTGCCTTCGAGTTTTTGGACTATCTGCTTGCAGACGTAGAGGCCAAGGCCTGTACCCGGGCCTACGGTCAGCTGCGAGGACCTACTTTGTCCAAATCGCTTAAAAAGCAAGTTGAGCTCCTCCTTACTCATGCCGATACCACCATCGGTGACAGTGATCCGCACCTGAGCGTCAAGATTGCTTGCACACAGCCTCACCACGCCGTCTCCTTGACTAAACTTGAGCGCGTTATGCAATAGGTTGGAGAGCAATCTATGTACCGCAGGCACATCGGCTCTTACTGAGTACAAGTCTTGAGGCAGATCGATCTCGATCTTTATCCCTGCCCCAGCAGCGATGTGTCCGACCGATTTGAGCGCGGCCCTGGTCACATCGTGGATGCGTACTGGGGCAAATTGTATCTTGGATGCATTGGATTCGATGCGATAAACCTCGAGCAGATTGTCCAACATCAATAGCAAGCTATCGTTGCTTTGCTTGAGCAATGACAAAATCTCGGACGGCTCATCCGATACCTCGCCAAAAGCGCCCTCGATCAGACTTTCGAGCACAGTAGAACTACCGAGGATAGGATTTTTGATATCATGCGCCATCGATGCGATAAAGTCCTCGCGCTGCTGTTCGAGCCGCCTTCGTTGTGACACATCCAGGCCGATGATGATACCGCCCCTGATGACTTCATCGCGATTGGCTATCGGCCATACCGCCAGATCCCACACGATGCTCTCAAAGTTTTTCTTCTCAAACAGCAAGCAGTTGGGCAGGTTAAATGGTTTGCCTTCTTTTATCAAGGCATCAAAATGAGCACTGTCGACGCATTTAAAAATCTCGGCCGCGCTTTGATCTCGATCTATGGAGGCAGCCTCAAGTCCGATCACTCGCGTGGCAAATTGCTCGAAAACAGGATTGTAGGCAGTGATTTTGAGATTTTTGTCAAAGCGTACGATCGAAACCGGTGCGTGTTCGAGGATCTCCTGGAGGATCGAGTTTTCAAAAGTGACCGACATCTTGGCCAATTCTTCGGATCGCTTGCGCGCCACTGCATATCTGACCGAACGCAAGAGCGTATCCGCATTGACCTTTCCCTTGACCAGATAATCCTGCGCGCCCATATCGACAGCTTTGATACCGATGTCTTCATCATCCATGCCGGTCATGATGACTAGCGGCACTTTTTGTATCATCGGTTGGAGCTTGATCAAGAGGTCCAGTCCACGCGCATCGGGCAAGCCGAGATCGGCGATGATGACCGAGACTGTATTGTCGGCGAGATATGCCTTAGCGGCCTGGCAACTAGAAACCGCATGCAGGATGTATTTTTGTGCGGTGATCTGTTTAAAGAGCTCCTGCAGGTAGACAATGTCGTTTTTGTTGTCTTCAACAAGCAGCACATGCTGATCTTGCGCATTGCTCTCGCTTTTCTGGGTCATGGCTTTTTGCGGCGAGGACCTGGGCGTCAGAGCACTAGTCGACGCAGAAACTTGCTCTATATTGATCCAGGCTTCTTTGACTACATCGAGGACTTCTTGGAGAGTGCGCAAGGCAGGCGGTTTGGTGAGGAAACAGTCGGCACGGTTGGAGAGCGCGCGGGCACGGTCCTGTGGATCTTCGGAAGTGGTCAGGATGACGACTTTGAGCTCATCGAGCTTGGTATGCTGCCTAATCTCAGTGAGGACCTCATGGCCTGACTTACGCGGCAGATTGAGGTCGAGGATAAACAAATCAGGGAGGTCTTGTCGCCCTGTGACCATTTCGCGGACGCAGTCGATGGCGGCTTCTCCATCGCCTATGCATTTTAGGCGATACTTGAGCCCGGACTCTTTGATCAGCTCTTCCATCAAAAAGACGTCGGCGGGATTGTCTTCGACTAGGATCACATCAAGCAGATTTGCCACTACGATACCTGCCTCAATGTAAATACAAAAGTGCTGCCCTTATCGATATCAGAGGATACCTCGATCTTGCCCCCATGTCTTTCTACTACCCTTTTGCAAATGGCCAGGCCTATACCAGTGCCTGAGTATTGCTGCGGACCATGCAATCTCTGAAAAATAACAAAGATCTTGTCGGCATATTCCATGTTGATACCGATCCCATTGTCTGACACCGTTATCTCCCAAAAGTTGCCATCCGGCTGTGTCGATGGCCGAGCAGAGATCTCGACGATGGGTCTGGCATCTGGCCTTTTAAACTTGATCGAATTAGAAATTAGATTTTGCAAGAGCTGAATCAACTGAGTGCGATCTCCAATCACCGTTGGCAAAGGGCCGGTCATCACGCTGATCGTGGCGCCAGTCTCCTCGATCAATGATTGCAGATTGCGTGTGGCTTGTTGCAACACTGTCTCGAGCTCTACAGCTTCGGTTGGCGCTTCGTCCTTTGATACGCGAGCGTAGGCCAATAGATCGCGCACCAGCTGTCGCATGCGCTCAGTACTGGAGATGATGACGTCCAGATATTTGTGGCTATCATCGTCGAGCTGATCTCCGACTTTTTTTTGCAGTAGCTCGCAAAAACTGATGACTGTGCGCAAAGGCTCTTGCAGATCATGCGAAGCGACATAGGCAAACTCTTGCAGATCGCGATTGGAGCGAGCCAATTGCTCTGCAAGGGCACTCAACCTCTCATTGGCAGCTTCGAGCTGCCCGGTGCGCCTTTTGACTCGGGATTCCAGGATAGTTTCTGCTGTTTTTGCATCATGGATATCTGTACATGTCCCAAACCATTTCACCACCTGCCCTTTGCTATTGCGCACGGGCAGGGCTCGCGCCAGAAACCAGCGATACTCACCGTCCTGACAAAGAAACCTGTACTCGATGATGTATGGCACGCACCGAGTACAAGCATCCATCCATACTATCTTTGTGCGCTCAAGATCGTCAGGATGCAGTTTTTGGGACCAACCGTACCCACAGGCTTGTTGGGGGTCCTGACCGGTGTACTCATACCATCGGTTATTAAAATACGACGCAGTCCCGTCAGGTTCTGCGGTCCAGACTATATTGGGCACCGCCTCAGCCAGCATCTCGAGCGTGTGCTGCCTCTCGCCGATGATCTCAGCGGCCATCTTTTGCTCATGGATATCGGTATTGATGCCAATCCAGGCCGTATGCTCTCCGCTATCATTGTGCACCGGCGTCGCGCGCGTTAGAAACCACCTGTACTCTCCGTATTTATTGCGCAGGAGAAACTCCATCTCGAGCTTGGTGGCAGTCTGTATCGCATAAGTCCACTGTTTCATGACCTCGTCGATATGATCAGGATGGACCAGCGGACGCCAATCCCAGCCTACGCCCTGGCCTTGGCTGAGGCCGGTATACTCGTAAAACTCCCGATTATAAAACTGGATAGTCCCATCCGCTTGGGCAATCCAACCGATCTGCGGCATGCACTCAAAGATCTTGCGCATCGCATCTAGTTCGGCGGTTGACGAGGCGCGGATATTATCAGTCATCGGGCTAATTCTTTGTATCCTGTTGCCGTTGCTGAGGGATACCTGCATATAGATTCCCCGTACCAGAGGGAAAGAAACAATAAAATCTTTGGTAGCAAGCTAAAAATGCTATTCTCAATATTCACCCTGATTTTGCAAAGACCTAAATGCCTCGCCAAAATTCACACATTTTTCTCACCCTGACCATCTCATTATTTGCGTCCATGCAAGTGGCTTCAGCGTCGCCAGCCAAACCCGCAACACCTTCAGCTAAACTGACCGACATGCAACGCGCGCAGCAACTCGTCAATGCAGATCATTACGAGGCGGCCAAGCCTATGTTGATCAAGATCACGCAGAGAGAGCCCAAAAACGCTCCAGCCTGGCTTCTTTTGGGCGAATGCTATCAGATGCTCGAGATCACCGATCGCTCGACCAATGGTGCAAAAGACTGCTTTCTCAAGGCTCTCGCCATTGATCCCAATTATTCGATGGCTTATCGCAAGCTCTCCGAGCTGGCTGCCACCGATGGCGATTACAAAGAGCAGATCAGGCTCTGCAACAAGGCCCTGGCCTGTCCGGTGCCAGACATCATCACCTACAAGACACGCGCAGTCGCAAACAGCAATCTGCACAATGATGCACAGGCACTAGCCGACTTCGAAAAATACATGTCCTACCATCACATGGCCCCCGACAATCCCAAGGCACTGGAGTTGCGGGCGACATACCTAGGCAATGTGGGCAGGGCCAAAGAGGCGGTAGACACACTGCATGCCTTGCAAGCCAAGGACCCTAAACCACAGTTTTTTCAAAGAGAAATAAGAACGTGGATGCAGGCAGGCAAAATGAATGAGGCCCTTGCCGCGGCCGACAAGTATCTCAAGAGAGACCCTGGCGACGAGATCGCGCTATTGATGCGGGCGGAGATATTAGAAAAATTTGGCAGATACGATGCCGCGATCAAGGACTACACCACTTTGATCGATTACGAACCAGCTACAAAGTTTTTTTTGGCGCGTGCACGCTGCTACGAAAAAATCGGCAAGATCGATCGAGCCAAGATGGATCGCGCCAAGGCTAACGGAGATAGAGATAGATTGTGAGGCGCGCCAAATGGATTAGAGTCTTTGGTCTGGCAATCATACTGACCGGTGCGGCAGAGATGCACGCAAAGGCGCAGAGCACGCCTCAGATCATGCTAATCGATATGCAAGCCATCAAGATGAGTAAGAGCTCTCAATTGCCGCAGGCCAAAGGTCTCCTGCTCGACAAGCTTAAGCAGTATCCGGGCAATAGTGTGCTGACGGCTCGGCTTGGTCAGATCTCGATCTTTCAGGATGATGAAAAGGCCGGCCGCAAACTGTGCACAGAGGCTTTGCAATCGCCAAAGGCCGATGCTTATACCTATGACATAGTGCTCGATTGCTACAACGAGATCGAAGATCCACGCACGGCCTTGCCGGTGGCACAAAAAGGCATCAGGCTATTTCCAAACGATCCTGCGCTAGCCCTGCGTGCGGGCAAGGTTTTTAAAGACCTGGGCATGAGAAAAGAAGCCACCCAGGCATTGAGAGCCGGTGTCCTCGCTGCTCCCGCCAATCTTGGCGGCTGGGAAAATCTGGTAGCCAATCTCGCGCAAGACAAGGATTGGGCAGGATTGATCGCTGCAAGCGATGATCTGATCGCTATCAGCAAAAAGACGCCGGGCCTTGATAAAAGGATAAGCTATGCGCGCATCATGGCGATGAGGGCAGATGCTCTGACAGCGCAGCAAAAATGGGCTCAAGCACGGCAGTCTCTGGACGTGTCGATCAAGATCTCCCCGCTCGACAGGCGTTTGTTCGCAAAGCGACTGGAGCTCGACAAAAAGCTTAAAGACCGGAACGCTCAGACAGCCGATGAGGCTAAAATCAAGAGTCTCGATGCAAATTATTGAGATCTGATGGCGGTGCGCTTTTTGCGCGGTGAGGTTTAAGATGAAAGACTCGTATATGGTGTTTGTGCTGTTTGCGGTCTTGATCACGCCATTTTTGCCGCAGCTCCTCAAAGCCAAGTGTCCTAGCTGCAACAAGCGCAAACTGGATTCTGTAGAGTCGCCAGCATCTGCGGACAAGGCTGCGGATGAGCAGAGATTTGTGACCTACTTTAAGTGCAAGGCATGCGATGCGGATTTTAGTCGCGAAAAAAGCGGGCCGCTAGTCAAAATCCAGTAAGTCTTCTAGCTATCGGTCAGAGGTCTTGGCTAGCATAGCCGAGCGATAGATATCGGTTGTCCAGGCGGGCAGGGTTGCAGCCTGGGGCTTGCTTTTGCTTGTGGGCAAAAGGCAGAGTTTAGGTATCTTCCCTTTTTTTTCTAACAAAGAGCAAACACTAGTCCAGAGCTCATAAAGCCAAGCTGCTAGCCGATTTTCACATGGATCAATGCCATGTCGATGTGGGTCGGATTTTGCGCGCTTGGCTTTTGTCGCGAGCTTTGCGGACCTGGCATAAGCAAGAGCTATAGAAAGAAGACTCCCATGGACAAGAAATCGACAAGAATAATTGTCGTCCTGGGCTCCGGTCTCAAGGATGACGGATCTGCTACACCTGTTACCGATCTCCGTGCACGAGCCGTCGCGGATGCCATCGTCAATCAGACCCTAGGCTCAATAGACTTTATCGTGTGCTCAGGCAAGGGTTCTCCTGATGCGATCGGTGTGCACGGCAAGACCGAAGCCCAGGTGATGTCCGACATCATCGTCTCTGCAGTTGCAGGGGCGCATGTCGTGCCGACCATCAAACTAGAAGACCAGTCGCTGGATACCTTTGGCAATGTGATCTTCACTGCCGATCGTTTCCTGCGTCCTGCCATGGTTGCTGCGGGCACTCTGATCGTGGTGACGTCGCCTTTTCATATGGACAGGGCGGTGTACATGTTCGAAAAGGTGCTTGGAGCTGGCTGGCAGATCGAACGTCACCCGTGTGCCGAGTGGGACAAGGAGACGCGTCAGTCCGGCGCCCCGGCAGCCATGGATCGGGCCCGCGATTTTTTTGCGGATCTGGGCGATGGTGATATCGATGCGTGTCTCGCAAAGATAAAGGGTCGGGGGCACTATAAATGAGCTTGTTGAAGCCTGTTTGAGCTTGGTGGGGGGCCGGTTGGTTATTTGCAGAAATGCAGATTTCTAATCGGCCCCAAATGGCTTTTTGGAGATGTGAGATTTTTGTGTTTTTTAAAATGCCATTCCGGAGTAGACCGGTCTACTCCGGAATGGGTTTTTGATCTCTTTGTACTTTATGGGCCGGTGGTGAAAGTTTTTGGGTGTTGGTGAAAAACGCTAATTTGGCTAAATTACCAACCAAAAATACAAAATCGAAGCTGGAAAGCCAGTGTTTGCAAGGGTGAGCATTGAAGGAAGTTTTGGAAAGGGCTGAAAACCCTTGTGGTATCTGAATGTATGGGTGTATGAAAAACGCAAATATTTCCAACCATTTATTGAGGCCAATCTATAAGAAGGCAGGGCAATCAATGAGCGGCCCTTTGCGTAAGCACCGGGGCCGCGAATTGATTGTTCTGCCTTCTATTATTGTTGAAGACCCATTTGACTGTTCTGCCTTCATTTATTGTTGAAGACACATTTGCAATTTATTTGACGAACCCCACCAAAAACACCCCATCGGTATTTTTATAGCTCGCCACCTTGTCCAGGCCAAAATCCTGATCGATAAGATACTCCGTGATCCGCTCGGCATCTATGGTTTGAGCCAATCTACTATCGATCGCCTCGATAGACTCAAAATCACCCATCTCTCTTTTGATGCCACCCTCAATAAAATACGCTTTCAACCACCATTTCCTCTAGACCACTAGCGCTCACGCCATTATAGATGGCCCATCAAGCCATGCTGTAGCTACGCGTATCATCCATGTGGATCCGATCGGGACGCTTTTCCGGCGTAAAATTGGATGCAAGCTGATCGTAACGATCTCGAGCATTCGGGCGCCTCATATGTTGCAGACGAGCTAGCACCTTGCCCTCATCCTGGACTTCGCCACCTGGTGTCAGACCCAGGCGCTTGAGCACCTTATTGGCACCACCATTGCCCATTTGATTACGGATATCAGCCACCAGAGCAGCTCCCAGCTCCGATTTGAGACCAAATTTGCGAGCGGTCTCGATCGATTTGCCAACAAACTCACGCGCCTTATCTATCTGCACTTGCTGAAATTCAGGATCTTTCAGAGCTTCTTTAAAGCGATTAGTAAGATCGCGATTACCCGCGATATTGGCGCGTCTCACACTATGTTCGTCAAGCATCTTGTTAGAGTACTTGCCAAAAATCTTGTCAAATTTTTCGGGATTGGTATCATGCCAGCTCTTGAGCAGATCCGGCAGCTCTCCACGTTTTTGATTCCACTGTCTAATACCGATAGCGATACCATGACCGGCATCATTGGGCGTAAAAGTGCTCAGCTTGCCTTCGTTTGCACCGATAGCCTTGATGACTCGATCAGTCAAGCTATTGTCCAGATGCGGACCTTCGCCTTTAAACTTGGAGCTTTGATCGGCCGCTTTTTCCAATCTCTCATTGGCCTTACTATCAAAGCCCTTCAAACTATTGAGGGTAAAATCAAACTTGCCCTGGTGAGTACCAAAGGCTCCCATATTTTCTACCTTGTCAGCGGACCCAGATGCCTTGTCCATCTTTTGCGCAGTCACCATGCGAGGCTCCATGGCATTGGCCTGGTTGTTGCCATGGTTGTCGGTCAGTGCAAAATCACCAAATGACTTGGGCATGGCTGCCGCACCAGCAGCTGCAAACACTGCCCTGTGCTCGGCCGGCTTAGTCGTTTGAAACTCATTGGCTAGAGGATCGGCGTTAAAATTGTCACCGGTCTGATGATGGGCACGCTTTTCGCGGGCTTCGACATGTTGAGGCTGATAGGCTGAGTCTACTGTCATTTATTGATCTCGCATTGGGGTGAGCGAAAATAGCGATCACTTGTTGTTCATGTGTAATTTTTAAATTAACGAGCATGAAAAATACGTGATAGTCCCATAGACAAAAAATGCCTTTGGTCGCGTTCGCATATCCAAGCAAGATCAGAGACCCTGATTATTGCCTGTCCAAGCCCAGACTCGCGTTAGCTCTGTCCAATGCATCCTGCGCATTTTGATCTTGCTGATTTAGCTCTAGCGCCTTGAGCGCATCCTCGCGGGCCGCAGCAAACTGCTCGAGCGACAACTGGACCAGGGCTCTCCGTGCCAGCGCATCAGCATTGCCCGGATCGATCGCTATCGCACGCGACAGATCCTTGCGTGCTGCCTCAAAACGCCCGTGATCCTGCAAGAG
>Ga0233435_1004094_pt1 | contig 10541 bp, 8 predicted proteins | sample SI_122_August201_3_FD_182735 | JGI IMG/M metagenome (GOLD analysis project Ga0233435, IMG submission 182735) | Seawater microbial communities from Saanich Inlet, British Columbia, Canada - SI_122_August2016_135_MG | ecosystem: Environmental > Aquatic > Marine > Inlet | place: Canada: British... | reverse complement strand
CTGTCTCTAGGACTGTGCCCGATGGCCAAGATCGATGATGGCGATCACTTTAAACACGACAAATTGCTCAAGGCACACTTTAGATACGCCTACGAAAAAGCAAACTACCTCTACAATTTTAAAAATCTCCACTATCACAAGAGCAAATATCGCCCAGAGCTCGAGGGTGCTCGTGAAGAAAAGGTCTATTGCGCCATGCGTACACGTTTTATGCTTGTAAGGATTTATGACGTCTATCGTGTACTGGGGCTCAATCCAGTCGGACAGACAGTCAAGCATATCAAGGCCAATCTGATATCGGGAGTCAAGCAATTATTTGCAAAAAAGGCCTCCGGTGCCCAGCTCAAGCCCAAACACGAGCATAAGCAAAAATAAGAACACAATACAAATAGACTGGAGGTAACCATGGCTGAGATGCGACTTAGAGACGGTCGTGTTTTGGCATATAACCAGTACGGTGCAGCCGATGGTCGACCACTCTTCTATTTTCATGGTGGAATGAGCAACTCCAAAGATATTGCCTTTGCCCATGAGTATTGCAAATCGGCTGGTCTGCTCATTATCGCTCCGGATCGTCCCGGCACGGGCAAAAGCACAAGGCTCAAGGGACGGCGGGTCCTCGACTGGCCTGACGATGTCGCCGATCTGGCTGATCATCTGGATATAAAGCAGGCGCCGGTCATGGGTTGGTCGATCGCCGGTGCTTCGGCACTTGCTTGTGGCTACAAGCACCCGGAGCGGTTTCCTCGGGTCATCACTGTGGCAAGCTCCGGTCCTGTTCTCGATGATGCGGGCATCCGAGAATTAGGGTTGCTCGGGGACCGCTTGCTTTTGCGTTCTCCGCGCTGGATGGACAGACCATGGTCGATGATCTTTAAGATTTCCAGCTATCTGCCACACGGATTTTTGAAGTCCCAGATCCTTGGCGAACTATTGAATACACCTGATGCCGATATACTTAGCGCCTTACCGGATGATACCGTGGGTGGTTATTTTAAAGGTGCAGTGTCAGAGAATGGTTATGGCATCATTGATGATTACAGGGCTGTAGAGGGACCCTGGGGATTTGCTCTAGGAGAAATACAGAGCGATGTGCGCATGTGGCATGGTGAAAAAGACATTGTGTGTCCGCTAGCCATTGCTCATCGTCTGCAAAGCGAGATGCCCCGAGCGCAGTTGACTGTGGTGCCCGATTCTGGCCATTTTCTCTTGCATCGCAACTTCGAATTGATTTTGTCTCAAGCCGATCTCACTGCTGATGCCGGCGATGCTCAATCCCACGGGCAACGACAAAGATAAGGGCAGCTGCGGCTAGCAAGGCCAAAGTGGACAGGATCATCGAAAAAAAGTCTGCTAGAGCATAGCGCGCCTTGAGCAATATGGATGCTAGCGAAAACTCGGTAAAGCTCGTCGGCAACTCATCGAAGGCCCTGGTCAAAAGATCCTTCGCCTCATCCATCTTGCCCTGGTTTATCTTGCGCAAGGCAATATAAAAATGTGCTTCGCCTTTGTCTGCAGGTGAAATAGCTTTATTTTCTAGTTGGGCCTCGGTCAATTTACCCATTCCATAGAGTAGGAGCGGCTGTGGCCAGGTTTCTTGCCTCAAGGCACGGCTGTCGTAGACGGCTTTTACAAATTCTTCTTGCGCATCGGCGACCTTGCCGAGGTGTTCGAGCATCAGGCCATTTAATAGATGCATATTGGGCCAGCTGGGCGTTAACCAATCCATGTCTGCCAATGTCTCTTGCAGGGCTCTCTGGGCGCCTTCTACATCGTTTTTTGCAAGCAAGACAGCAAAGCGAGCTGGTGGTAGCCGTCTATCGTGTCGATTGATATCCTGCACTTTTTGCAGATTGGCCAAGGATTTATCTACCTGCCCGGAGGCCGCCAGCATCTCGGCCTGGTGCAAGAGCAACCAGACATTGTCTGGGCTTGCCTTCACCAATTTCCCGACTATTTCATCTGCCTTTTTGTAGTCTCTCATCTTGAGATAGACGTCGGATAAAGCGAGTTGTATAGCATTGCGTCCTTCTGGATTGGTGATCAATTTGTCACCACGCTCAGCTATGTTTAGCGCTTGTCTGAGATCGTCTTTGTCGTTTTTAGTCTTGGCCTCGATCGCCAGGCAATATCCCTCTACCTCTGTTGGCAAAAGATCCATCAAACGTGCGGCGGTTTGATAGGCTGCATCGTCATTGCCCATATCAAGATAGAGCTTGCACAATTGCCGATAGAGCAATATCTCTCGAGGATTGTGCTTGAGCGTATCTTCCAGGCTCTCGGCGGCTTCTTTTTCGCGGCCTTTGCCGGCTAGTGAAGCCGCCAGACAGGAATCGGCGATCATTGTCTCTTGATGCGAGAGTTTTGTCTTCTTGCTCAGTTGATCTATCTCAAAAAGCGACTGCTCCCACTGTCCACAGTCCATAAGCAAGTAGATCTTGGCCAGTCTAGTGCGAAAATCGGCCTTCGTAGAGATGGCTTGATTTATCAAGGCTATCGCTCTATCGACTTGACCGCGATGGAGATAGCACTGAGCAAGGGCAATGGTTACCTCGGCTCTGGTTACTCCATCGAGATCAGGGTCTTTGAGAAAATTGCGCGCTAGATCGATAGCCTTGTCGGGCTCCTGAGCGCGCCTGAAAATATTGATCGCTAGAGATACTGTCTCACCAGACAAGTGTGTGCCTGAGATTTTGAGAGCCTTTTCAATGGCCGCTTTTGACTGGTCTTTTTGATTGAGTTCGATCAATATTTTGGCACAAGCGGTCAGGGCATTGGCACCGCAGTCAGTGGCGATTAGTTTTTGGGCTTCGTCGATTGCTTGCTTGATGTGATCCGTCTTGACCAGGATCTTTAGTCTTTCGAGCGCGTAGCTATTGTTTGGAGGTGCGAGCGCTATGGCCTGGTCGATGGTGGAGATGGCCAGGTCGTACTTGCCCTGTGCCAGATAAACAGCGCTCTGGGCACTATAAGCTCTATCCCATTTTGGTTGGATTTCGAGAACTCGTTCTAGAGATTGGATGGCTGCGTCATACTCGCCTTGACGGCTCAATATCTCTGCTTGCTCGAGATATGCAGGCAAAAAATTGGGTGAAAGTGCTATAGCCGTTTCACATAGTGAAAAAGCCTGATCGAGCTTATTTTGTGCTGGCTCTGCGTAAAGTCTGGCTAGTAAAAGCGCACCATCCACGGGTGCTGCCTTTTGCAGGCGGATCGCTGTTAATTCGGCGTTGTGCTTGTCTTCGAGCAATTGGTAGATGCGAACTCGCGCTATCATAGCGTCTACATTGGACGCACCGCTGCCATTTGCCCTTGCCACCAATTCCAGTGCTTTTGCTGTTTGTTTGCGTCTTGCTGCTATCTGGCTAGAAACCAGGTAAGCCAGAGGATTTGGACCAAGTGCCAGAGAGCGTTTAGCCAGGCTGTCAGCGATCACCAATCGGTCTGTTTCGAGCATGTAGGCAGCTTTTGCTGCCATCGCAATTTTGTCCTGGGGCTTGATCTTGTCCAGCGCATTGGCGCGGATGATCATCGCATTGTCCAGATTCAGCCGATACAAGGCCAATAAGCTATTTTGCATGAGCTCGATATTGCCTGGCGCCAATTTTAGCCCTTGCTCAAACAATTGATAGGCTGATGTAGTGTCGTTGCGCATGAGGGCGGCCTTGCCATCATCGAGACAATGCTTGATCTGGGTTGCCTCGTCAGGCAAAGGGAGAATGCTCTGAGATGCGGCTATAGGTGCTTTAATCGCCGGCGATGCCAGATTTTGATTTAGATTTAGTTTTTGTGTGGAGCCGGGCTTCACGATTGGATCGGTCTGCTTGGGTCTTTGCACTTTTTTTTGCTTGCGTGGGGCAGGGGCCGGCTCATAAAATGCAGACTCTCCCCACCGTGCTGTTTCGGCATCCACTGTCGAATAGGCCCTGCGGGCATCGGCTGCAGTAAAGCCGATGCAATTTATTACCAGACATGTAAAAAGAGCAAGCTCGATCTTCAATTTTTGTCTCTGCCTTGCTCGATCAGGTGCCTCAATTGAGCGATATTGAGCTTCTTGATTGGCTTGCCATCTATAGAAGAATACTGGACCATATCTTTTTGGAACTCAGGGTAGACCGTTATTTCTAAGGGCCATTGGTCTTGCTGCCAGCGAATGTGCACAAACCGGCCTTTGATATTTTCTACTTCCTCGATTTGGTCAGGATCATAGCCGTATTGGCTCAGAGCCTGCAATACGTGGAGGTGCTCGTCTGCATAGGCTGCAAGATCTATGTCCGACTCCAGCCCAATCTGACCTGATTGCACTGAACCAAATAAAACCGGATCAAAGGCTTTTATTGCCGACATCACAGCCAAAGCTAGCTCGCGCATAGCCTTGAGGCGTCTATCTAACTCCAAATCGCCAATCTCATTGCGTGCAAATCTCGTGATCAGATCGCGGACCATTTGATTGGATGGCAAGTTGTCACAATCTGAGAGACCAAGCATCATGGCGGCTCTCTCCTTGGCTTGCAGGTATTCGGATTCGATACCCATAGCCATAAAGCGCGCCGCCTCCTCTGCTATTCTGCGGCGTGCATTGCTCTTCATGACCGGATCATATCCCAATTGGTATACTTGGCGCAATGAGTATTACAGCACATGGACACCGTGGTTTTGATCTCTATATTGCTCTCGGTGACTCTATGTCGACCGATGAGTATCCCTATCGCGATGCCTTAGCAAGATTTGCTAATGCTCACGTCCACGAACTGCGCGAAAACCTGGGCCCAGCGGCCCTGCTCTACAAAAATGCCGACGAGATTTTTAGCGATTTTCGCCATCGTGATTTGAGCTCCATTTGTCCGGGCATACGCTTCGCCAACCTGGCCAAAGATAACCAAAATACTGTCGATCTGCTGGACCTGATCGAAAGCGAGGGTATCTTAGAAACCACCTGTGCCAAGCATCTAGACGATGGCGAGGGGCGGATACTTTTGACTTTGACCATTGGCGGTAACGATCTTTTGGCGGCTTTTTTGCGCAGCATCAAGATCAAAGAAGGGCAATATGACCTGGATGGAGCGATCGAGGAGCTGAGAGAAAGATTTAGCCGGATAGTAAAAGCAATAGATGACCGTCTGGACGATTATCTTTTGCTCGTCACCGATCTTTATGACCCAAGCGACAAGACTGGCCGATTGCCTCCAAACGAAGAGCTAGACCAGGATTTTCCTGTCTTACTCTTTTACCAGTTTAATAGATATATACATGAAAACGTGCTCGATCTTTTGGATCGAGCACGCATCAAACTGGCTCCAGTGCATGAACACTTTCTCGGACATGGGGTATCCAAGATAGGTACCGATCAGTACTGGTATTGGAATACTAGCCCTATAGAACCGGGCATGATCGGTGCTTCTGAGATCAGACGCGTCTGGCTCGAGACTCTGGGGCTCTAGCTAGGCTGGTCTAATTAGAAGAAGCAGTAGCCACATCCGCGTTGAGCTTAGTGACGCATTTTTCGAGGGCGTCTACCTGATCCTTGGGCCATCCAGCCAATTCGGCGGCAGAGGTATCATTCATGAGTTTTTCAGCTTCGGCTTGAAACGCAGAGGCCTGGGCATTATTCATCCACCCCTTGGCTTCGGCTACTGAAATCTTTTCTTTCAGATCCCCCAGGCGCTCTTTAAACTTGTATTGCACACCCTTTTTGACATCCATGGACATCTCGCTCGAGCTAGAGGTGATGACAGGAGTGCCGCCTATAGTAGTAGTGGTAGTTTCTTGCACTACAGTGTCGGCCATTGCAGCGGCTCCATTGGCGATCGCCAGGACCTGTGCAAGAGCCAACCATGTGATTTGTCTACGCATGATTCGTATCCTCCTTTGTTGGAGGATTGGCGTGAAAGACGCTAAATAGTTCCCGGAGATTTTTATGCCACCACACATGGAGGCTAAATCTTTTTAAAAATAGCCGACAATGGGATTCGAACCCACGACCTACGGTTTACGAAACCGTTGCTCTACCAGCTGAGCTATATCGGCGTCTTTGCCAAAAAAAGATATTTTACCGGATCCTGGCTGTTTTGCACCCCTATACTGCTCACTTGTGCATTTGCTTAATAATATATTTTCACATCTCAATGGATGATAATATTTAGCCCTATTTGCGCCATTGAGCGCGCCTTAGCAGAGGGGATTTGCCTATGACTATTATTGACGCGCCTGTGACCGCGACCAGTACTGAGGTCAGGCTCAAGGTCAAGAGACTAGCACATTGCAAAGCTCTGCCATCCTATGCGACTCCTGGCAGCGCAGGCCTGGATCTGAGCAATGCTCTGGATGCGCCATTGACACTCAAGGCAGGCGAGCGTTGCCGCATACCTGTCGGTATCATCCTCGAGATACCGCCGGGCTACGAGGGGCAGGTCCGTCCTAGATCCGGTCTTGCAGACAAGGCAGGTATCTCGCTGACCAACTGCGTTGGCACCATAGACAGTGACTATCGTGGTGAAGTCCAGGTTCTGGTCATCAATCATGGCCATAAAGACGTCACCTTTGAACCTGGCGAACGCATCGCTCAACTCTTGATCACCCCCGTGCCGCGTGTAATCATCGAAGAAGTAGACGAGGTCTCTGACACTGCCGAGCGAGGCGCCGGCGGCTTTGGCTCTACTGGCAGATTGTCTGGTACCGCAAAATAATGAAGATCAGGGTAGCCATTGCCGGAGTTAACGGCAGAATGGGACGTGCCGCGGTAGATCTGCTCGCAAGCCATCCAGATTTTGAGCTGATTGGCGGGCTCGGCTCTAGTGGTCGACCTTATATAGGCAAACCGATCAGTGATCTGGCTACCAGTCCTCAAAGCATAGCCGCTCTATCTCATAGCGATCTACTTGTTACAGATGATATGCAGGCCATTTTGTCAGCCCGGCCGCAGATCCTCTACGATGTCACCACGGGTACTGCAGATCCAGAGCATCGTTACCTAGCACTGAGCCACAAAATACCTGTAGTATGCGGAGCATCAGGCCTCAGCTTTGATGTGCTCGCCAAACTCGATGCGCTGGCTCAACAATATGGCGTTCCTTGCCTGGTCGTCCCCAATTTTTCAATCGGTGCCGTCTTGATGATGCAGTTTGCTGCTCGTGCGGCAAAATATTTTGATGACGCCGAAATACTCGAAATACATCATGCCCGTAAAGCTGATGCGCCAAGTGGTACTGCCAAGCACACTCTCCAAGCAATGGCTGCCCAAGCTACTGCCTTCAACAAGCCTAGGGTGCAAGAGCATGAGACGATGGCAGGTGCTCGTGGGGCACGTCACGAGTCTGGCCTGAGAGTGCATTCGATGAGGCTGCCAGGTAAGATCAGCCATCAAGAGGTCTTTCTTGCACAGGATGGTGAGATGCTGACCATCAGGCATGAGAGCTTTAACACTACTTGTTTTGATAGAGGTATCATTTTGAGCCTCCACAATGTGCTCGGGCTGCAAGCTGGATTGCATACCGGGCTGGATGCCATTCTCGACCACAAGGGGTAATCATTTTGATTGATAATGCACACTTGCCATTTGGCAGATTGATCACGGCGATGATCACTCCTTTTGATGAAAAAGATCGCATAGATATGCCAGCAGTCCAAAGAGTCGTCGCCCATCTTTTGGCCACCGGCACTCAGGCCATCGTGGTCTCAGGTTCGACCGGCGAAAACCCGACCCTCGAAGAAGACGAGAAGCAGGACTTGCTCAAGGCCGTAGTTGCCCAGACGAGAGGCAAGGCCAAGGTGATCATGGGCACCGGATCCAATATCACAAAAAAGACTGTAAAAGACACTGAAATGGCACAAAAATTGGGTGCCGACGGAGTACTGGTCGTGGCACCGTATTACAACAAACCCGATGCCTCTGGTCAGATAGCGCATTTTGCGGCTGTTGCTTCATCCACGTCTTTGCCTATAATCGTCTACAACATACCGGGCCGCACAGGGATCAATATTGCGAGCCAGACGATCCTGGATCTGGCAGCAAAATACCCAAATATTCATGCTCTCAAAGACAGTACCGGTAATGTAGAGCAGGCCTCCGACATAGCTGGCGCTGCCAGACAAGATTTTGTCATTTATTCTGGCGATGACAATCTCACATTGCCATTTCTTTCTATTGGCGCTAGTGGGGTCATATCGGTAGCCAGCCATATCATCGGAAGCGAGATTGCAAAAATGCAAGAGGCTTTTTTTGCTGGCAATCTGGACGAGGCTCGCTCTATCCACTATAAGAGCATGGATATGTTTAAGGGGCTGTTCCTGGCTCCTAATCCCAGTTGCGTCAAATACTGCTTGTCTTTGCTAGGTCTATGCAGACCGGATCTACGTCTGCCTCTTGCTCCTTTAGCGCCTGAGACTAAAGCAAAAATGGATCAGCTTATGACTCGCTATGCCAACAAGGTCAGCGCCCATGCCTCCTAGCAATCCTCCTGTGGTCAAAATCATCCCTCTGGGTGGCTTGGGTGAGATCGGCAAAAATACGATGGCCATCGAATGTGGTGATGACATTTTTCTTGTCGATTGCGGACTGGCTTTTCCGACAGATGAAATGTTGGGAGTCGATCTGGTTTTGCCAGATATCAGCTATCTAGCCGACAATCAGCACAAATTACGGGGCCTGGCAATCACACACGGCCATGAAGATCATATAGGTGGTGTGACCTTTTTGCTCAAAGATGTCACTCTGCCTGTGATCTATGGACCAGCGCTTGCTATCGGATTGCTGGAAGGCAAGCTCGATGAGGCTGGTCTTGCCAATCGCACCACACTGCATAAGGTCGGACCGCGCCAGAGAGTCAAATTTGGCTGCTTTGAAGTCGAATTTATCAGATCCACCCACTCGATCGCTGATTCGTATTGTCTGGTCATCCGCTCGCCAATAGGCAATATCGTGCACACAGGTGACTTCAAATTTGATTTTACTCCAGTCGACGAAGAGCAATTTGACATAGCCAGACTCGCAGCTGCTTGCGAAGAAGGTGTGGTGGCATTGCTCAGCGATAGCACCAATAGTGAAAGAGAGGGTTTTACACCTTCGGAAAGAACAGTGTGGCACAAGCTTAACGAGATCTTTGCCCAGGCCCAGGGCAGACTCATCGTCACGACCTTTGCATCCAATGTAAATAGAGTGCGTCAAGTTTTGCAAGCCGCAATCAATTACAACCGCAAAGTCGCAGTGCTCGGTCGCTCTATGCTTACTTTCGCCAGCAAGGCGCGTGATCTGGGCTATATGAAATATCCTGATGGGCTTTTGATCCCGGTAGAATCCATCAATCAATTGCCGCCAAAAGAAGTCGTCATCCTTACCACTGGCTCACAAGGCGAACCTATGTCTGCCTTGACCCGCATCGCCAATGACGAGCATCGGAGAATCAAGATCATCGCCGGCGATACCGTTATCATTTCTGCTACTCCCATCCCGGGCAATGAAAGATCGGTCGCCAACACAATCAATGCTCTCTTTGAACGGGGGGCCAATGTCATTTATGGCCGTGATGCTGGCGTGCACGTATCCGGACACGCTTGCCAGGAAGAATTGAAATTGATGATCAATTTAACCAGGCCCAAATTTTTCATCCCTGTGCATGGCGAATACCGTATGTTGGTCAAGCATGGCCAACTAGCGGTCGGTTGCGGCGTGGAAAAGGACAATGTCTTTATCATGGCTAATGGGGACGTAGTCCACTTATCCGCTGATAAGGGCTTTATGGGTGAAAAAGTCAAATCGGGCATCAACCTCATCGATTTTAATCGTGATTGGCAGATCGACGAAGATATAGTCGAAGAAAGACAGAGGCTAGCCGATGATGGCATGGTCGCCGTGGCCATATCGCTCGACCCCAATGGGCGATTGAGTGCTGGTCCCGATGTGTCATTGCGTGGTCTGATCATACCCAGGGGGATGCCAGTCGAGGAACTAGTCATCCGAATCAGGAAAGAAGCCCTGACTATATTGGACCAAGAAATGGTGCATGACCCTTCACTTTTGAAATCAAAGGTAGAAGCGCACCTCAACGAGTTTTTTGCTAATGACCTAAAATCTAGTCCACTGGTACATGTGCTGGTAATGCGAGCAAATATCCAGGCTCGACCTTTTGATCCTCAAGAAAAGAAAGTGGATGAGAAAGGTCGTAGGGTTATTAGAAAGCTAAAGTCTGAAAACTAAAGTCCCAATAATAAACAAAACTCCCGCTCCAAGGAGAGCGGGAGTAATTGTTGTGGTGGATTAGGTAAGGAGGAAACACAGTACTGGCTTAGGTTTGAGCCGTTTTGTACTGTGCTTTTAATAATAGCAGCGCTTAAAGTCCATCGATGTTAAATAACTTGAAGCGGCTCTTATCAAAGCCCTGCCAAATCCCCAATCTAAATTTGGGTTAGATTTGTTTAATTAAGAGCTGGGCCAACGGTTTGAGACATCGATCCCTTGGCTACCCTTGGTCGGATAGAGAAAATCTAAGGCACCTAGACCAAGATCTACTGATTCGGAAGGAACCGGAGTACCAGCAAATGTATCG
>Ga0233435_1004084_pt1 | contig 10562 bp, 8 predicted proteins | sample SI_122_August201_3_FD_182735 | JGI IMG/M metagenome (GOLD analysis project Ga0233435, IMG submission 182735) | Seawater microbial communities from Saanich Inlet, British Columbia, Canada - SI_122_August2016_135_MG | ecosystem: Environmental > Aquatic > Marine > Inlet | place: Canada: British... | reverse complement strand
CAATTGCCGGTAAAGACGATCAGATCAGCCCACGAAAGCTGCTTGCCGTACTTTTGCTTGATCGGCCACAAGAGACGACGTGCCTTGTCCAGGTTGGCGTTATCGGGCCAGCTATTGAGCGGAGCAAAGCGCTGAGTACCATAGGATGCACCACCGCGACCATCGGCCACGCGATAAGTACCTGCACTGTGCCAGGACATACGAATAAAGAAAGGCGCATAAGTACCAAAATCAGCCGGCCACCAGTCCTGCGACGTGACCATCAAAGCGTCGATGTCCTTTTTGAGGGCGGCAAGATCGAGCTTTTTAAACTCCTCGGAATAGCTAAAGCCAGGATCGTTGGGATTGCTGAGGTCGGAGTTTTGGGCCAGTATTTTGAGATTGAGCTGATTTGGCCACCAATCGCTATTGCCATAGGCACCAGCGGCGGTGGGTCTCAAATGGGGATTGTGCTCGGTGCCCATAACCGGACATTTGTCACTGGTAGTGGTCTTGCCTGCTGGCGGCTGATCAGCGAGTGCGGGTTGCCCGATCATCATACTAGCGACGGAGAGTAGCGTGAGGCTCCTGGCTATGCGGCCGGATGTGCGGGGAGAAAAATATTGAAGTCTCATGCAGTCTCCTGAGATGTGTTGGACCTACGGACGATGTGTCGCGTATTGTGCACAAAATTTTTAGCACATGATGGTCGAACAATGCATGAAATGGGGCCTTGACAATGGTGCCATTAACAATCTGGCCTACAATAGCTAAAACCCCACAGACACTATCTTAATGCCAATACCACCCGACGAACACCAGCAACATCGGCCATTTCTCCCGGAGGCCCCTTCGCCGCTTTTTATAAAAGCAGCACAAGAACTCGTCCACGAACAGCTCTTGCACCAAAACCAACTTCATATATCAGATCAGGCCCTCTCAAGGCTTGCCGCCCTCCCTGCCGGTGCCGGCGTCATCCTAACTCCAAATCATGCCGACGAGACCGATCCACGCGTCTGCATCGAGCTCTCGCACCACAGCAACAAGCAATTTGTCTCGATGTGCAATCGAGAAGCCTTTGATGAGCTATTTGGCCTCGCGGGATTTGTTCTGCGCAAACTCGGCCATTTTTCGATCGAGCGCGGCGCACACGACCAGCCAGCCCTGGATCACGCAGTCGACATCGTCAGACAGGGCGACAAAGTGCTGGTGATTTTTCCTGAGGGCGAGATTTTTTATTTAAATGAAAAAGTGCAAAATTTTCACGCGGGCGCAGTGGAGATCGGTATGCAAGCCCTCGCAAAGCGTGGGGTTACTGCGGGCAGCTCCATTTTTATTTTGCCAATGGCGATCAAATATCACTATGCGCAGCCGATCAGCGACATCCTCGAAAGACGCGTCTTTCGCATGGAAAACACCTTGCTGATACCGCATACAAAGGCACCCCTTACCGAGCGACTGTTTGCGATCCAAAACCGCTTATTGCATGACGAAACCACAAAAAACCTGGTTCCGATGCAATTAGACGAGACCTCGCCTTTGTCGCAAAGAGTGCAAGAACTGCAAAAAGCCGTTATTGCTGGCATCCAGGCTCGTCACTCAGATTTACATACATATCAAAAGCAAATCATCGATCAGACCTGGCAACTAGAAGCAGAGCTACGCGAAACCCTCGCCCACACTACCGACAAAGGCGACCGCGCAAGCCTGCAAAAAGATCTGGATGCACTCAAAGAAATGGCGCAGCTGACCAGCTGGCGGCCGTCCTATTATCGCGAAGATCCCACGGACGACCGCCTCGCCGAAGCCCTGATGAAAATAGAACGCGAGTTGTACCGCATCAAGCGCCCCAAGCAGCTCGCTCCCAGGATGGTGAGCGTGGATATCGCTGAGCCTATAGATCTCTCATTGCACAAAGCTGCTTATGATGCCGATCCAAAGGCCGCACGCCATGAGCTGACCGAGGATCTGCATGCGAAAGTGCAGGGGATGGTGGACAAAATGATAATAGGTTATCATTAACAGGTATCGTCTCGGTCCTGGCAATGGCTCAAACCCTATCACCATCGGCTCCACGCCTGCGATTTTGGTCGCCCTGGCTGGCAGTCTTTATCACAGCCTGGCTCATCGCATATTTTGCCTTGATGCCTGATGCGATGGCTTTGCTGCGCAGCAACTATCCATTTATCCTCGTCGGATTTGCCGGTGCGCTTATCGGCAATCTAACAGCCCTGGGCGGCGGCATAGTCTTTATCCCGATCCTGATCTTTGCCTACGGCATCCCCGCAGTGGCAGCCCTCAAAACGTCAATCATCTCCCAATCGTGCGGCATGACCAGTGGAGCTCTCGCCTGGCATCAGTCCGGTGCCATAGATTGGCAAATAGTCAGGTGGGCGATACCAGGGTTGATTGCGGGCTGCACGCTTTCCAGTCTCATCATCCATCCGAGTGCATTGCTCGTGAAAGGGCTCTATGGGCCAGCCTCCATCGCGATGGGATTGGCATTGTTTGTTTCTCTCCGTCGCGAGCAAGCGCAAAAAGCCACCTATACTCGCCTGATGCATGTGGGCGTCATCGTGGCTAGCTTTTTTGGCGGCATGCTTACTGGCTGGGTGGCAATCGGCGAAGGCGAGGTCGTAGCCGTCCTGCTAATGCTGGCTTTTGGCTTTACATCCAAGAAAGCAGTGGCAATCGGTGTCGCCCTGCTGTCCGTTGCTTCGGTCTATCTGGCAGCATTGCACATTTTTATTTTGGGAAATGTACCCTGGGAGATAGCAGCTTTTACAAGCCTTGGCACTGTCTTTGGTGCGCGCCTGGCGCCGATAGTCGCCTCGCGCATCGATCAACGGCTGCTCAAAAAGATCTTTGCTGGCGTTGCCATCGCTGATGGGATCTTATTTGTGTGGCAGTATTTGCTGCGGCCGCTATAAACAAGTTTTAGCCGGATTGATCGATCAATGTTTTAAAAAGCTAACCAGACCAGTTTGTGATATTGCATCTAGATTTTCGGGGTAGCACAACTGCGCTACATTGAGATTCTAAAGATTTTGTTGACTTTGCCTTCAAAACAACCCGTCTAGTTAGTTGCATGAGCTAATTCCAATTTTCAAATCGCAAAATATCCAATTTTAGGGGCTGCAAAACGACGATGTTAATGCGGCTATCTTTTAAACACCTCGCGCAGCAACAAATCCAAAAATAACAACTTTGCCTCATCAAAACGATTCACTTACACGCTTTCGAGCGCTTGGTGGCAAAACGCTGCAATTTGAAGATAGCGCCAAACCTTTGGCATTCATCAACAATGGCTCTGATATCTGATCAAGCCTAAACGAAAGAATCAAAATGAAATCAAAATCCAAAGCACGGCTAGGACTTATAGGCTTTGCCCTATTTGCTATAGCTAATTTTGGCTTGCTCGCAAGCCATGCACAAGCAGCAGACTATTCAGGAACTTGCGCCAATGTTCCAACCGGCGCGCAGACCGGAAATGCAACTATCGGTTCAGCCGGAGCGGCCTGCTCACTACCTGCTAATGTCAACTTTTCAGGAAACGTGACAATCCTTGGCTCAACGATTACATCTTCTGGCCCGATAAACGCAGGACAGGCTCTAACATTGACTGGCACATCCACGATCGGAGTTGCCGCATTGAATGGTGCGTCTGTAAAAGTGCAAACCACTGGTGTCATAACCTTGACGGCAGCTAATGCGTCAGCAGGATATGTAGACGTAGTTGCTAATGGCGGTTCCGGTGACATCAACGCCACAAGCCTCACAGCTGCCAATGGCTACATCAAAGCTGTTGCAGGTCGAAAAGTAAATATCTCAGGCGCTCTTGCTACATCCGGAACCATCGGTGCAAGAAACATTCTCATCACCGCGCAAACTACTATTAAAACAGGCAATCTTACGGCGGCTTCCAATGCCAATATCGTTGTTAAATCTCAGAAAGGTGGTGGAACAACAGCACTTACCGTAGGCACATCTGGAACAAACGGTATAGGAACAGTTACGGCAGGAGCCAATGGTACGGTCTACATCGTCAACGGAACAAGTGGGGCAAACGCCAATATTACACTGACGGCAATGAATAAAATTGTCACTACTGCTGGTGGCAACTACATTATCCTAGACGCTCGCGGCGGTACTCTGACAATGCCTTCTGGGACGCTATCTACTCCACACAGCTCAGGTCAAGCCTCAATCCAATTGATGGCCAAAACTGTCACTTTCTCCGGCGCGGCAACACTTCAAGCAAACAACGCTGGAGCAGCTGGCACCTTACACGGAGTAACGATTTCTGCAAATACCATCAATCACAATGGTTTGACTATCAACGCCGATGGACATGGCGCTAATCCTGCCGAGGCGTACGTGTACTTTCAAGCCATGGGCACAACTGTCATTACTGACAATAATGAAAACGTGACGAATCTGTATGTTTTTGTCAACAATACTAATCCAAACACCGTCACCGGACCAGTTTCAATTGTTAGCTCGGGTGGCCTTCTAAAGGCTACGGCCAATGGCAACAACGCTAGAATAAAGGTCGATGCCTATCCAATAACGATCACTGGAGGACCGGTCACTTTCCAAACCAATGGAATATATGGTCGGGAAATTCAAATTTCAAATCAGAGTCAGAACAGTGGCACTCAAGGCGTTACATTTAGCGTGGGTGACGTCCTGCTCGATGCTTCTGCTTCCGCAAACGGATATGGAGGTAGCATAAACTTTTGGAACATCGATAAGCTAGCCATTTCATCCCCAAACTTCACTATTAAGTCTGATGGAGCAGTAAGTGGAAGCGGAGACGCCGGATTTATCTCGATTTACACCTATTCATACTCGCAGGCTTCGTCATCAAAAGCTAAAATTTCCGCAAACGGGCCCGTGGCGGGAAGTGGCAATGGTGGATATATTTATTTCTATCCAAACTTACTGTCGAACACCCTTAAGCTTGGCACCAATAATGGCGACTTGCAAGTAACCGCCGATGCTGGAGCAAATGGTGGCGACGGTGGATCGATTACGATTAATCCCAACTATCCAAATGGCAACATTAACTTTGACACGGTGAACGCTGTTTCAGCAAAATCCTCATCTTTAGCTACCGCCAATAGTAAGGGCGGCTCAGTAACCATCATCGCTAACCCCGAAATCAGTGTTAACCCCTCAACGCCCGCCATCGACATTAACGTAAACGGGAAAGGCACCAAAGACGGTGGCACTATTACAATTCTAGCCAATGGAACTTTGAAGATTGGCTCACAAGCGGGCGCATTGAATCTGTCGGCGAAGGCCGCCGGCACAGGGAATGGAGGAGGTGTCGAGATTGGTTATATAACCAATCTAACGCTTTCTGATACCCTTTCCGTAGTTGGTGGGACTGGCAGTGGCAGCAATGGCGATGGCGGAAACATTAACATTCATGACAGTGGGACTATATTGATTGGAGCAACTATCTTCGACGCATCCGGCAGTGGTAGTGGAGATGCTGGCACCATAACTGTCAACGCCGCAGTACCTGTGGATTTATCAAATGGTGCAAAATTCATTGCATTAGGGGGAGAGTCTGGAGCTGGAGGGAAAGCCATACTAAGAAGTGCCAAATTCGGTTCCAACAATCAAGCGATTCCGCTATCTACAATCTTTTCTCTCAATGCCGGGGAGACTGCATCCGCAGATGCTTTCAACGGTTCGATATCATTAAATCTTGATGCAGATCAAGTCCCAATTATCTGTCGAAATTACAAGAACGTTAACACCTCTTGGCCAAAAGTTTATTGGTATTGCGGAAATGATATCGCAAACAAAGGAACTTTGGTGTTATCCACCTTACAAACAATGCCTAATGCGAGTATCTCCGCGATGCCCTCATCTGAACCATTCGATGTTTTTGTATTTCATTACAAGAATGACTACTCTGCCTTTTTTGCAACTTTTCAGACTGACAACGAGAACGGACTTGCAGGTTGGACTTCTTTCGCTAATCGTCAAATAGTAATTCTGGAAGTTCTGACCTCTGGCAACGTAAACCTCATTATGGCAGATTCAACAGTCAAACAAGTCACGATGCACGAAGTAGGGCATGTACTAGACGTACAATTTGGATCAGTTTTAGGCAGGTCTTTTGTATCTCAAATTGGTGGAACGCAACAATCCTCATTTAACGGCTTCCTTTCTCATGATTTCAGAAATCTGACTTTTCAAGGCCCGAGCTATACCGTTTTGCTGCCTGCATGTGGAGCAGGAGCAATATTCGAAGGCAAATCCGATCCTAGAACAGGTGGTGCGATCTGCCCATTGTCGGGTGACTTGACTGGTCTGAATAATCAACAAATCCTCCAAAAAATACTTCCATATTTTATGACTTATGATTCAGCTGGTCCAGGGACAAACTGGGGAGAGACGTGGTCTGAGCAATTCGGAGCTTTCACATTGAACGTAAACTCCAATCCACAAACCAGCTACTTCTTGGCATACTTCCCTTGTACAAAAATATTTGTAACCAGCCTAGCTAACACAGGCTCGGCGGCCCCTCTAGGCTCTTATCCAACAGCATGTATAAACTGATTAAATCTGCAATAAAACTTTCTAAATAGTAATAGAAGAAAGTTACAACTTGCCGGGTGAGTGAGTGATTGAATAATTTACTCACCCGGCTTTAAAATTGGAAATTACTGAAATTGTTCCTTATCTAAGGAGTTTGCGTATTGTAATATTTGCCGCTCTGTAGGGCAAGTGTAACCTCTCAAAAACTTTAGCCAGCTTATTTTAATTTTTTCAAAATCTGCTTTTGAACCACATTTAAGATTATCTACAGATTGGACTAAAGATCGCTTAAACCTACCATTGCATTGCAAGGTCTCGAGCGGTATTCGATGCCAAACAATTTTTCCGCTTTGAGAAGCATTTTCACGGACAAATTTAGCAAAATAATCTGCCATTGTTGCTTCATCTGAATTAAGTAAGAGCTCAACCTCAGATATACCAGCTGGAACTGATTTGCGGAAACCAGAAACTGACGATACGGCTTCATAACACGAAAATAGGTCTTGTTCATTGGCCAAATCACTTTTTATTGTGATATTGCTAAAACGGCCATTTTTATCAATAAACATATGGACTCGAAAGCGCATCGACCTATCGTCAGCCACTTCCCAATTGCCATATATTCTTTTACACAATGCTTCGCAATATTCATCAACGGGACCCGAATTAAGATCCTGACTCGACCGTTCCAATCTCTTCACATAATCTGATTCTTTAAATTTTGCTTTGACAAGATCCGAAGGAGAAATTTCGTTTTTAGCTTCTGAAATTTTGCCAGAGAATAAAATTAGAAAAAATAGACCTGCGAAAAACTTTATTTGATATTGCATGACTCTATCCAAAAACTGATGTTTTCTTCTTTCAACCATTTCAATGTGCTGCCACCTATCCTATTATTAGCATAGCTGCGATCTATAACGAATATTTTACAATCACGATAAGAGACCCTTCCGCCAATTCATCAAAAAAATCTGCACTTTAATGATAATTCTTTATCACTTCCTTTAACAAATTGATCCGCAAAAGGCGCCCATATAGCTCTGAATCTACCTTACAACCACCACTGCCATGCAGTACCTACGCTCTCATCAAGAGTAGCCTGGAGGTTGACTCCACCACGCTCTAAAATGAGCTTGCGAAAAATGGGTAGCAACGAATTATTCTATTCAGACTTCTACAAGCCTGCGCTAGAACTTTTCAATGCACACAGCGCTTTACAGATCGATGTGCGGGCACTACAATATCCAGGATCAGCCAGCCTGATACACAAAACGAGCTTTAGTTCCCACCAATTTAATATCGATCACTTATGTGCGCGCGGCAATTGCCACGAAAAATTAAATCCGCGGGTCGATTGCCATTGGTTATCACGGACAAATGATCCTGACAGATGACTTGGACATCTTTTGCTATTTCGAAGGACAGGGCCTTATCCAAACAACGGCACCGATCCTAACTAGACTAAACGAATTGGGCTATTCAACCACTGAATTAGGGGCTCGAATCGAAGGAGTCGAGGTTCAGTTTTTGGGTCAGGGCCACGGGATTGTTACTGAAGCTCTGGAATGTGCAGTGCCCATCGAGGTTGAAGGTGTGCCATTCCACATCTTCGATTTTGAACACGCATTAGCCGTGAAAGCAAAGGCAGGGCGTCCAAAAGATTGGCTGCACATTGCGTCTACCCTTGAAGCGTCACCCCCAGATGAGACCAAACTATTTGCAATCCTGGAAAAACATGGTTTGCTAAAAGCATGGAAACGGAAACTTGAAGATGAGTAAAGAGATAAGCCAAAAAGCTATCAGCGCAAAATTGGAGTTTCGTCAAAAGAGAGCAAGCGAATCTTTTGACAAAAAACTTCGGGATTTGGTTCGCCTTCAGATGATAAATCAATCGATAGCCAAATCTTCTGGCAAAACAGCAAAACGTCCGTGGCACGCCGAGGACGAACAAAGAATGCGAGCCTACCGCACCGACAGCCACTGATCTGAACCACTAAAAAAATTTTGCATCTTAATGATAACGTGTTATCATCTTCTTTAGCGCTTTCCCATCAGAGAAAATTATGCACGAATGGCTAATCATCGGCGGCGGCGCGCACGGCACCGCCATTGCTAACAAACTCCTCAAAGCGACCGATACGAGATTGCAAGACATTTGCATGATCGATCCGCACGAGGCGCCCATACAGCGCTGGATCGACCGCACGGCTGCCACTGGCATGCAATACCTGCGGTCCCCTGGAGAACACAGCCTGGACGTTGGCTCCACCGCGCTCTACAAATACGCTCGCGAAAAAATGGGCGGCAAGGAGCTATTTTATTCGGACTTCAAAAGGCCCGCGCTGAAGCTTTTTAATGCCCACAGCGCTGCGTTGATCGACGAACAACACATCGCAGAGACATTGGTCTCAGGGACTGCGACATCCATCAAACGCATCTCAGGAGGCTACGCTGTCGATCTAGATCTGATGGATGGAGCCTCGACGAGCAAAGCGTCGATAGCCGCACGCCGCGTTGTTATAGCAACCGGAGAGTCTCATCTAGACATCCCCGAATGGGCTCAGGGCGCCACCAATGTGGTGCATTTATTTGACAAGCAAAAACTCGAGTGCGCCCTTGCCGCCATGCCACAAAAAATTGCCGTTATCGGCGGTGGCATCAGCGCAGCGCAATGTGCGACCCGACTGGCACGACAATATCCTGGCTCAGTCAGCCTGATACACAAGGCAAGCTTTAGGATCCACCAATTTGATACCGATCGCTGTTGGGTGCGCGGCAATTGCCTCGAAAAATTAAAAGCCGAGGCCGATTACTCCAAGCGCGAAAAGATAGTCGATAAGGCTCGACTGTATGGTTCGTTTCCTGTAGATGTGCGGGATGCGCTAAACACGGCCATTTTTAATGAGTCAGTCTGTTGCCGCCAGGATGCGGTAGTAGCAGCACGCTCGAGTGCCGGCAATGGCATCGAGTTGCAGCTGGAGTCCGGAGAGCGGCATCATTTTGACCTGGTGATATTAGCGACAGGATTCACACGTGGGTTTGCAAACGATGTGTTTATCAGCTCTGCCATCACCGATCTCGGCTTACCTTGCACCGCGACAAATATGCCGATCACTGACAAATATCTGCGCTGGTCGCAAGATCTCTTTGTCAGCGGCCGTCTCGCTGAGCTCACCGCTGGGCCTTTTGCTCGCAATATTTTTGGCGCTCAGGCATGCATGGACCGCATCATGAGATCACTGAGACCTACGCGATTTAAGCCGCGCGAGCTTCAGTACTATCACTATGCAAAAAAGCGCGGCTAGAGACAAATGCTCAATTAAGCGATCCAAATAATTTAAATAATTGATTGCGATCTGCCACCGACAATTTACCGAGCATCGCATCCAAACGTTTCCCCAGGATAGACTGGCCCTTTAGCAATGCTTTGCGGCCTGCTGCAGTGAGCGTAAATCTATATTTACGCAAATCTCCGGGCTCATTGGAGCGCTTGACGTAGGCGCGAGCTTCGAGTCGTTTGAGCAAAAAAGTAATGGTCGGATTGGGTAGGCTCAAGGCCTTGGCCATATGGGCTGGATAAGGGTTTTCGTCTACGACACCCAGCAAAAAAAAGCTCTTGGGCTCCAGATCGAGCTTTGCCAGGTCAGGCTCCACGTCGTCAAAGAGCGCATGCATGGTATTCATTACCTGCAAAAAAAACTGCCAACTGGATTCGTATTCGGTATTTATCAATGCAAAAGGACTCGTGGGACTGCCATCGACGCACAAAGCGCCGATGGCAATCATACCACTTGCCTAGACTACGATCGCCTCGCGCATCCCTGCATATGCGACATTTTGCACCATTGGGCTGGACAAAAAGTCATAAGGGAAGCCCATCTCGATTGCACTGACAGCATTGAGACTATCTACCTGTCCCTCGGTGAGATCAAACTCGAGGAAGCCGAGATTGTCGTGCAGCTGAGCGACTGACTTGGCACCTATGATCGGCAAGATATTGGAGCCGCGGGTCTTGAGCCACGCCA
>Ga0233435_1004077_pt1 | contig 10578 bp, 6 predicted proteins | sample SI_122_August201_3_FD_182735 | JGI IMG/M metagenome (GOLD analysis project Ga0233435, IMG submission 182735) | Seawater microbial communities from Saanich Inlet, British Columbia, Canada - SI_122_August2016_135_MG | ecosystem: Environmental > Aquatic > Marine > Inlet | place: Canada: British... | reverse complement strand
CCAATTTAGCCGGCGGAATTTTCAAGTGTATTTTTTGCCCACAAGCAGGACACACCTTCATGACCTCTCTGAATTTAAACTCACGAATTAAAGTCTTTATATCACCTTCATCAAAATATTTTTTCTGACTATCATATAGCTCATGTAACGCATCAATCGCATCTTTATCCCCTTGGTTGGCAGATTGTAAATACCAATACTCGGCCTGCTTTTCGTCAATAGGGATCGCTTGACCGAATTCATACATCAAGCCTAAGTAATACTGTGCATGTTGATTACCTTTCATTGCAGAGCGTTGATACCAATGAAATGCTTTCAGATAATTTTGTGGAAGCGTGGCGTCCCCATACAAAAAATCGAGCGAGGCTAACGCTTTACTATTCTTTTTAATCCCCGTTTGACTATTCGCAACCTTAAGGTTGTCTTCTAATAACCCGTGACCATAATAATACAAAAAACCCAAATGATTTTGAGCAGGGGTATAATTTTGTTTTGCCGCCTTTAACAACCAATATTGTGCCGTTTTTGCAACCGGCTCAACCCCGATGCCAATCATCCACATAAAACCCAAATGACATTGTGCCGACGCAAGCCCTTGTTCTGCAGCAGCCCGATAAAAACGCATGGCTTTAATCGGGTTTTGTTCTTTACCCAAGCCATATTGAAACATGGAGCCTAACAAATCCTGTGCGGCAGGCTGTAATTTGGCACAGGATTTTAACCAACGGAGTGCTAACGCATAATCCTTGTATTCATCACTGGTCGTTAAGTACAATCGGCCTAGCTGCTGCTGAGCGGCTGGAACACCTTCTTTGGCAATAGAGTGCAACAAACGGATGGCCTCTTCAGGCTTACCAATACGAGCATAGGAAAGCGCCTGCTTAATTTTAATCCCAGAAGTTTGTTCAATATAAAGATAGTGTTTCCACCGATAACGGTAATGGCGGATGGCAAATACAGCCAAAATAACAGCGGTTAAACCACAGAGGGTTAATGCTTGCTCAAAACTGAGCATCACAATGACAAAATCAACAAAAAGATAAAACAAGGCTGTAGTGCAAGATAGCCCTATAAATAATTCACGAAGCCAACGTTTGAGCAAAAAACTCGGCATAGTAAACTCTTAGATGGCTTCTCTCAAATCCACCACCATACCGGACAGATTTAAACATTCCCCTTTGATCAACTTCGCCTGTTGGTGAACCTCTTCACCGAGGGTCGTCATTTTTTCAACTTCGCGATTAATCTCTTCGACCTTACCACTTTGCTCATTAGCCGTGGTCGCAATCCCGTCGTTAGAAGAAGCAACACCACTCACCTCATTGGCGATTGAGGAAAAACAAACACACGCTTCCTCCACCATTTCTTCACAACTGTTCGCTTTGTCATAACTGGTATTCATTGTTGCCATCGTTCTAGACACACAAGACTGCAAAGTATTAACAATATCTGATATTTGAGCGGTTGAGCTGATGGTTTTCTTAGCCAGATTTCTGACTTCATCTGCCACTACAGCAAAACCTCGACCTTGCTCGCCGGCTCTTGCGGCCTCAATTGCCGCATTCAATGCCAACAGGTTGGTTTGCTCAGTAATACTGGTAATCACTTCGACCACCACCGAAATACTTTGGCTGCTTTTGTCTAGCTCTTCTAACACTTGGCTGGCATTTTTCACTTCAGTTGCCAACGCATCAATCGCAATAATACTGTTGGTCATCACTAACTTACCGCTTTCCGCTTCATCTTTAGTGCCTAAAATTGACTCAGCAGAACCTGATGCGGTACCGGCTAAACCAAAAATAAGGTAATACAGGTCATCTAGTGCCGCGCGAATTAAAGTCATCTCTCCGGCATACCGATTTAAATCGTACTCAAGATCATTCACATGGCTGGTGAGTAATGTGGATTTTGCCTCGATGGCATCAACGGTGTCATCCACATCCGTTTGTTTAAGTACCAGTGCAGATTGTTGTTTTGATAAAACTTTTTGTACTGTAATCGCTAATTGAGGGCTGGACTCAATGTCATATTGTTCTTGAAAATTCTTCAGTTCTGACTGAACTTGCACTGTTTGCCGCTGGTGCCACCAAACCAAACTACATTGAGCGACCATTGAAACGGCTGCCAAGACAATAAGCCATGTCATACTTGCGGGCTGAATAACCATTCCCGCTATTGCCACACAGAGTGTAACTAACACCCCTACCGAAACCAATATTCGAAACGCATATTTCGCCAATGACTTACCCACCAGACTATTGCCACACCCTAAGTAAAGTGCTTCTCTACCTATAAAAATAGCAGATCACCAGTAACTTGCTTTATTTCTGGATAAAAACAGGGGAAAATACCGCGCTCGGCTCATCACTCAGGAACAACCATGCTCACATTTCAAGACCTTGCCATACAACGTGGGCCTACTGTTCTATTTGAAAAAGCCAATGCACAAATACACCCAGGTCAAAAAGTTGGCTTAACTGGGCGTAATGGCACCGGAAAATCCAGCTTATTTGCTTGCATTCGCCATGAAATCCCCATTGACCAAGGCAGCTTAGACTACCCCACAGGCTGGCGCATCAGCTCCGTAGCCCAAGAAACGCCAGGGCTAGAAAAACCTGCCATTGACTATGTCACCGAAGGTGATCATCACTACACCGAGATACAAAAACAAATCAGTGAATGCCCCGAAAGCGACGGCACTCAGCTTGCCCAACTACACGCGCAACTTGATGCAATAGACGGCTACCAAATACACACCCGAGCCGCACAGTTATTAGCCGGACTAGGATTTACAGAACAAGAACAAAAACAATCGGTTAAATCCTTTTCTGGTGGTTGGCGCATGCGCTTAAACCTTGCCCAAGCACTTATCCAGCCTTCGGATTTACTCTTATTAGATGAGCCAACCAACCACTTAGACCTAGACACCGTTATTTGGCTAGAACGCTGGCTCACGAGATACCCTGGCACCCTACTGCTGATTTCACATGACCGAACCTTTCTCGACAACATTATTACCCACACGCTACAACTAGAAAACCAGCAGCTAACACTTTACCCAGGCAATTACACTGCCTTTGAGAAAAAGCGTGCAGCCCTACTCGCTAACCAACAAGCGATGCTAGAAAAGCAACAGCGCGAGCGCGCTCATTTACAAAGTTTTGTCGACCGATTTAAAGCCAAAGCCAGCAAAGCCAAGCAAGCACAAAGCCGAGTTAAAGCCTTAGCAAAAATGGAAACCATTGCATTAGCACACGTTGATAGCGCGATGCACTTTTCATTTGCAACCTTAGACCGAATGCCCAGCCCATTGGTAAGCCTAGATAACACCACTGCAGGATACGGTGACATATCTATTTTAAACCCACTACAACTGAGCATTAACCCAGGTGACCGAATTGGCTTACTAGGGCCAAATGGGGCAGGTAAATCCACTCTCATTAAATTAATTGCCCAAGAGTTAACACCTCAATCTGGTGACATTATTTACGCCAAAGATATGACCATTGGCTACTTCGCCCAGCACCAACTAGAACAACTAGAAGAGCACCACAACGCGTTTTCAGCCTTACAAAAACAAAACCCAACCCACACAGAGCAACAAATTAGAAATTTTCTAGGGCAATACGGCTTTAATGCAGACAAAGCATTCACTGAGATTGACCACCTCTCTGGTGGTGAAAAAGCCCGTTTGGTCTTCTCCATGTTAATTGCTCAAAAGCCACACTTATTACTCCTCGATGAGCCAACCAACCACCTAGACATAGATATGCGCCATGCCATTAATGTCGCCTTACAGTCTTATGAAGGTGGGATGATCATTGTATCGCATGATAGATTCTTACTCGAAAGCGTGACCGACCAATTCTATTTGGTCAGTGATGGCAAGCTAACGCCGTATGATGGTGATTTATCCGACTATCAATCTTGGTTACAAAAACAGTCTGACGCTGCAGAACCTAGCGAAGAAAGTATTTCAGTCAACTCAAAAAAACTGCAAAGACAAGAAAAAGCACAACTAAGAAAGCAATTACAGCCGATTCAAAATAAAGTAAAAAAACTGGATAAAAAATTACATGAACTGCAGCAAAAACAAGCGACTTTAGAAGAGAAACTCGCTGACGCAGAAATATATAATGATGACAATAAAGAGACTTTGAAAAAACTATTAGCAGAGCAAGCCACCTTAAACCAAGATTTAGAACAAACTGAAATGGACTGGCTTGATTTTAGCGAGCAACTTGAAGAACTAGAAAATTCACTTTAATACAGCCCGTCACACCAAACGTGAAGACTCGAAAGGTCAAGACTTTTTTCTCTGCCGTTGATATTGATATATACATCCGTAGCACACAATTTCCCCTCTACTGGTTTAAACGACGGTAGAGAAAAAATGTATTGATCTTTCGGGTCCGCATAACACCGTCAACCCAGTATGCAAAGTCCATTTTAGACATCAAAAATCCTTAACCAATGATCGAATGCTGCCTGGAGCGGTAAGTTATATTTTTTCAATGGTTGGCTTCCTCAATTTTTAGTAACCAAGTTAAAGACTTTACCTGTCCAAATCGTTTCAACCACTAAAAAAAATAACTCACCCCTCCAGTCTATTCACACCTGTATGAGACTCAACATTGTCATTATTCAATGACCAAAAACAAAATATCATTATTAATCAGTATTCACCTGAAGCATCTCACAGCCTCTCACTGTCAACATCGTTAACAGCTCAGCCATTGTATTGTGTATACACCGCTCACCCCAACCCATGACAGAGTAAAAAATAACGCCCCACTTCAATTACTTACAAAAACATCTCGTTGGCACACAGGATGCAGTATTACACACATCTAAAACAAACTAGGAAGAACTATGTCCCAGCATATTTATTGCAAACGCTGCCTGTCACAACTAAACCCTGACGCGGATAAAAGTGTCTGCTCCAACTGTAACACCGTCTATAACACCACTAACCCCAGTACCTTTGTGGCTCAAAAAAACTTACCGACAGACTATGTTGGAATAGGCATCGCAGCCATTTTTTCAGGATTCCTCTCATACCTCGCTATTTATCATTTTTTTACCGGTGATATGGAAATGAAGAAAATGGGCATGAGCCTATTTTTCCTCACACCATTTGGCACAGGCGCCACATTAGGCTACTTAATGAATAATGGCCAGAGCGCAATTTTAAAATTTTTGTTAGCCCTATCGGTTATTGGCGCCTTTGCTTCCCTGATACTTGGCGCAGGCTTAGCAGGCCCTGCATGCACCTTGATATTACTTGGCATCATCTTAGTGCCCTACGGCTTAGGTGTTATGTTTGGGAAAGTCATAAAGAATATCAGCATGACCCACCTTGCCTCTAAGCTGCAGTCCTCACCGTTAATTCTATTCTTATTGATCCCTATTGTATCTGGTGCCATTGAGGAACAAACCTTCACACCAACCCCTATCAGAACAGTACAAACTCAACTACTCATTGAGGCGCCACAAAAAGACGTATGGAAAACAGTGCGTTTTTACGAGCATGTCAAGCAAGACCCACCATTCATATTAACGTTAGGGCTACCCATCCCTAAAAAGGCCATTGGCAATCACAAAAATGTCGGTGACATTACCTCTTGTGAATATGAAGGCGGAGGCTTTATCCGCAAAAAAATCACGAAAATCATCGAACATGAAGAACTGACCTTTGATGTGATCGAGCAAAGCGTTCACTTTGAACATGATCTTAAGCTACACGGTGGCTCCATCCTGTTAAGCCCAACCAAAGATGGCCAACACACCATCATCACCATGCGGACTCACTACGAAACCTATGTTCGCCCAAGCTGGTTATGGGAACCAAGCATGGATCATGTAATTAGCACACTACATCAATATGTTATCCAAGATATGAAAACTGAGCTTGGTGGCAGAATCCTCTAACCTCCCTCCCCCTGTAGAAACGTTACAGGGGGTGTTTATTGCCCAATCATGACAACAACCCTCGACAAATGTCGCTCAAGTTGCACGAATTCCATACCTAACCCTAAAAAACAAAATGTGTGATACAGCACATCAATTAACTCAATAACAAATGGTTAGCAATATATTTAAACCACGTACGCTTGAATTCTGCCCTTTTTACCAATAATTTTATTGAACACTGTTTATTTTTAATCTAATATTTGAACATCGTTTAATTGTGAGCAAAAAAAATGAATACCATCGATATTGAACAGGCCATAGAGAAAAAATTTCCTACATTTTTCACCTCTCAACCTAAAATCATCAGCAAGCCCATAAAATCCCTCTGTAGAAAACTTTTTCGTGAACATGAAATCAATCAATTTTTAGCTGAAAACGAAGGCTTAGAAGGCATGGACTTTGTCGATGCCGTATTAGACCATTTCAATTTCACTTACTCCTCCTCCAATGCAGACCGCATTAATATTCCCTCAACAGGTAGAGTGCTCATCGTCGCTAACCACCCGCTCGGTGCAGTAGATGGATTAGCTTTATTAAAATATGTGAAAGAAATTAGACCTGATGTCAAAATGGTTTCAACAGACATGCTCAGCCAATTAACGCCACTATCATCACTAATGCTACCTGTCGATAATTTACACGGGTCAACCACAAGACAGAATATGGCTGCCATTACCCATGAATTACAGCAAGAACACGCAGTCATCATATTCCCGTCTGGGGAAGTATCTCGCATCAACCCTAAAGGCATCAGAGATAGCCATTGGAAAAGTGGTTTCTTACACTTTTCCAAACAAACCAATGCCCCCATCTTGCCCGTTTTCTTAAAAGGTAAAAATTCAACGCTTTTTTATGGCGTGTCATTACTCAATAAAGCCGCATCAGGCACATTACTAGTCCGTGAAATGTTTAAACAAAACACCAAAGGGATAGATATTACTGTTGGAGAAACCATCCCTGCTTCACAGCTAGAAATACCTGGCATTAAAAAATCAGAACGTGCTCGTTTGGTCAAACGCCATGTTTACCGAATTGGCCATAAAAGAGAAGGCATCTTCAATACAGAACCCGCTATTGCCCACCCAGAAAGCCGCCAGCAAATTAAGCTCGCGCTTAATCCCGCACAACTCATCGGTAAAACACACGATGACAAACACATCTACCTCTTAGAGCACCAACCAGACTCAGCCTTACAAAGAGAAATAGGCCGATTACGAGAATATACCTTCCGCCAAGTAGGAGAAGGTACAGGCAAACGCCGAGATGTTGACCTCTACGACAGGCACTATCAACACCTCGTTTTATGGGATAACAATGACATGGAAATCGTAGGCGCTTACCGTATCGGTAACGGACAACAGATCATGGACACTATCGGGGTAAAAGGCTTTTATAGTGCCTCATTATTTAATTATTCAGAATCCCTTCATCCAATTATGCAGCAAGGTATAGAATTAGGCAGAAGTTTTGTACAACCTAAATACTGGGGAAGCCGCGCATTAGACTATTTATGGCAAGGGATCGGCGCTTACTTACAAGCACATCCACAGGTGAAGTATTTATTTGGCCCTGTAAGCATTAGCCCAACCTACACGATTGAAGCACAACAACTCATTACCTATTTTTACAGTCTGTACTTCCCTGCAAATGAGCACATTGCCACCGCCAACCACCCATTCATTATTCCGAACAACCAACAAAAAGCATTGCAAACCTTATTTACTGGGGACAATTACAAAGCCGACTTTAAAATTTTAAAACAACAGATGAGTGCAATGGGCACTACCGTACCCACTCTGTATAAACAATACGGCGACTTATGCGAAAAAGGAGGGGTCTTCATGCTAGATTTTGGCATAGACCCAGACTTTGGTGGCTGCATTGATGGTTTGATATTGGTTGACGTCAACCGCTTTACCGATAAAAAACGTCAGCGATATCTTACATCTAGATAATTATGGCTTACGTAATATTTCTCAAATATTGACAAAACCATAGTTTAATACATTAATATATTTTAATATTTGATGCGCAAGGAAAAATAAACTACAATCTGGGATATTAACGGTTCAGAAGGCTGGTGATGCAATTGATTAAAAAACACAAATCTAAAGACAATATCTTCTTACAACAACAGGAAGAAGATGGCCTCTCATTTGATACCTCTTTCTTGTCTCACGATGACAAGCAATTTAATAGCCATCAAAAAGCAGGTAAATCGAGCCAAACACTTGGATTGGGTATCGCAAATCACCAGCCAATTGAAGTCACACCGCAATCAGGAGAACAACTGTTTGACATTGCCGGTTTTGAATCAGTAGAGAATATTGAAGAGCAGCCCTTACTCACCTTTTATGAAGGCATCGAGCATCGTTCTATTGATCGTCGGAATAATAAACAACGCCGTATAACCCCTCGTGTAAATGAAAGTACAAGAAGAGAGGTTACTTCACGGCGTGATTGTGATTTTTCGTTTTGGAACGATAATCACACGTTTTTGGAACGATAATCACACGTTTTAAGCGTTAAAAAAACACCATGCTATGTCGCTCTCGACAAGAATTTAACAGGCACCTCTTGTGTTAACCACACTTGATTATCTGAGCAAAAAAATTCAAACCCTACTTCAACCATTTCCCCTGAAGCCACCGTTAAAATAACCGGCTTACCATGGCGACTCCCAACAGCCTTCGCCGTCCCCTCATTTTCAGACAAATGCACATGATGACGCTGCTTAGCCTTCAAACCTTCCGCCATAATTGACTGCATGAACCGCTCTGTTGTGCCATGAAACAAAAATGCAGGCGGCTGGACAACCTCAAGTTTTAAATCTACCGTAACGGAATGCCCTTGGCTCGCACGAATTTTATGGCCATCATCCGATATTTTAAATCGCTGCTTATCATTTGTTTCAACCACATGGCGGATAATCTCAAGCGTTAATGTCATTTTAGGTTTTGCTTTTTTAATCAAAACCGATAACTGTACCCAGCCGCCCTCTTCTAACACCATGCCAATATCATCAGGGCAGTGCCTTAAAACATAACTGAGAAATTTGCTGACTTTTCTAGTCTCTGCATTTGAGATATTCATCATATTACCTATAAAATGTGTTCTAACAATGGTCATGAAAAAACAATATGGTAGTCTACAAACTACAAGTGAATCTAATCAAAAAGCAAAAATGTTAACTCTACGTGACTATCAACAGCGCATCATCCAACAAACCCTTAAGTACGTGCGCTCAACAGCCGAGCCTGGCGTTATTGAACTTTCAGTTGGTGGCGGTAAAACCTTAATTATTAGCCACCTAGCAAGACACGTTGTGAGCAAAGGTGGCAAGGTCGTCTGTTTAGCCCACACCAAAGAATTGGTTGAAGGTGCCTTTCAAACCTTTACTCGATATGCACCCGATATACCCTGTGGCATATTTTCAGCCTCACTCAACAAAAAAGAAGCACAATTTCCTGTCACCTACTGCAGCGAAAAAAGCTTACTGAATGCCCTAGAACAATTTCAAAGCATTGACCTACTGGTAATAGACGAAGCACACCGAGTGAATGATTCAGCCGATGCCAGCTGCTACATGCAGATTATCAAACACTTTATGCAGCACAACCCTAAGTTGAGAGTTTTGGGCTTAACAGGCACCTCATACCGCATGAGTACAGGCTCTATTGTTGGCAAGCAACGCTTCTTCAAAAAGCTCATCGCCTCTGTAGGCGTAGCAGAATTGGTACAAAAAGGCTTTCTCACACAACCGGTTGCACCAACAGATGATTTAACCAGTTACGATTTTTCAGAGCTTACCCCCAATACCGGCCAGTACAATACGGAAGAATTGAACAAAGCCACATCAGACCACCGCCTTTCTAAACGCATCATTAAAGATGTGGTCACACGCACTCAAAACAGAAATAAAGTACTGGTCTTTGCCAGCACCCTACAGCATGCCAAAGAGATTCGAGAATACCTACCCCCAAACAACACCGGCTATTTAGATGGCACATTAAATAAAGAAGCCCGCGAACGGGTGTTAAAATATTTCTCCGATGGCACCATCAAATACCTTGTCAATAAAGATATCCTCACCACCGGTTACGATGAGCCCAGCATCGACGCCATTGCCATTTTAAGACCAACAGAATCAAAAGGTCTCTTAGTGCAGATGATTGGCAGGGTATTACGGCTGCATTCATCTAAAAAGGATGCACTAGTACTCGATTATGCCCATAATTTTTATCAACATGGTTCACTCGAAGAGCTGTTTTCTTATCGTGGCAGTCAAGCACAAGAGACGAGCAGCAACTCAGATAACGATGAAGAAACCCTCACCTGCCCTGATTGCGGAAAATTCAATAACCCAATGGCGAGAAGATGCACCTGCGGATGTTTTTTTGTGTATAAAATATGCCCTCAATGCAGCACCCAAAACGACATAACCTCACACCATTGCCGCGAGTGTGATCAAGAATTAATTGACCCTAACAAACGACTTTCTCTACGGCCTAACCAATCAGGTGAGATGATCGACGAGGTGTTACGCATGGACTTTAGCACCCATACCAAAACCATCACCACCCTAAAAATCACCTACCACACACT
>Ga0233435_1004068_pt1 | contig 10596 bp, 10 predicted proteins | sample SI_122_August201_3_FD_182735 | JGI IMG/M metagenome (GOLD analysis project Ga0233435, IMG submission 182735) | Seawater microbial communities from Saanich Inlet, British Columbia, Canada - SI_122_August2016_135_MG | ecosystem: Environmental > Aquatic > Marine > Inlet | place: Canada: British... | reverse complement strand
GGCGGCTTGCCGGCTAGTGAATGGATCTTCGCATTTCAACATTGAGCAGGAGCCCTATCGCGAAAAAATTGGTAATAAGGGAAGAGCCTCTATAACTCAGTAGAGGAAGGGGGATGCCTGTGATGGGAAACAAGCCGATGGTCATGCCGACATTGAAAATGATGTAAAACGCGACGGAACTGATGAGCCCCAGAGAAAGAAAAAAGCCAAACCGGTCCCCGGCTCGAAAAGCGATATTTAATCCTTTCAGGATGATAAAAAGAAATAAGGATAAAAGAATGGCCACGCCTAAAAAACCGGTTTCTTCGGCGAAGACCGAAAAAATAAAATCCGTATGTTTTTCCGGCAGGAAGTTGAGCCGACTTTGGGTTCCCGCAAGGAGGCCTTTCCCCCAGAACCCGCCTGACCCGATGGCGATTTTGGACTGGATAGAATGATATCCCGCTCCGAGCGGGTCCAATTCAGGATTGAACAAAGTCAGGAGCCGGGATTTCTGATAGTCCTGCAGGAAGAACCAGACTGCCGGAGCCAGCAGGAGGCCACCGCTGAAAAGTTTTACCAAAGTTGCAGTTTCCATTTCAATGGCGACAACGAAAACCAGAAAAATGAAAAAAATCATCATTGTGGTGCCAAGGTCTGGCTGAACAACGATGAGCCCTCCCAATGCACCCGTCATCAAGGTGGGCACGAACAGATCCTTTAAAGTGTATTGACCCGACATCTTTCCCGACTCAAAGTATTTAGCCAAAGCAATGATCAGCGATACTTTGGCGAACTCGGAAACCTGGATACTGATGGAGCCTATATGAAGCCAGCGCCGGGAACCCGATACCACCACTCCGGAGATCAGCACATACGCGAGAGCCAGCAAGGTCAAAAAATAAATGAGGTAGGCATAACGGCTGAACCAGCGGTAATCCAGTGCCAGGGCAATGAGCATGGCAATCAACCCATAACCGATCCAGTAAATTTGTTTGATATAAAGGCCGCGAAAAAAAGCTTCTGGCCTACCATGGTTGGCACTGTATATGCTCACCACGCCGAGAATAGCTATCCCTATGCATACCAGGAAAAATAACCAGTTGAAATTGGAGGTCAAACGTTGGTCGATCATGCAAATATTTTATCATAACGCATTGAAAATTATGGGATATTTTGATTTTTTCCGCTGAGAAGGGGGCGGAGTGGTGAAAAAAGTCAGTGGATGAAACGATAATTCCCGGAGCGTTTGTCGCGAAACCTGCGGAGCAAAAAGTATTCGTTGAAGGGCCGGTCGTCAGAGATGTATAGGGGATCATCGTTCAACAGAGTATCCACGGGTACTTCTTTTTTTAGGGTTAGATTTAAAAAACTTCTGATATCCATTTGTGTTTCCCATTCCATCAGGTCGCGTTTTGCCAGGAGCGGAAGGCGGGCTAACATTTCTTCTGCCTGGGGTGTTGCAAAAGGTTTCATGGAGGCCAGCAAATGGAAGCCCCACCCCTTCATGGATTTATAACTTCTTACGTAAGGGAAGACCTCTGTTAGAGATCGTAAGACAGCCTGGAAAATTTTTTCTTCTCCAAAAGGAAACCATTGCTGAAAAATTCCTCCTTCATTCAATCGCTCAGCCACAATTTTATTAAACTCCCTGGAATAAAGCAGGCTTGTGCTGGCACTTTCTACTGGTGGAGGGGGATCAATAATAATGACATCAAATTTTTCGCGGGTTCTTTTCAGGAACCGGCGCCCATCATCAACGATAACTTCGACATGAGGCTGGTTTAAAATCAAAGTGGCGTCGCGGAAAAAATAAGGCATGGCCCGGACCACGCTGGGAACCAGCTCAACGCATTTGACCTGAATTCCCCAGCTTGCCATGGACCTCAAGGTGGCTCCCATTCCCAGAGCGATGATCAGTCCCGATTTTGGTTTTTCCTCTCTTATCGCAAGAGGTAGGTGAGCCATCATTTTGGTGATGGGGGTGAGCAGGGTGATTCCTATGCCATTTACTCTTAAAGATTTTTCCATTCCCTCGCCGGACGCCGTTACCGTGGCGGTGTGGTCTCTCAACACCAGGGTGCCTTTTCCACGAAAGGCAGGGTCTTCAAAACTTGTCGTAAAGAAAATTGATGCGAGGGTGAAGCAGGTTCCAGTCAATCCAATGGTCCATCTCAAAAGTGGTGAAGTGTTCAGGGAACCAATGCAAATGAAAAACAATCCTCCGATTGGAAGTGCCAGGAGAATCAGAGTCAGTTTTGTGCCGAATGCAGGAATCAAAAGGTAGCTCGCAAACAGTGGGCCTAGAATTCCGCCAAATATGTTGATCGCGTAGGCACGTCCGGCCTGCCTGGGGTTTCCTGATGAGTATTGGTCTATCAGTTTTGGTGTTAAATAACCCAACGTCAGGCAAAATGGAAAGAGACTTGCCAGCAACGATTGCCCGAGGGGAGAAAGAAAAGGGTTGTTCATGAAGATAGGAAAAAATGCGAATAGAAAACAGGCACCTGTCAATTGTGCGGTGGTGAAAGTTTGTTTCAGTGCACAATCCCTTCGATACCACTGCGAACCAAGAATGGTGGCTAAAAGGTAGATGGCGAGGGTCGAGGCAAAGGAGTAAATAGTCGTTCCAACAACGGGTGTAAACCCTCTCACCCAGGTGACCTCCATGGCCAGAGCGCAAAATCCGGTTACAAAAAGAATCAGGTAGGTCAGTATGCTTGGGGCTGAATCCCGATGTCGGTTTGTAGATACCGGTTGCTCCACAGGGGCAGGATCTGAGTCGAAGGAATTTTTTAATCCGAAGCAGATTATTGCGATAGAAAAATTACATGCCGCACCCAGCATCAGACTATTGGAAAAACCCAGTAGTTCAACCAGAAAAAGCGCTGTGGCAACAGTGCCAAACAAGGCTCCCAAGCTGTTGGCGAGATAAAGAAAACTAAAACTGGTTGTTTCCCGCCATTTCAACTCCCGAACGTAACCCATCATGAAAGGAAACGTGACCCCCATAGCCAGACACCAGGGCAAAATGGACAAACCCAGTACCAGCGCAGAAAGCAGAAGGTATTCAGAGGAGTCCATCCCCCCTATCGGGAGTAATAACTTTTCGCCAAAACGGAATAACCGGGGAACCGCAAAGGCCCCCAGTCCGATGACGATCTCAGCCAGTGCGTAAAATAGAATGGCGGATTGTTTTGTTTTCTCTTTAAGATAGGGCAATCCTTTTCCGCCGATCCAGGAGCCCAGGGACAGGCCGAGCATAAAAACAGATATGATGACAGATAAAACCGGCAGAATGATTCCGAACGAGGCGAAGGCGATTCGTATCCAGATGATCTGATAGAGAAGCCCACAAAACCCGGATACAAAAAAAAGAGAAAACAATAAGCTTTTTCTGTAAAGGTGTGGAGAATCGTCAGGAACTTTTTGTGGGAAAGGTGCTGGTTTCACAGTATGAGGGGCAGAAAAGAAGAATAGAAAATCAGGTCCGTGAAAATTGTACCATGTTTAGCCATAAAAGCCGGTGGTTCGTCAGGGGGAGGCGGGGACGATTTTTTTTGGAGTGTGGTACCTGGATTGCGTATGCTATTAAGGATTGAGAATGCTTGATTGACTGGGAGGACGATGATGAGCAACACGGATCAAGATAAGGATCATAAGGAAGAGGAGTCCTCTGGCAAGAAGAAGGAGGAGACTCGTAGTGAAAATAAACCTTCCCGTTTGGCGGAGCGTAAAGGCCAGCGTCCGACATTTCCCTTTAAGAGAAAACCGGTTTAACCAGAAAGACAGGATCACCCTAAATGAAAGATTGCCCTTGCGGTTCGAATTTCCCTTTTACCGATTGTTGCGGTCCGTTGATCCGAGGTGCGAGTTTTCCGGATACGGCGGAGGATTTGATGCGTTCGCGTTATACCGCTTTTGCTCAGAAAAACTGGGAGTATCTGGTACTCACCAGCCACCCGGAAGAAAAAAAAGCAATGGCCAAACTGGGTCCGGCTCTGGTCGAAGACGGAGTGGATTGGAAAAAACTGGAAATCACAGGTACCCGGGCTGGATGTCGGGAAGATTCTGAAGGTCAGGTCGATTTTATCGCGTACTATATCAAGGATGGTACCGAGCAAACCATGCGGGAATCCTCCCGCTTTTATAAGGTCAATGGCCGCTGGGCTTATAGCCGTAAAGACTCCACTCTACCCCCCACCCCGGTTTCTCCCCAGGTAAAACCCAAAACCTTTGTTCGCGGTGAAGCCAAAGTCGGCAGAAACGATCCCTGCCCTTGTGGAAGTGGAAAAAAATATAAAAAATGCTGCCACCACTAGGCGTGGGGCCAACGTGCAATAGCTTTCTCAAGCTAGCAATAGTTCTTCTCGGCTCAATAGAGCCCTTGCTATTTGCTTCCCCTGATAAGGGGGATAAAGGGGGTTTGCATAAAGTAGCAGTTTCTTGTTCGCCAACAAAAGTTATTACGCTCTGGGTCCAGCATTAGCTGGTCGGTGGCTAGCAGCCCACGGAGTGGAGGGTGTTTAATTTAGCCTTTAAAATCAATATGTTATGTGATTGCGTACTTTCTAATCGAGGCACCCCAAAGCCTTTAATTATCCGGTGTTAGAAGGTAACTCCCCGGTGTTTTCCACAGGTTTTGCACAGTTGGTGTGGAGAATGTGATTTTGCCAGAAAGACTCCCTTGAAACCCTTTCCAGATAAGGGGTTGGGTCCTGTTCGAGAAGCAAACCCCCGCCCCGCAGGTTAACCTTGATGACGCTTCTACAAACCCTTAGTTCATCGCCTAAAACAGGGTTGCGGGTGGCTTGATTTGAGCTCATCCTTGTATATTGGGGGCAGAGCAGGTGTCAAAATCCCGAATCCCTATTTGTCCCTATTACTAGGCTCCCTGAGGGTAGAGTCCTGTTGCTAGAGATGTAATGTTTTTTGACAGCCTGATAAAGGGGGGAAAAGCATGGCAGGATTTTGATACCCTTTTTGCGCCCCTGTTTTAGCTGTCCTTCCAGAAACTCTCTCTGGTTTAAAAATTGTGGGAAAACTAAAAAGACTCCCCTTGGTGTCAATGATTTTCTGATAGGCTTGGGAGATTTTTGTAACTTACCAAAAAATAAGTAGATAATATGTTTTTTGTTGTACAAAAATTTTTTCTTTATCAGGTTAAAATATCGGGTCTCTGAACTGATAAAAGTTTTCCACAATTAACTCACAATTTTGGGTCCCAGAGAACTTGATTTTTTAAGCTTTAGTCTGGATAGTAAAAGAATTTTATCATTTCGCGGATGCGTCAAAATCTATTTGGGGTCGTATCCGTGGGATTGCAGAAAAATTGCCATATCTGGTGGAAGCGGGGCGCAAAATGACAAGTTTGAGTCCGTGATCGGGTGCTTCAGTTCCAGCCTGTGGGCATGCAAAGCCTGTCTTGCCATTTTGAGGCCGGGCGATTTCCCGCCATAGAGATTGTCCCCGATTACGGGATGGTGAATTGACGCCAAATGGACTCTGATTTGATGGGTTCTTCCGGTCCTGGGCCAAAGTCGAAGGTAAGACCAACCCTCAGCACGATGTACGACTTCGTATTCCGTTTGGGCTTCCCGACCGTTTAGGGCTCGTGTGTCCATTTTTTTGCGATGAACCTTATGGCGACCGATTGGGGCCTGGATCGAACCCCTATCTGTTTTTACGTTTCCCTTTACTATTGCCAGGTATTCTTTTTGGATTTCACGGTTTTTGAACTGCCGGGCCAGGTTTTTGTGGGCGGTTTCGGTTTTGGCCGCCATCACCAGTCCTGAGGTGTCCTTGTCCAATCGATGAACAATGCCGGGACGCTCGACTCCGCCTATTCCTGAAAGGTCTTTGCAATGATGCAGTAATGCGTTGACCAGGGTTCCCGCAGAATGCCCCGGTGCCGGATGAACCACCATGCCCACCGGTTTGTTCAGCACGATAAAATATTCGTCTTCAAAAATAATATCTAGTGGAATGTCTTCTGGGGAAGTGTCGAGAGCAACCGGGGCTGGCACCTGAATCGTGATCCGGTCTCCTGTTCGGACTTTATACCCAGCGCGTTGCTCCACGCCATTGACCGTTACCCGGCCCTCAACAATCAGTTTCTTCAAACGGGATCGGCTGATCTCCGTCTGCTGAACAGATAGAAAAACGTCAAGCCGTTCCCGGCTCGAATCTGCATTGACTGTAAATTCGTATCGCTTCATTTTTCTGGTTTGCAACTGGGCAAGGGCTCTATTGCGCCGAGAAAACTTTTTGCTCGCCAAATAAAGCGACGGCACACTGGCCCCACGCCTAGTGGTTATTCGAGGAGGCGGGGCATCAGTTCGACCAGATTGCACGGTTTGTTAGTGCTGTCCAACTGGTGGACGAGAATCTGGTCCCATCCATCTTTGCAGGCTCCGGTGGAACCCGGTAAAGCGAAAAGGAACGTGCCGTTGGTAACCCCTGCGGTACAGCGCGATTGCAGGCTGGATGTGCGGATAGTTTCATAACTCAACATGCGAAACAATTCGCCAAATCCGGGAATCGTTTTTTCATACAGCTCCTCGAAAGCTTCCGGAGTGATGTCGCGCCCTGTCACACCCGTCCCTCCCGTTGCGATCACCACATCAACATCGGGACTGGCAATCCATTTTTTCAATTGTTCCTGAAGCAGAATTTTTTCATCCTTAATAATTTTCTTTTCAACCAGATGATGCCCGGCTCCCTGAACCCGGTCCACCAGAGTCTGGCCGGACTTGTCATCCGCTTCCGTCCTTGTGTCGGAAACTGTTAGAATGGCAATGTTCACGCATTTTTTCTCACTCATACTGTCGTCACTCCTAATTCTGTTCAAGATTCAAAACGGTTTTCCATAAATGGAGAACCCGGTTTATGATAGATTCGGTCAGGCAATTAGCGTTAAATAATTTTTCTTCGAAAGTATAACACAAGCCATTTACGAGGAAGCAAAGTGCCGACAGCCATTGTGACAGGAGGAGCGATCCGCATCGGACGGGCGATGGCCCTGCATCTCGCCGGTAAAGGATTTGATATTGCCCTGCTCTACCACAGTTCGGAAACGACCGAAACCATTGCGGAAATACAGGCGCAAGGGGTCCAGTGCCGGGGCTATGCGGCGGATCTAAGAAAACTGGATGAGGCCGAGGCGTTCATTGGCAAAGTCCTGCAGGACTTCAAAAACGTGGAACTGCTGGTCAATTCCGCCGCCAACTTTATTCAGGAAAATATAGAACAAACGCAGGTAGAAACTCTGGTCGATACTCTCAACCTCAACCTCATGGCTCCCTACCTGCTGATGCGTGAATACAAGCGCAAGGTCAATAAAGGTTTGATTGTTAATATTCTCGATGAACGGGTGGCAAGAACGGTTCCCACCTTCGCGGCTTATTCTGTCAGTAAAGTGGCTCTGCAACACCTGACAGAACTGGCGGCGGTGGAATGGGGGGAAACGGTACGGGTCAACGGCATTGCGCCAGGGCTCATCCTTCCTCCTGAGGGGGCCCCACCCGATTATATGGAAAAGGAAAATGTGCGGAGCCAGGGAACCCTGGACGACCTTCTCAAAGCCCTGGGCTATCTGATGGAGAATAAACACGTTAACGGCGAAACCCTGTTCGTCACCCACTAGCCACTAGGCCCGGCGAGCCGCCGGTGGCAATGAAGGCTAGCTTTAAACTGCGCTCAACGGTGCCGATTGCTTGGCGAGTTATTGCTCATTGGCCCTACGCCTAGTAGCGTAAGGTTTATTTACTTTATCTGACGAATTGAAAACTGTTATTCTTAGTACGTTGGTTTCGTCCCCGATTAAAATTTAAGGAGATCAAAATGAAAAAGACGCTTTTTACGATTCCATTGATTCTGATGGGAATGTTATTGGTATTTTCTTCGAGTGCCATTGCCCACGAAGGCGAGGAACACGGCAAGGAAAAATATGAAGAAGGTAGCGGCTCCTCCTCTATGGATCACAAGTCCGGTGGCATGGATCATGAGTACAAAGGAGAATATGGTGAAAAACATTCCAAAGAATATTATGAAAAGAAGTACGGTAAAGAATACGACAAGGAAAAACATCAGATGGAACATGGGATGAAAGAAGAAGGTAGCGGCATGAAGGACGAAGCCCACCGCATGAAAGAAGAACAACGCAAAAAAGAAGGAAGCAGCATGTAGCGGCGAACCGCCGCTGGTGATAGGTCGGTACGCTTAGAGCGGACTTTAAACCTTGTGCTTCCAGAAAAGTTGATTCTAAATTTATTAACCCCTCCTGATATAGGAGGGGATTTTTTTATCGGTGTTTGTGATATTTAACCTTTGCCTTCATGCCCCGAAGGGGTACATCGGTGGCTAAAGGGTTTTAGCGTATCCAATCGGGTCTTTCACTCCGGCTTCCTGGAATCCTTTCAGGCGCAGTTGGCAACTGTCGCATACGCCGCAGGATTTTCCATCCCCTCCGGGATTGTAGCAACTATGGGTCATGCCATAATCCACCCCCAGCTCCAATCCTTTCTCGATGATTTCTGCTTTGCTCAGTTCGATCAATGGAGTGTGGATTTTCATTTGGTTCTTCCCTTCCACTCCGGCTTTGGTGGCAAGGTTAGCAAGTATCTCAAACGCGGCGATGAACTCGGGTCGGCAATCGGGATAACCGCTGTAGTCGACAGCGTTGACTCCGATAAAAATATTGCTGGCTTCTTTTACCTCGGCGTAAGCCAGACAGAATGAAAGAAAAATGGTGTTGCGGGCGGGAACATAGGTGATGGGGATTTCCGCTGTCATTTCTTCCTGATCGCGACCAACGGGAACATCGATAGAATCGGTCAATGCCGAGCCGCCGAACTGGCGGAGATCAATTTTGACAATTTGATGGTCGACCACTCCAAAATGCCTGGCAATATCCCGGGCCCGGTCCAGCTCTACGCTGTGACGCTGGCCGTAGTCGAAGGTGAGGGCGAAGAGGTCAAATCCCTGCTTTTTCGCCAGGGCCAGGGTGGTGGTGGAGTCGAGTCCGCCACTCAATAAAACAACTGCTGATTTTTCCGTCATTTAGCTGTCCTGATCTGAGGGTCAAGCCTTGTGTTAATGCTCTTGCGCATTGAAGGTTGTTATTATATACTAATCCGCTTAAAATAAACCTAGTAGCCCCCTTAAATTTAAAGGGTTTAGCCCAATTTTACATGCTCGATAATTTATCTGATCGTCTTGAGGCGATCTACAAAAAATTAAAGGGCCGTGGAGTTCTGAAAGAGGCTGATGTTGATGAGGCTCTGCGTGAGATTAGAGTTGCGTTAATCGAAGCGGATGTCAGCCTGCCGGTAGTTAAAGATTTTATCGCGGATGTCCGGGTAAAGGCTGTGGGTCAGGAGGTATTGAAAAGCCTGACTCCAGGGCATCAGATGGTCAAGGTTGTCAACGACGACCTGACCCATTTGCTGGGCGATGAGTTTGTTGATATTGAGATTGCCGCAAAACCGCCAACGATTATTTTGATGGCGGGTCTGCAGGGGTCGGGTAAAACCACGACTGTAGGCAAGCTGGCCAAGCGGTTTAAGGAAAAAGGAAAAAACTGTCTTCTCGTTCCGGCCGATGTTTACCGTCCGGCGGCGATTGAACAGTTGCATGTTTTAGGGCGGGATATCGGCGTGGAAGTGTTTGACGCCGGAGAAGAAAAAGACCCGGTAACCATCTGCAAAAAAGCTCTGGACGAAGCTGTCAACAAAATGAGCCAGGTGGTGCTGATCGATACTGCGGGCCGTCAGCAGGTCGATGATGCCTTGATGGAAGAGTTGAGGCAGATCAAAGAAACAGTCCAGCCGCATGAAGTGTTGTTTGTGGCGGATGCGATGATGGGCCAGCAGTCTGCCGATATCGCTAAAACGTTTAATGATGCCATCGGTATTGATGGCGTGATCCTGACTAAAATGGATGGCGATGCACGCGGTGGCGCGGCGTTTTCCATTAAGAGAATAACGGGTAAACCCATTCGCTTCATAGGAATGGGGGAAAAACTTGATGCGCTTGAGCCGTTTCACCCGGACCGGATTGTTTCCCGTATTCTGGGCATGGGCGATGTCATGTCCCTGGTCGAAAAGGCCGAACAGAATTTTGAGCAGGAAGAGCAGGAAAAATTACAGAAAAAGATCAAGGCCAACGCCTTCACTCTGGAAGATTTTCGCGACCAGTTGAAGCAGGTTCAGAAGATGGGGTCCATGGAGCAGTTGCTGGGCATGATCCCCGGTGCCGGAAAAATGAAGGGACTAAAAGTCGATGACGGTGCGTTTGTTCAGGTGGAAGCCATCATCAACTCGATGACTCCTGCGGAGCGCGAACGGCATAATATGATCAATGCCAGCAGAAAGCGCAGAATCGCCCAGGGCAGTGGTACCCGGGTGAACGATGTCAACAAGTTGTTGAAGCAGTTTGCGCAAATGCAAAAGATGATGAAAAAGATTTCCCGTGGCGGCGGCCTCAACTTTGGCAGTCTTATGGGCGGCCGCGGAATGCCGGGAGGCAAGTTTTTTTAAATACGTTTATTATTTTGGCGGTCTCCATGACCGCATATTACCGGGTCTAAAGCCCGTAACATAGGAGGAAGTAAATTGG
>Ga0233435_1004066_pt1 | contig 10600 bp, 10 predicted proteins | sample SI_122_August201_3_FD_182735 | JGI IMG/M metagenome (GOLD analysis project Ga0233435, IMG submission 182735) | Seawater microbial communities from Saanich Inlet, British Columbia, Canada - SI_122_August2016_135_MG | ecosystem: Environmental > Aquatic > Marine > Inlet | place: Canada: British... | reverse complement strand
ACTTTCCAGAATCAATCTTCGTTCGGCACTCATGTTTTCAGACATGACCAGTATGACTTCATAACCCTTGACGGCACCAACAAGAGCAAGGCCTATGCCCGTATTCCCACTTGTAGGTTCAATGATCGTTGAACCGGGCTGGATCAGGCCTTTTTTTTCCGCATCTTCGATCATGGCCAGCGCGATACGATCTTTGACGCTACCCCCTGGATTGAAGAACTCCAGCTTAGCAAAAATATTGGCGCCATTTGAAGGGATAACGCTGTTCAGTTTAACTAAAGGGGTGCCACCGATCAACTCTAAACTATTAACAAATTTGGATTTAATCATTTCAGCCTTGGATAACCGGTACTCCAATCCGCTTAATTTGGAATGGCCCCTCCAGGTACCAGGAAATAAATGCCAACGAGAGGGAATTGTAGAATAAAAGAAGTCCTACTATGCTTGAGATTAGCCCTGATTTCAAGCACTTTATGGGATTTTTGCCTTGATGGGGGTCTAACTTTTTCTGTGTCCCAATGCTTTTACGTCCGTGAGGCGTTTTTTGAATTGGCGGGTGACAAACTCAGAATCGTTAGAATTAGAGATAACGTGGGGGGTAATGAATATCATTAACTCCGTTTTTTTATGGCTGGTGGTTTCGGAGCCAAACAGTTTTCCTATATAGGGAAGGTCTTTCAGAACAGGAACCCCTGAAACCGTGTCTATGGTGTCAGTTCTCATTAGACCACCCATGACCAGAACTTGATTATCTTTCAGAACCACCTCAGTAGTAACTTGCCGGGTGTTAAAAGATGGCTGATCTCCTACATCGGTTCCCCGGCTGGAAATTTCCTGGCTGATTTGCAAGTTGATATAATTATCGGAATTGATCTTTGGTGTAATATCCAGTTTGATCCCAACACTGCGATACTCAACTGTAGCGGTGACAACTGCGGCACCGCCTGACGGAGTCTGGGCCTCTTGTACAATGGGGATCTCATCAGTGATGGAAATATTTGCGGCTTTATTATCGGAAGTTACGAGAATAGGGTTAGCCAGAACATTGGTCTTGGAGTCTGACGCGAAAAGTTGCAACTGAGCTATAATTTTATCAGGCTTACCGATGAAAAAACTTCCTCCTCTTAAAAATGAAGCCGTAGCGGTTCCAATGGAACTTCCCAGGGCGGAGGCATTGGTTGTGCTGGAGCTAATACCCCCAGCAATCGTTGTGGAGCCAGCAGAATCTTGAAGGGCTAGTTCCAGTCCTGCCGCGGTCGAATCATCAATGCTAAGGTCGACGATCAACACTTCAATTAAAACTTGTTGTGGAAACAGATCCAGTTTATTTATCAGGGCCAGAATGGCCGGATAGTTGCGCGGACTGGTTCGAATGATAAGGGAATTGGTATCTGAGTCGGGTAAAATGGTGATTTCGCCCTCAAAGTCACCGTTAAGCCCACTATTTGTTTGGACCACGGGTGTCTTGGAGGTTGATGTCGTGGTGCTGGCTCCAGAAACATTTGCAGTAGAAGTTGTGGTGGATTGCGAACCTGTGGAAGCTTTTGCTGCGGTATCTGTACTTGGTGCCTGGTCCTGAAATATTCCATTTAACAGACTGGATAAGGCCGCAGCATCGCCATTTTGCACATAATATACGAAGGTGCTCACATCTCCTTCTGAAACCGGTTGATCCAGCCGGTTGACCCAGAATTCAATGGTCGGAAGAATTTTATCAAAAGCATTGACCACGAGAACCGAATTTAATCTTGTGAGTGAAAGAAATGAAAGCGAGTCGCCTAGAGCTTCCTTATAACCCATGGAGCTGAAAACTTCCTCCAGCTCTTTGACCAGGACTTCAGAATCTGCATTCCTCAGTTTATAAAGTTGAATATCTGATGAGGCTAATTTGTCAATATCCAGGGCCTGAACGACTTTGATGATTCGTTTGACGTTGTAGGCCATTTCGATCATCATCAAATTGTTGGTTTCCGGGATTTCTATGAAGCTGGCATTGGTTGTGAGAAGAGGGCTAATAATTTTTTTCATCGAATCTACGGAAATATGTTGCAGAGGAATGATCTGAATGATCATGCGCTCTTTGTCCGGGATTCTTGGGTCATCAGCAAAGTGGATGCTCATGGGTTTTTTTGCCGCATCCGGAGCTTGGAGAAATCGATAAAAATTCCCGCTTTTTACAACCGCCACATTATTCAATGCAAGAATCTGTTCTAAAACTGAGTATAAGTCTTCAACAGGGATTTTGTTGAAGGTTTGCAAGGTTACTTTGCCTTCAACATTGCCTTCGATGAAATAATCAATTCTTAGTAGTTCACAAAAGGTGGTGATAACATCATAGAGTTCTGTTCCCTCAAAATTGAGAGTAATATGTTTTGCTTCTTTTAATTCAGGAGGAAGTTCAGGCTCGACATCTACTATAGTTTGGATCTTATCTAACGAAAGTTCTTTTCGTTTTTGCAGTTCAACTTTTTCAATAACATTCTGCTCTGTATTTTCTTTGGTTGGAGATTCGGGACTCAAGGCTTTGTGTTCTTGGGCTGTTTTTACAGAAGGTTTTTGTTCTTCCCGGATAATAGTTGAGAATTTGTTAGAGATAAAAAACTTGTTTCCCGTAGCATCTTCAGTGAGATACCAGGTTTCACCTTTTCCATAACCTCTTTCAACCCGGATCAAGTCGAACTGGTCTCCCTTGGAGGCAGTTCCGATTTTTAAGTATTGTGCTCCTGGCCCTTTATGTAGGGGAGTATTGCCAGCTGTAATGCGAATTGTTTTTCGTTGCTGAGATTGAGGAATATTCTTGATTTTACCAGAATCAATTAATTCTTCGGCCCCAACATTTGTACTGCTACTTGAAGGATCCTGAAGAATCATGGCATCTACCACATCTGTTTTGTTTTTGAGCCGATGCATGGTGGATTTTTTCGTAGCTCCACACCCGAACCAAGTGGCAGACAAAGTGAATACTGTTAAGATAATTAAAATTCGTTTCATATCGGTTTCGTACCTTTGGGATCCAGTTCCTGAATGAAGCCCGTTATCATTAAACGAGTTTGTAGTTCTTCTGGTTCCGTTTTATTAATTCTCCGTAATCGAAGCTCTTCTATGATTAGAAACTTTTCGTGATTCTCAATCCGCATTAAAAACAGGGAAAAGTTTTTAAGGTTGGAGCGAATAGAAATTTCTATTGGTACGGCAAGTAAACCCCCTATGTATTTAGGCTTGTTCACTTTTGTTCGTTCAATGGCTACCAACCCTCTTGAAAAACCTTCGACCAGTTTTTGCAGGCTGGCAGCGGCGAGGCCAGGTTGCTTTTCCTGGAAAAATCTGCGAGCCAGGCTCACATGGGTATTCTGGTTTGCCTTTTCTTTTTGCTGGTAATAAGGTTTCTGGTTTAGAACTTCGTAGTATTTTTGGATAAATTGCACCTTGCTCTTAATTTTATCATTTGTTTTGGCCTGTTTTTTATAAATTGGCTCTGCGACAAAAATAAATAATAGATAGCAAACCACAAAAGCGAATCCGCCCATTAAAACCTTTTTATCTCTTTCGCCGATATCCATGCTCATAAACCCGATTCCAAGTCAGCGCGAATGGTAAATTTTTCGCCTGCTGATTCTTTGATGATGGTTCCCAGAAACCCGGCTCCCACAAAGGTTTTAGATTGTTCCAGAAGAGGGATAAGTTTTGATGCAACCGGAGAAAACCCTTTAACCTCAACTTCTCTCTGTTTGAAATTTAAGTGTGTTAACCATGTGTCCCGAGGAAGGGTGCGAGTTAACTCTCCTAGCACAGGAAGTTTATTCGGGTATTGTTTTTTTATGGTATTTAGAATGTCCACATATTGTTTAAGTGAATCGTATGTCAGGTCAATTTTTTCCAGGCTGGCTACCTGTCCTTTAATTTCATTCAATTGCTCGTCCAAAGTGGTAAGAGTTTTATTGGTGTAGACCACTTTGTTGGCAAACCAACCCGCTAAAAGAAGAACTACTGTTACGGCCATGGCCAAGGTCAGTTTGATATTTACTTTCTTCCTTTTTGGCTGTTGGTCTGCAGGAAGGAGGTTAGTCTCTATTTGTTGCTTTTTTAATTCTCTCAAGCTAAGGCCCAATGAGGTTAACATGAGTGATGGAGAAAATGATTCGGGCAGATTGGGAGTGATCGACTCTGGGGTATTCAGGACTGTGGTTGATACTTCAGTTTCCTTTTCCAAAAGTTGCCGGATATGAGGAACCAAAACCCCTCCGCCAGTTATAAAAATATGACCCACGAGCTCATTTCCTTCTATGCTCCTGCAGGAAGAAAGGGCTTGTTGTAAATCTTCAATGATGTTTTTGGTAATTTCACTGGATAAACTTTTCAACTGTGCCGGATCTTTTGATTCTCCTGAATTGGCATCTTTTATTGCTTGCCAGTCCCAACTCCGACTTCTTGAAAATTCTATAGCATTATTTTTTATCAGAGCAATATCCAGGTTTTCGGGGCTGATATCTGCGAGAGCCCAGAGGGTTGCATCGTTTTCCATTTCCTGCGAAAAGGCGAGGTTGACATTTGCAAATGTGGAGACATCTAAAATTGTAGGGGTCAGGTTAAGTTTTTGAACTAATTCCAGAAAATAATTGGCGATTTCTTTTTTAATTGCTGCCGATGCGATATGAAAAGTATTCTCGTATTTTTGAGTGATCTGATAAGTGAAATATAAATCTTCGAGCCCGGAAGAGAACTGGCGTTCCAGTTCAAACTCAACCATGGATTGGACTGACTCAAGATCGGGGGCTAGAAGCTCAAAAGTTTTGAAAGTAATATAACTTCTGGGTAGACTTACTACCACTGACTCCGGCCAAGTGTCATGCTCGACAAGAAAACGGTTGACCTTGTTGAGAAAATGTTTCTCCGCTTTTTCATCTTTACCGGTTAATGGTTTCAGCGCAATTGTTTTCCCTGCCAGGACTTCAATGGCGCGTAGTTTTTTCCCTATAAGAGTCAAGGATACCGATTCCTCCCGGATATCCATTCCCAATGATTTTTCTATAAATATGGATTTCATAAGTCTAGAACGTTATCGTTCCAATAATGGGTAACCATGTTTGTATTGTCACCTGAGCCAGTTTTTTCGAATACTGTTTCAAGGGTGTGTTCTGTTCGGCTCCCAAATACTTTCCCGGTTGCAGTTACCCTGAAGAGAGTGGAGAGACTATTGGAATGATAGCCCTTTTCAGCCCGGTTATTGAGAATCACCTCTGCTTGCTCAGGAGAATAAAGAATGCTTAAAATTTCTTCGGTTGCGGTGTTCGGGTTGATTGATGAAAATGTGTAAACGGTCAAAAACTGGGCGATGCCTTTATACTCCCCATCTTCCTCAGGGGAACCATATAAAATTTCTTCTGTGATTCCCCTTATTTTCAATAATTCACTCAGGGTTTCTATTTTCCCATTCTTCGCAATATAGGGTGGATTCTGTTTCCGGTAATAATCATCTTCTGCTCCATTAAGGCGATGAGTTTCGTTTGTGTCAATCCAATCCAGAATGGAATCTGAAATGGTATCCTGGTCCACTTTCTTTTCTACTCCTGAATAGGCCAATAACTTATTCAAACTATCTTTGCTGGCAGAATTTATGGATATTTTTCCATTTTCGTCCCGGATGGTGTAGGTGATAGTTCCATTTTCCAGTTCAATATCGGTTCTGTTGACAATATCAAATTCTTGCGTCGCCTCTTCTTGAGGTACGGTTTCTATGCCGGGGGCCGGATTAGCTTCAGGGGCAGGGGCCAGGCTTCCCATGATCCAGCCATACTCTTCATGGATGGAGTGAAAACGGACATTTTTGATTAATTCTGCCAATGCCAGGTTGATTCCGGCCTTAGCCAGATAATAGCTCTCAGTATCTTCTTTATAGTTTCGGGTGGTGTTGACCTCCATTTTCATCGAAAAGGCGAATTCCGTGGCTAAAGCTATTAGTAGAACAAGAACCCACAGAACGATCATTAGAGCAATGCCGTTTTGATTTGAATTAAGCCTTTTCATTATTTTCCTCCGTTTCTACTGAAGGTTTTGCAAATTCTATTCCAGAATTTAATAAAACAATGATTGGCGGTGAAAAAATGGGTTCTAACTCGTCAGCTTGCTCTTCTTCTCCTGGTTTGGGAGGAGGAAAAACTCCGATTGTGATCTCTACAGCCCGTGGAAGCGATATTTTATTGGCTTTTTCAAAGGCCAGTAGGGGGGAATCATTTTCTTTGGATTTATCATCGTTCAGTTCAAAAGGGTCCGTAAGCACCTGATTGACCCATGATCCCGAATACTGTATGGCGCTTTTATCGGGGCCTTCTACCTCCTGAGGCGGCAATTTTTTCATCTGGTAGTACCGAAATTTCATTTGAGCCACGTTCTCAGCCAATACAAAGTATTGAGTAGTATCGGAGCGGGGGTCAACCTTGGAAAATATATATCCATCAGAAATATCGCGTTCCATCAAAATGACTCCAGACTTGCCGGTTTCAGGATGTTCGCCAATATAGAACTGAACCTCATGGGTTAAGTTTGCAGGGTCTGATGCGGTCATGGGTGTGGCGAAGGTGACAAAGCGTATAGAGTCTGACGTTCCTTCAAAAGCCAAGGTTTTTTTTAATGAGGTGGTGCCTAAGGCAGCAGGTGCTCCATCTTTCTGACTGATAAATACTGGATAAGTGGATTGAAGCTTTTGCTTGAGTTGCTCGCTGATAATACGCAGGCGTTGATAAGTGTCTACTTTCTGTTCTCCCACATCTCTAGCCGAGATTCCAAGGCGGACTCCCCCCAGTCCCAGTGCAACTATTATGGCGACAATGGCCAGAGATAGAATCAGCTCCAGTAGGGTGAACCCTGATTGATCTTTTGATAATGGGTTCATTAAATTTTTGAAAACTTGTTCTTTCATTCTCACTGGCATCCTGCTCCAAAAACGAAGGTTGTACCAGAAGGACAGCCTGTAGTGTTAGTGGAGGTGGTAGTCGTGCCACCCGAAACATTTGTGGAGGTAGAGCCCGAGTTCTCTTCTGACGATCCCTCTTCTTCACCTGAGCTGGCAGGGGAAGACCCTCCTGTAAACAGCTGCTCTAAAGAAGTGTCGGAAACAGGGTAAGCTTGGCGCTTTAGATGAAGGGTGGCTAATTCAACATTGCGATTTTGGCCCTGATCATCCCAAAGGACTTTTAATAAAATTTTTTGGAGCTGGATGCCTAACTTGGAATCGTTTAATGGCGAATCATAGGAGGTGATGTCGACCTCCCAGCGGTAACTTTCTTCGTTTTTAAAATTTCCGGAAAGTTCATCGGGTTCAAAGTTCAGCATTTCCAGTTCATTTATTTTCGAGTTTGCCAGGGTAACTCCTTTCAGGTATTGGCCTGAGAAATCTACCGAACGGACGCTTCCTGAAAACAGGTTTAGCACAACTAAGAACCCTCCAGCCAGAATGGCCAGGGCGACGACAACTTCTAGAAGAGAAAACCCTTTCTCATTCTTCCAAAATCCCAATTTTGGGCTTGCCGGTAATAGGGTCGATGGTGACCGCATAAATATTTTCCTCATCCTTGTCATCAATGGATTTAAATCGGATAGTTCCCCCGCTGGAGTTGCCTCGAGGGTAAAAAAGAATTTCGAATGCTCCCTCAGTCAAGGTCTCGTCAGCCCTCTGGTAATCCATAACCTTGACTGTTTCATCAATGGGTTTTGTTTGGGTGACCTCTTCATCTTTAGGGATTGCCAACCAATAATTGTTATTGTTGATATCTACATTAAACGTGAATAATGTTTTTCTTGATATGGCTTCGCTACGGGTAAATTGGATTGCCGAAACGATTTGTCGAACTTCGGATTGCAATTTAATGCGATCCAATGTTGATACCACGAAGGGAAGCGTCAATCCCGCGATCAGGCCCATCAACACTAATACTAAAACCAGTTCGATAAGTGTAAAACCATCGGACTCTCCTTGAATATCTCTATTCAAAGTTTTTCCAGCTGACGATGTCCGTATCGTTTTCTTCACCACCTTCAGTTTTGTCAGCACCATAAGAAATCAGGTCATAACCCCGGCCATCACCGCCGGGAGACAGGTAGACATACTCGGATCCCCAAGGGTCTTTTGGGAGTTCTTTTTTTAAGTAGGTTTTAATGGCTTCCAGGCCTTCATCGGTAGTGGGGTATTTGTGTTTCTCCAAACGATAAAGATCAAGGGCTTGGCCGAGAAGTTCAATCTGGGCTTGAGCATCTTGTTGTCGGGCTTTATCGACATGGCCGAAGAATTTGGGCACCACCGTTGCCGCTAATAGACCGATTATAACCATCACCACCATAAGCTCAATAAGAGTGAAACCTTGTTCTTTTATGAGGTGAAGTTTGATTGACTGGGTTTGGCCCTTCATAGTTTTCCTTGTCTGCTTGGGGTTGATTAAAAAGCTATGTCGTTGGCGCTGAAAATAGCCAGCAACATTGAAACCACGATGAATCCGATGATCAATGCCATAAATAAGATCATCATCGGTTCAATCAGAGATATAACCTGCTTGATCGATTGTTCCACTTCCTTATCGTAGGTCTGGGAAACTTTGGTCAACATTTCATCCAGCGCACCGGAGGTTTCTCCTACAGTAATCATATGCACTGCCATGGGAGGAAATACTCCTGCCTCCTGAAGTGGGCCCGATAAACCCTTACCTTTTTTTAATGCTTGTTTAAGATTGTTAATCGCATCTGAAATAACCCGATTAACCAGAATCGATTGCACAATCCCCATGGCCTGTAAAATAGGCACTCCACTTTTAAGCAGAGTTGCCATCGTTAGACTAAAACGCGAAACTTCGATTTTGCGGATTAGAGGGCCAAATAGAGGAAGCTTCAAAAGCAATTTGTCCCACCGAAGCCGCCCTGTGTCGGTTTTTATATAGAATGTAAAGGCTCCTACGCCACCTATTGTTGCCAGAATTAATACAGGCCAGTAATCGGTGAAAAGGGAACTGATCCCCAGCATTATCTGGGTAGGAAGAGGCAGAGCAGCGCCCATGTCCTCAAATAGTTTTGAAAATTGTGGAACGACAAAAGTGATAAGAATAATTACAGCAGACCCCCCCACAAAGCTCAAGATTGCCGGATAAACCATGGCGGAGCGGATATTGCTTTTTAGCTCCACCGACTTTTCCATGAATATTGCCAGGCGTGACAAAGCTTCGTCAACAATGCCCCCGGCTTCTCCAGCACGAACCATATTGATATAAAGTTTGGAAAAAACGTCAGGGTGTTCTTCCAGAGCATCGGCGAAAGCACTTCCTGAATGAACTCGTTTGCGAATATCTGCAAGTAGGGAACGAGTTTCCTCGGTCTCCGCCAGTTTAACAAGAGTCGAGAGCCCATCATCCAAGGTCAGACCCGAGTTCACCAGTGTGGCCAACTGTTGAGTGAGGGTCATAAGGTCTTTGGTGGGAACTCTGGAACCCAAGCGAGGCATAGAGATCTTAAATCTGGATGCTAAACTTGCAGAGCTCTTTCCTTCCGCCACTTTGACGGGGAAATAATTAAGCTGGCGGATTTGCTGAATCGCAGCGCGATAATCTGGAGCGTCTAAGTCTCCTTCAACAAACTTCCCGCTCTTATCCGTGGCTTTGTATGAATAAACCGTCATGGTTTATATGATTGCCTCTCTATTATAGGGAAAGACTAGTTTCTATCGTTCAACGTTACACGCAGAATTTCTTCAACAGTAGTAATTCCACTGACTACTTTGTCCCACCCGTCTTCCCGGAGGGTACGCATCCCATTCTTCCTGGCTTGGTCGCAAATATCCTGTGCGGTGACTTTTTTCAGGATGAGTTCGCGAATAGAGTCATCGATAACCAGAAGTTCATAAATGCCACAGCGGCCCTTGAATCCGGTCTGGCTACAGGCTTTGCAGCCTTTTCCATGGTATACATTTACGTCTTCTTTTTCCAGAAGTCCCATTTCTATTTTAAGAGTTGGTGTCAATGGGGCCTCCTCCTTACAGTTAGGGCATATCACTCGGACTAGTCTTTGAGCAAGTACCCCCAGCAGAGCTGAAGAAATGAGGAAATTTTCGACCCCCATATCCAGAAGTCGGGTGACAGCACCTGCGGCATCATTGGTATGAACCGTGCTGAAAACCAGATGCCCTGTTAGTGCTGCCTGGATGGAAATATCTGCTGTCTCTGGATCCCGGATCTCACCGACCATAATGACATCAGGATCCTGACGTACTATGGACCGCAAACCATCGGCAAAGTTCAGGCCGATTTGAGATTTGACATGAATTTGATTGATGCCGCGCATCTGGTACTCTACGGGATCTTCAATAGTAATGATTTTTTTGTCAGGAGTATTGATCTTGCTCAGGGCGGCGTAGAGGGTTGTCGTTTTTCCGCTACCGGTTGGGCCTGTAACCAAAAGTTTACCATAAGGTTTTTGGATCAATTCTTCCATCAGGCGAAGTTCCTTTTCGGGAAATCCCATCTGGCTCAGATCAAGAACCAAATTGCCTCGGTCCAGGATTCTCATGACCACGCTCTCTCCATGCAATGTGGGAAGGGTGGAAACACGCATATCTATATCCTTG
>Ga0233435_1004063_pt1 | contig 10605 bp, 14 predicted proteins | sample SI_122_August201_3_FD_182735 | JGI IMG/M metagenome (GOLD analysis project Ga0233435, IMG submission 182735) | Seawater microbial communities from Saanich Inlet, British Columbia, Canada - SI_122_August2016_135_MG | ecosystem: Environmental > Aquatic > Marine > Inlet | place: Canada: British... | reverse complement strand
TTACTTCATGAACTGAAAAATCTGTAACAGCTCCACTAGATACTGCTACCATACCAGATGCAGAAGCTTGTTCAAAAGTTCCTTCAACCTCTACCATAAAGTCATACTTACCTCTTAAGCCGGCATAATTTGTTAGTTTTGCTCCTGCTGATGCACAAAGAGCTGTTGTTGCAGCTCTTCGATCTGTATCAGGATTACTCACAAATCCTCCAAGACCTTTTGAGGTATATTTTCCCATTATTATAAATTTAGCCACATGTATCTCCTTTATTAATTTGTAAGATTAAAACATATTTGTTAAAAATTTGAAATTTATTTAATTAATTCAACCTAAAAGTTAACAAACTATGTACGAAAAATTTGGACAATTTATCGATGGTAATTGGTCACCTTCTGAAAATAAAGAAACTTATGAAGTGATTAATCCGGCTACTGAAGAAGTTTTGGGTCACGCATCAAAAGCCACACCTGCTGATGTTGAAAGAGCATTAAAATCGGCTGAACAAGGATTACAAGTTTGGAAAAAAACTCCACCATGGCAGAGATCATATGTTTTGAGAAAGATCGCTGACAAAATGAGAGAAAAAAAAGATGTTCTTGCAAAGTGGATGACATTGGAAAATGGAAAGCCTTTAGCTGAAGGTGTTGGTGAAACAAATGGAGCAGCAGATATTTTTGAATGGAATGCTGAAGAAACAAAAAGAATTTTTGGTCAAACCATAGAAAGTAGATTTGAGAATACGAGAGTTCATGTATATTATCAACCTGTTGGAGTTGTTGCTGCGTTGTCTCCTTGGAACTTTCCATTAATTTTAGCAGCTAGAAAAATTTCAACAGCACTAGCAGCTGGTTGTTCAGTTATTATCAAGCCAGATACTATTACACCTGGTGTTGTAATGGAGCTAGTAGATATTTGTAGAGAATGTGGTGTCCCACCAGGTGCAGTAAATCTTTTATCTGGAGATCCACCAAGTATAGCATCTCAACTAATGCAATCAGATATTATCAAAAAAGTTTCTATTACTGGTTCTGTTAGAGTTGGAAAATTAATATTAAAACAAGCTGCTGATAAAGTTCAAAGAGTAACAATGGAATTAAGTGGTCATTCACCATTTATAGTCTTTGATGATGCTGATATTAAAAAAGCAGCTGATATGGCAATTAGTGCAAAATTTAGAAATAATGGTCAAGTATGTATTTCTCCTAACAGATTTTATATTCATGAAAAAAAGAAAAATGAATTTATAGATTTATTTATAGAAAAAACTAAAAAATTAAAAATCGGATATGGTATGGATCCTGATACTCAATTAGGTCCGTTGACAACTCAAAAGAGATTAAATGAAGTTGAGGCTCTTGTTGAAAAAACCAAACAAGAGGGCGCAAAAGTTTTGTTGGGTGGAAAAAGACCAGCTGGTTTTAACAAAGGATTTTTCTATGAACCAACAATTTTTGATGATGTAAAAGATGATTTCACTATAATGAAAGAAGAACCATTTGGACCATTAGTTCCAATGCTATCATTTAAATCTTTTGATGAAGTGATAGAAAGAGCTAATAATCATGAACTTGGATTGTGTAGTTATGTTTGTACAAATTCAATGGAAACTGCACATTTAGCTTCCGAACAACTTGAGACAGGATCTGTAGCGGTTAATACAGGCTTTGTAGCTATTGCTGAAGCACCCTTTGGAGGAATTAAACAAAGTGGATATGGAAGAGAAGGTGGATCAATGGCAATAAAAGATTATCTAAATGTCAAGTATACTCACATGGGTATTAAAGGTTAATTAAGTTTTAATGTTAATATGAAATTTTTAAGAGTTGGTGAACCAAATAAAGAGATTGCAGCTGTTTTAGATAAAGAAAATAAAATTAGGAGTCTTTCTAATCATATTAATGATCTTAATCCTAGTACATTAAATTTTAATACAATTAATAAAATTAAAGATTTAGATTTTGAATCATTATCCGAAATAGACTCAAATATAAGAATTGGTCCGTGTATTTCAAATCCAGGAAATTTTTTTGCAATTGGATTAAATTATAAAGAACATGCAGAAGAAACGGGTGCAAAAGCCCCAGAGTTTCCAGTAGTTTTTAATAAATCTGTTCATTCTATAGTTGGACCGAATGATAACGTGATTATTCCAAAAAATTCACAAAAGTTAGATCATGAAGTTGAAATTGCTATGGTGATTGGAAAAAAAGCTAAAAGAGTTTTAGAAAAAGATGCTCAAGATTATGTATTTGGATACTGTATTTGTAACGATATTAGTGAAAGAGAATGGCAAAAAGAAAAAGGTGGCCAGTGGGTTAAGGGAAAATCAGGAGATACATTTGGGCCTCTAGGACCTTATTTAGTGACTAAAGATGAGATTAATAATGTTAATGATTTAAATTTATCTTTAGATGTAAATGCAAAAAGACACCAAACTGGAAATACAAGCTTAATGATTTTTAATTTCAATTTTATTATAGCTCATTTAAGTAGTTTTATTACTTTGATGCCAGGTGACATCATTACAACAGGAACACCCTCGGGTGTTGGGCTTGGAATGATTCCTCCTCAATTTTTAAACAATGGAGACGAAATGGTTTTAGAAGTAGATCAATTAGGTCAACAGAAAACTAAAGTTATCTCTGAATAAAAAATTATTTAATGATTGAACTATTAATTGCATTTGGAGCAGGACTTATCAGTTTTTTATCTCCATGTGTTTTACCTTTAATACCAGGATATATATCTTTTATTTCTGGTCAGTCATTACAAGAAATTTTAAAATTCAAACAAGTAGATTTTTTTCCATTAGTTTTGTTTTGTCTTGGATTTTCAACCGTATTTATCATTCTAGGAGCTTCAGCTTCATACTTAGGTCAAACACTTTTACAAAACTCTGATGCGCTAAGAGTTATTGCGGGAGTTATAATTATAATTTTTTCATTACAGTTAATAGGACTGATAAATATCAGTTATTTAAATTTTGAAAAAAGATTTGAAGCTAAAAGGTCTCAAAATATTTTATTTCCATATCTAATAGGCCTTGCTTTTGGTTTTGGATGGACCCCTTGTATTGGTCCAATTTTAGGATCTATATTAGCTTTAGCTTCAATTGAGGATACATTATCCAGAGCAATAATTTTGTTAGGATTTTATTCACTTGGTCTTGCCATTCCTTTTATTCTTTCTGGTTATTTAATACAAAAATTTTTAATATTTTCTAAGAATTTTAAGAAAAATATAAATTTAATTTCAAAAATTGGGGGTATTATTTTATTAATTACTGGAATTTTGATTTTAACCAATCAATTGCAAACAATTGGTTTTTATATATTAAGATTCTTTCCATTTATGCAAAATTTCGGCTAAAAAAGTATTTAATGAAAATTTATCAAATTGATTCAAGCGCTAGAAAAGAAGGGTCAACCTCAAGAGCATTAGCAAAAAAATTATTAGATAAAATTAAAAAACCAGGTGATGAAGTTGTTTATAGAGATTTAGATGATGACATGCTTTTTGTTAGTGGCTTAACAGAATCTGGAATGAAAATTGATGAAATAGATCAAACAGAAGAGCATAAAAAAATGTTTCAACTATCAGATAAACTTGTGAAAGAGTTAAAAGAGAGTGATATTATTATAATCTCAGCTCCAATTTATAATTATGGACCACCCGCAACTCTTAAAGCTTGGTGTGATTTAGCTGCCAGAATTGGTGAGACATTCAGATTTAAACCTAATGGAAGAAGAGAAGGATTACTTAAAAACAAACAAGCTTATTTAGTGATTACTTCCGGCGGAACTAAACTGAATAGTTCTGAAGATTTTTTAACACCATGGTTAAAATTTATATTAAACTTTTTTGGGATTGAAAAAGTTGAAGTAATTAGTGCTGATCAAATGGCACTAGATTATGAAAAGTCTATTCAAGATGCAGAAACTCAAATCGAAAACTTGTTTAAAGATTAGAAGAAATAACCAAATTATCTCAAAAAATTCAACATTCTCCTTGTTGTGATTTTATAATTTCTTTGTTAGCATTATGAATGAAAAGAATAATGCTTTTAATTGCATTGAGTTTATTTTTCATCACCAGCAGTAATGCTGCTTGTGATGACCCGCTAACAGACGGTGTTGATTATTCTAACTGTAGATTTTCTGATGCACAAGATCTACAAGGAAGTTATCTACCTAATTCAAACCTATCTTTTGCAAGTTTTATTCAAGTGAATTTTGATAAAAGCATTATGATGAACTCAAATTTATCATTTGGTACTTTTCCAGAATCCACCTTTGTAAGAGCCAATCTATATGAAACAATATCTATTGGAGCGAATTTTGAAAAATCTAATTTTGCAGGTTCAAATTTAACAAGAGTTGACTTTATGGGCGCCACTTTAATTGAAACTAATTTTCAAAACTCAAATCTAATGGAGGCTAATTTTACATCTTCAAATATCACTAATGCTAATTTTGAAGGTGCAAACCTAATTGGCGCAACTTGGACCAATGGCCAGACATGTGGACCAGATTCTATCGGTGTTTGTAATAAATAAAAAATGAACACTTCAATAAAGACAGACGACGTTATTTTTAATTTTTTTAAGCAAATTTGTGATGAAAAAGATGATCAAAAATGTTTAGAACTTGGGAGTAGCTGGATTAATGCGATGGAAACTAATTTATCAAATATGGAAAAAAATTTAAATGGAGCTGATAAACTTAAACATAAAGATGATATAAAAAGTAACCGTGATCATTTAAATAGCTTAAAAATTAAAAGTTCTTCAGAATGGCGCGAATATGCAACGCAGTGTATGATTGAAATAATGAATCACAAAGGACAGTAGTTGTGATCAATCAGGAAAAGGTTTTTTTAATTATTTGTGCTTCGTTAATTATCTTTACTTTGCAATACTTAATAGAAAAACATTTTTTTTAAAAAGCTTTATTTCTTTATAAAAATATAATATCAATTTCTTAAAGGGGTGTCGTAATAGACTGAGATTAAACCCTAAGAACCTGTCCGGTAATTCAGAAAGGGAAGAACAATGGATAAAACATACTTTATAAGTCAATCAACATCATTATTGTTAGTAATTATTATTAGTTTAATATTTGCTATTTTAGGTCTTTATTATTCTAAAAAATTTAAAGGCATAAATAATTATTTAACTGCAAATAGAAATATTGGTTTATTTTCTTTAACCACAAGTTTGGTCGCATCTGCTTTAGGGGCATGGATATTATTTGGTCCTGCATCAGCAGCAACTTGGGGCGGAATAGGCGCAGTTATAGGTTATGCGCTTGGAACAGCTTTTCCAATGATTTTTTTAATTTATTTAGGAAAAAAAATTAGAAAAGAATTTCCAAAAGGATCATCTTTAATTGAATTTATGAGAAGAAAATTTGGAAAAAGTTTATTCAAATTAATTTTATTAATGACTATTTTTTATATGTTTATATTTCTCTGCGCAGAAGTTACCGCTGTTGCTATTTTAATAAACTATATTTCAGGGACTGAACTGTGGATTACGGCATTGATAGTTCTTATTGCAACATTAACATACACTTTATATGGAGGTTTAAGAGCCTCGATATTTACTGATAATATTCAAATGATTGTAATCGGAGTTCTTTTGGTAATATCCATATCTTATATTATTTCATTTGCTGGCAGTGAATTTTCTTTTAGTTATGTAAAAGAAAAAAATCCTCAATTATTAAGTGGCTCTTATATTCCAAGTTATACTGCTGGATTAACTTTCTTTATTGCGGTTGCAGCTACTAATTTATTTCATCAAGGAAATTGGCAAAGAGTATATGCTGCAAAGGACCAGCAAACTTTAAAAAAAAGCTTAATTATTTCTTTTTTTATTATTGTGCCAATTGTTTTTTTTATGGGTTTTGCTGGAATGGTTTCGTTTTCAATAGATCCTAGTAACAGACCAGATCTTGGATTTTTTACATTATTATTAAAAGAACAAACAGAAATGTTAGCATTAATAATTGTTACTCTAGGATTGGCTTTAACTATTTCAACAGTTGATACTTTGGTAAATGCGATTTCAAGTTTGTTTGTTGTCGATGGCAAAGCAACATTTAATCTCAATAAAAAAACTGATTATTTAAGATTATCCAAATATTTTATTATTTTCTTATCTGTAATTGCTTTTATTGTTGCCTCAAAAGGATATGACGTTTTATATCTGTTCTTATTGGCAGACTTATTTTGCTGTGCATTTGTGTTAACAGTTTTTTTAAGCTTCTATATCAAAAGCATTGATGAAAAAACTGCATATGCATCTATTATAGTCGGGCTAATTGGTGGTTTTTTGCTATTTCCATTTCCAGATTTTTCAAAAAGTTTATTAGTTGGAATGTTGTTGCCTAAAGAAATTTTTGCACCTTTTATTGCTCAGCAATTATTATTTTTGTCTTTTGTAATAGCAACGTTCTTACCAATGTTAATCTTAAAAATTAGAAAGTTTTAATATCAAGTTTAGTTAAATTTTTTATTAGAAGGGGTCGCTCTTTAAGCTAATTACCTAAAGAGCTCCCTTATGTTGCCTCTTTGGCTTTAAAATCCAATTGGATTTTTATTTTTGTGTATTTGAAAAATATGCTTATTTTCAGTTATGTGTCAGGTGGTGTAAGTTTTAACATAATAACCTCCTTAATTACTAAGTTAATTATCTTACTAATGAATTTCAATGAATTTATTTTTATTTTATGCAAATAAATTTCTTGAATACAACCTAGTGCTTTAGTAGATTCTCGATATCAAATTTGTTCTCCATTATTTCTTAGTCAAAAATATTTTTTTAAAATTTTTACTTATTATTCAAGTTTACATATTTCATGAATATGTATAAAGTTTCTCGATGAAGTACTTATGTGCAATTAAAGATTTAGCGATTAGTCTTGTAGTATCTACTGTTATTATTTATGGAATAAATATTGTAGCGGGTTTTGCTGGTGCAGATTACACATTCACTAACGGTGAAGCTTTTATGATCTGGATCTTGATGGCGATATTAGTAAATAATTGCTTGAAGAAATAAAATCTTTTTAAGATGAAAATAGCTTTTATAGGTACGGGTCTTATGGGTTACCCGATGGCTAAAAACCTTATTAATAAAAAATTAAATTTAAAAGTTTTTAGTAGAACTCTAGAAAAAGCAAAACCTCTTGAAAAACTTGGAGCAATCATAGCCAACTCTTTAGGTGAAGCAGTCAAAGAGACTGATATTGTTATAACAATGCTAACAGATGACGAGGCAGTTGAAAAAGTTTTAGGTGATCAGGAATTTTTAAATAACTTAAAAAACTCATCTACTGTAATTGATATGTCTTCCATTAAACCAAAGATTTCAATTCAATACGGTAAGTTATTAAAAGATAGAAATATTCATTTTTTAGATGCACCAGTTTCAGGTGGAACAATAGGAGCAGAAGAGGGAAGCTTAGCTATAATGGTCGGTGGTGATCAAAATGTGTTTGATGAAGCTTTTGATACTTTAAAGATTATGGGCAATCCAACTTTAGTTGGTCCTATTGGTAGTGGCCAAGTGTCAAAACTTGCAAACCAAATCATTGTTGGGGTAACAATTGGTGCTGTGGCAGAAGCAATTACTTTATGTGAAAAAGCTGGTGTGGATGCAAATAAATTTATCAAAGCTTTATCAGGAGGATTTGCAGATGGAAAAATTCTTCAAAATCATGGAAAAAGAATGATTGATAGGGATTTTTCACCAAAAGGAAAGGTCTCAACTCACTTAAAGGACATGAATAATATTTTAGAATGTGCAGGAGATTTTAAGACTAAATTACCAATTTCAAATCTAATTCAAGAAATGTTCAAATCATTAGTTGATCAAGGAAATGACAATGATGATCATAGTGCATTGTATAAAGAAATTGAGAATATTAATAAGTCTTAATAAAATTTAACTTTATTCAACACAAAGAAAATAGTAAGAGTTTGAAGTGGATCAATTTAATTCAAAAAATTACTCTATCTATGCTAATTTCTTAAACAAGTTAGCTTTAGAATTAACAAAATTCTATTATTCTAAGTTAAATAAAACATTTAAAGTATCAAATAAGCTCAAAGGAAAAGGGTATGACCCAGTAACAACATCCGATAAGGCTTTCGAGAAATTTATTAGATCAAAAATAAAAAAGAAGTTTCCAACCCACCAAGTTATAGGTGAAGAATTTGGTCACACAAAATCTAAGAGTGATTTTACTTGGGTAATTGATCCAATTGATGGAACTAGATCGTTTGTAATTGGAAACCCAACATGGAGTAATTTAATATCATTAAACTACAAAGGAAGGCCAATTTTAGGATTGGCAAATTTTCCAGTCCTTAAAAAATACTATCTAAATTATTCAGATAAACTTGCTTATGTATTTCAAGATGGAAAGAGAAAAAAAATTTCTATAAACAAGAAAGCTCTATTTAAAGATGTTAAAGTTTCAGCAGCATTTCATGGTTGGCTATCTCTTGATAAACAAAAAAAAATTCCTCAAATTTTAAAGTTGATGCAATTTCCTTGTAGTGATGCCCTAAGTTATTCTCATCTTGCAGAAGGAAGAGTTGATGTGGTAATTCAATGTTCAAATAAGATTTGGGACATACATCCATTAATACCAATTATTAAAGCTGCTGGTGGATATATTTCAACATGGGATAATAGAGATGCAATAAATGCTGGAAATGTTTTAGTGTCATCCAGCAAAACTATTCATAATAAATTTCTAAAATTATTAAAACCAGTTTCAAAATGATACCAGATAAAGCTCAAGCCATTTTAGACTTTTGGTTTAAGGAAACACCTGCTGATAAAAGATTTAAAAAAGATGATGCATTTGATCAAACCATAAGAGATAAATTTTTAAACGATTATGAACTTGCAAGTCAAAATGAATATGATGATTGGCAAGATCAACCAATGAGTGCTTTAGCTTTAGTTATTCTCTTTGATCAATTTTCAAGAAATATGTTTAGAGATGATAAAAAAGCTTTTGCACAAGATCACAAAACAAGATTAATTGTAAACGACGCAGTTTATGCGGGCTATCTTGAAGCAATGAATGAAAGTCAAAGATTTTTTATGATCTTACCTCTTATTCATAGCGAAGAAATTACTGATCATGACATGGCTTATTATTTACTCAATAAATATTTAAGAGAACATGAAGATTATGTACAGATTAAAAAATTTTGGAAAGATCACACAAAAGCTATACGACAATTTCATAGATATCCACATAGAAACAAAGTTCTTGCAAGACAGTCTACAGAAGAAGAAATTGCTTTTCTTAATGGACCTAACTCATCTTGGTAGTTGTGAATTTTAAACATATTTATAAAATTATTGATAAAAATGAGTGGCAAAAGGTTAGGGAGACAGGACCTTACTTAGGATCTAAAAAAGATATCGAAGATGGCTATATTCATTTCTCTAGTGAAGAACAGGTTAAAGGAACTTTAAACAAACATTACTCAAATCAATCAAATTTAATTTTACTTAAAGTTAACACTTTAAAATTAGACAATTTGATTTGGGAACAAGCTTCTGATGGAAATATGTTTCCTCATTTATATTCCACTCTAGATCTATCAAATATTGTGGATGAATTTGAAATTAAACTTTCAGATGATGATATTCACGAATTACCAGATAATTTTAATTAATTTAATTTCCCTAAATAGTTAACCATCACTACACCAATTATAATTAAAATTATTCCAATAGATGCGTATATATTTGGGATTTGATTATATTTAATCATAGCGAATGCCACTACACCCACAACTGTTAATCCGCTGTAAGTAGAATAAGCAAACCCTACCGGAAGTGCGTGCATAGCTTTTGCAATACAAAACAAGCAAACCATCATTAGTAAATACATGTAAATTATTGGCAGAGTCTTTGTGAAACCCTCAGATATTTTTGCAAAACTATTAGCAGCTATTCCAGATAAAATACCAACAGTTAAAAATAAATATCCAAATAAAGGTTTCATCCTTAGTTGTTGCCTAATAGATTTACCATTAAAACCCCGATAATAATTAACACTAATCCAATTATTGAATATAAATTCGGCATTTGATCAAATCTTATTATACCAACAAATACTGTTGCAATAATTGTTAATCCTGCAAAGGATGCATAAGTTATACCCATTGGAATATTTTTCATTACCATTGAAAGTGCATACATGCACATAACAATCGTTATTCCAGTAACAATACTTGGAAACATAAGAGTGAATCCCTCAGCACTTTTAGCAAAACTATTTGAAGTTACACCTAGAACAACCGCTAGGATTAGAAAACCATATGATGTGGTTAGACTCATTGGATAATCTTAAATTAAATCTTGATAAATATATATAATTATTTTGATATTTTTAAAGCCAGCTAGGGAAGGGCAATCCTTTTTCCTCAAGGAATTTTTTATTAAACATTTTTGTTGAGTACTTATCACTTCTATCACAAAGAATTGTAACGATAGTTTTTCCAGGTCCTAATTCTTTACCAAGTCTGATCGCACCAGCTATATTAATTCCACAACTTGTACCAAGACTTAA
>Ga0233435_1004060_pt1 | contig 10614 bp, 10 predicted proteins | sample SI_122_August201_3_FD_182735 | JGI IMG/M metagenome (GOLD analysis project Ga0233435, IMG submission 182735) | Seawater microbial communities from Saanich Inlet, British Columbia, Canada - SI_122_August2016_135_MG | ecosystem: Environmental > Aquatic > Marine > Inlet | place: Canada: British... | reverse complement strand
AGCTGGCGGTTAAACAAAATGAGCAATTCAAGCGGCATCCCACTTGCGTGGAAAGGCATAATGTTTTTCTGGACTCTGAAGGCATCCAAACACTTTCAACCACCGCACCATCCTCCAACTCCAATAAATATTTGATAGACCCGTCTTTGGAATGAGTTCGGCTTTGAATTTTTGGAAGCGCAAAATGAAAGTTTTCCGCCAACCGCGACCGCAAAGACTTTGAAAGATTAGTCATCTCGTTAAAGTCCCGGCAATGGTAGTGGTAGACCCAGGTAAATACCTGATGCACCCGATAGGTCTCAACTTCCCAGTCGGTGAACAACTCATTGAGTTCGGCTTCCGAGGTGCCAAAGAAGTTTCTAGAAATGGCGAGGCTATTCATAATCATGCGAATTGGAAAAGTTCCAAAATTTCAAATGGTTTTGCTTGTGTTTGGGTAAATTTTGCCGGGCTGATAGAGATTACCTATCAAACATTCTAAATATAACTCATTGAAAAATAATAAACTATGAAATTTAGACCCTTTTAGAAAAATTTTCCCAGTTGCAACAGCCTCAAAAAGAGGATATTTTTATATCTAATTGATATTTAAAGCGTCATCCATTTTTCAGGTTGCGGCACAAATCCTGAATACAGGGACTCTTATGCAAATTGTTGAATGTTTTAAAATCCTAAATGTATCCCCGGGGGAAGATTGGCGAAAAGTGCGCAAATCTTACCACTCCCTCGCCAGACAATTTCATCCCGATGTGAATCCAGAAAAGAGAACCACCGACCCTCAACAGTCAGACACTCGGCTGAAAGAAATCAATCAGGCTTTCGAAAAACTGGAAACTCATTATAAATCTAATGTTCTACCAGCACATCCAGTTTCTTTGCATCAAAACCGTAACTCGAAAAAATGGGTAAAACTATTTAACAGGCTGAAAGAAAACCCTGCTGTTCAGCGGGCCTTCACCTCAAGTCTGAGTTTTCTGGTTGATCTGGACAGTAAAGTTTTTCAATTGGATAATCAAATTGATATAAAACTATCAGAATCCACCATTCAAAAAGGTGCGAGCATCCATTTAAAATCTGGTAAGGACCGTTTTGAAATAAAAGTTCCCTCAGGAGATTGGAACCAGATGTCTCTTAGAATCCCGGACAAGGGGGAGAGCAGTATCTTTTCCAAGCGACGAGGTGATCTTGTATTGAACCTGAGTGTGCCTGTCCAGAAAATTACGAGTGCGGCAAACTCCCGTTTTTCTTATGAGATGAATATACAGCGCAACCAAATTGATGGCGGAAGGGTTATGACATTAAATTCTTCCGAGGGCCCCCTCAAATTCACCCTTCCACGAAACACACAGGATGGACAAAGCTTTACTCTTCACTCCCAAAGGGAGGGTTTGGGCAAACCGGGAACTCTTCACATTCTCACTGTTCGTTTGAACTGACCCAATTACCAGGCATTAGTTTTCAGTATGTATGCCATGACTCCAGCACTCAATAGGGATATGAGCAATGTGCATATGGAGAGGCTTATCAAAGGAGCTGGGGTCTGCAGACTTTTATTCTTCATTAGCCACCTGCCTTCCAGACTAAATGCGAATAGAGCGACTGCCAAGCCAGCCCAAGTAATCTGACCAATTGTTGGGGTGAATACCACATCGGGTTCCATATTTCCAAGTAGGGTGACCGCCCAACCTAAAGCCGGCAGACATACGATATAGGCCCAAATACCGGGATTGTTTTCTTTAGATCGATAGCGGGAAAAAAACCGCAAACCCAGAAACCCCATTCCGCTCATTAAAATCCAGCCGGTTACTTCATTGAGTTCTTTTTTATGCTTTTCATCGCGGATAGCTCTCAAAGCTCCGAGGACATATCTTGAAACTTCCTCCTCCTCCATTTCATAAAACCCGCCCTGATCACTGTCATAGGCGAATACTCGGGCTGTGGTAGATTCTGCTGGCAGGGAAACAGCTCTGAATGTGTCTTTTCCTGCGGATTCGATTTCAAGATAAACAATGCCGGAATGATATTTTAGATTGTATTTTTCTATTTCCGCATGGCCGGTGGCATATCTTTTGTTTTCCTGATAAAACTTTTCCTGTATTTTAACCAGATCCAGTAAGGCTTGCCTGGCTTGCACATCGGCATCGACCTCAAAAATCTGGCTGCAAGAATTGAGGAAAACCAGTAAAAAAGAATATGTGAGCAATCGGGTAAGCAGTTTCATTAATTTTAACTAGGTAAATAATCGATATTAAGGCTATGGGACGAATGGAGAAGGCCAATGTATAGCAAATGTGCAATACCTCGTCAAGCCGAGAACAGGGTTGCTGGCAGGAAAAAGCTATTGCAAATATCCTGCGGAGGGATTCCGTTATGTTAAGCAATTTTAAATTTGTAACAGGAAATCCCAATAAGGTGAAGGAGGCGTGTGAAATTTTGGGTCTGGATCTTGATTCGGTGCAAGTAGAAGGGCTGTATGAAATCCAGACCCCGGATCTGGATGAGGTGGTTCGACATAAGGCCCAGCAAGCTTATTCTGTTTTGCAACGCCCGGTGATGGTGGAAGACTCTGGTTTGGTCTTTCATGCCTGGAATGGTTTGCCTGGAGCATTGGTCAAATGGTTTGAAGAAACAGTAGGCTGCCAGGGCATGTTAAAGATGGTCAACGCTTTTGAAGACCGGAGAGTCACTGCAATTTGCTGTTTCGCTGTTTATGATGGCAAAAGGTTGAAAATTGCCCGAGGGGAAGTAAACGGAACTTTGGCAGACCGTATCCGGGGGGGGAATGGCTTTGGCTGGGATGTGATTTTTATCCCGGAAGGCTATGAACAAACGTATGCAGAAATGCTTTCACAAGAGAAAAACGCCATTTCTCATCGCAGAAGAGCGCTGGACAAACTAAAGGAAATGCTTTAACTAAATCAGGTCAGGTTTTGCAGGTGTAAATATAGTATTTTGAAAGCTTTATGGTAGCGGGGGAGTTTCTGATAGATGACTTCGACTTCTTGCTCAAGAGGCTTTTGATTGATACATTTAAAGTCTGCGGTCATTTCTTCCCATTGGGGTGATTCTTCCATCCAGCCATTTTGTGCGGCCAATACAATACATTCAATATCACTGGTTTCCCCTTCGGGCTCTCCAAAACCACGTATACTTTTGATAGCCATAGTGTAGGTATGCCCAAACCGTTGCAGGGCAGCACTTTTGAAATATTCGGTACTTCCCTGTTTTAATACTTCATCTAACCTTTGCAGGTTCCAGTTGAGATGAGTTAATAAAACTTTTTTCTCTGGCAGGGATGGTTGAGGCATGTGAATTTTAAACTGGGACTTAATTTTTGAGGTTAATATTGCCAAGAAATTTTGTAAAAAAAATGCTGAAGTGATATTTTATCTTAAATTTAAATCAAAGTAGAATTTTATATCATTATGAGTGACGATAATACTGAGAATATGTTTGTAGACAACGGAGACGGTACCGTTACCTCCAAGGCACATGGGTTGATGTGGTGTAAAACCGATAGCATGAATGATTTAAAGAAATGGGTCAATTATCAGGAGAGTGCTGATTACGCCCGGGGATTGCGAGAAGAAAAATATGCGGGGTATGATGATTGGCGTCTTCCCAACAAAGATGAAATGGTTACGGTTTTTGATAAAAAATTTGAAAATACGGATCAGTTTGGAAAAACCATTCACATCAGTGATCAATTTGCTTCAGGCGGAGGCTTTTCCATGGTCGCGTTGCAGGTGTCAGGTCGAATGCGTACCTGGATACTTAATATCCGGGATGGTGAGTTCACTCACCCTGATGGTCTCTGGACTTTAACCGAAGCAGCCAGAGTAGTACGATCTATTTAAAAACACACTTCCGTTTTTTCAACGGTTAGTTGGAGATAAAAAATGAGTGAGGAAATTTATCATCCTTCGGAGTCTGTATCAGCAAAGGCTTTGATCTCAAATATGGATCAATATGAGGAAATGTATAAGCGTTCAATTAATGATCCTGAAAAATTTTGGGCCGATGAGGCAGAAAAATTTACATGGTTTAAAAAATGGGATCAGGTGCGTGACTATAACTACAATGTCAAAAATGGAAAAATAAACATTGAGTGGTTCAAAGGCGCAGAAACTAATATTACGGTCAATTGTTTGGATCGCCATCTGGAAAAACGGGGAAACCAAACAGCCATTTTATGGGAAGGGAACGAACCCGGCGATAACATAAGATTGACCTATCAACAGCTTCATCAAGAGGTTTGCAAATTTTCCAATGTCCTAAAGCGTCACGGGGTTAAAAAAGGCGATCGAGTCTCTATTTATATGCCGATGGTGGTGGAGTTGGCCATTGCGATGCTGGCTTGTGCGAGGGTAGGGGCGGTGCACTCTATTGTCTTCGGTGGTTTTTCCCCAACAGCTTTGGCAGATAGAATTATAGACTCCAACTGTACCGTACTCGTCACCTCAGATGGAGGGTTTCGTGGCCCAAAACCTGTTCCTTTAAAATCCAATGTGGATGAGGCCATAAAGTTGGCTGAAAAAGAGGGGGTCGTTGTTAAAAGTTGCATTGTTTCCCAGAGGCTGGGGGAAAAGATTTCTGTTCAAATGCAATCGGGTAGAGATACCTGGTGGCATGAAGAAATGGCTAGTGCTGATCCCGTTTGTGATGCAGAGGTTATGTCTTCTGAAGACCCGCTATTTATTCTTTATACTTCCGGGTCAACGGGTAAACCCAAAGGGGTTCAGCATAATGTTGGTGGGTACATGATCTATACTGCTATGACCCACAAATATATTTTTGATTATCAGGATGGCGACATCTGGTGGTGCACGGCCGATATTGGCTGGGTCACGGGCCACTCGTATATTATATATGGACCCTTGGCCAATGGGGCTACAACAGTCATGTTCGAAGGCATCCCGACTTATCCAAATTGTGGAAGGTTTTGGGATGTTGTGGATCGCCTAAAGGTCACACAATTTTATACTGCTCCAACGGCCATCCGAGCTTTGATGTCCCATGGAGAAGACACACCCGCTCAGTATGATCTCTCTACCTTGAGGGTTTTAGGTTCGGTAGGTGAGCCTATAAATCCCGAAGCATGGCGGTGGTACTATAAAAATGTGGGAAGGGAACGTTGCCCTATTGTGGATACCTGGTGGCAGACCGAGACCGGAGGCATCCTTATAACCCCTTTACCGGGTTGCACCCCGGCTAAACCTGGCTCGGCAACCCTGCCATTTTTTGGGGTAAAGCCTGTGGTGATTGAGGCGGAAACTGGAAAAATACTGGAAGGTAATGGGGTTGCAGGAGTTTTGGCGATATCTGAACCCTGGCCGGGGCAAATGCGAACGATATATGGCAATCACGAACGCTTTGAAGAAACCTATTTTAAGCTTTATCCTGGATATTATTTCACTGGTGACGGTTGTCGTCGCGATGAAGACGGTTATTACTGGATAACTGGCAGAGTCGATGATGTCATCAACGTATCGGGACATAGAATGGGAACGGCAGAGGTGGAGTCTGCTCTTGTGCTGAATGAAGCTGTTGCGGAAGCCGCTGTCGTAGGGTTTCCTCATGAAATAAAGGGGCAAGGAATCTATGCTTATGTTTCTCTTATGGATGGGGTGCAACCGAGTGACGAGCTAAAAAAGACTCTGGTGCAGTTTGTGAGAAAAGAAATTGGGCCCATTGCATCTCCAGATGTCATACATTGGGCACCCGCTCTACCCAAAACGCGTTCTGGGAAAATCATGCGACGTATTTTAAGGAAAATCGCAGCGAATGAAGCCGACCAATTGGGAGATACCTCGACTTTAGCAGACCCCTCTGTCGTGGATTATCTCAAGTCTTCTTATTTGGAAATGTTCTCTAAGGATAAATAAGAGAATAGGCAGGCGTCCGGGATCATGGAGTCGAATCAAGATTCAACTCCATGATTTCTCACTCCTACAGTGAAAAGAGAAAGGTCTCCTCTTCCCCCCCCAAATCTTTGAGCGCATCTAATTTTTATACAACCAGTGGAATAGTAAGGTATTATAAGCGAATCTTGGAAAGTGTCAATTGAAAGTTTTGTTTTTGCGTAAATAAAGCGTTAATAAGCTAATTTGGACTTGTTTTTAGCGAAAAGAAGGGGGACGCAATTTTTGTCTTCAGGCGTTTTTCGGTCATTACAAGTTTGGCTTCATTTAATCCTTTATGGGCTGAATTATTAAGTGGCTCCAGTTCAATGGCTTTGTTGAACGCGGATCGGGCTTCCAGAATCCGGCCTTGATTTAGGTAAGCCCATCCCAAACCATCAAAAGCATCTGGCTGAATAGGATTCAGACGGATTTCTTCGTTAAACTGGTTAATGGCCATTGATATATCACCATTAATATAATGAGTCCTTCCAAGCTTGGTTCTTGCTGTCGTTTGCATCTGAAATGGGGCAATGGCGTTAGGGCCTGCGACCCTTTCAAAAACGGGGTTGGGGTCTGGGTTTAAAGCTAGACATTGCTCCAGCATGGTAATGGCAAAGTCATACTTTTCCTTCACAAAATAGACATAGCCCATTCCCTTACGAGCTTCTGATTTGTTTGGCTGAATTCTTAAGGAAATCTTGAACATGTTCATCGCTTTGTCATACATTTGCTTTTGATAGTATGTCCAGCCTAGAGAATTATATACCTGCCAGCCAAAACGCTCTTTTTTAAGTAAATCCATAAACTCTTGAGTCAGAGCAAAATCAGGATCCAAAGAAATAGCTTTGAGAAAGTATTCCACTGCCAGGTCAGGATTGTTCATACCGTAATGAATCCAACCGAGAGCCATATATGGCGAGGCACTGAGAGGTTGATCTACCAATATTTTTTCGAAATAGCTTTTAGAACTGTCTAAGGGCTCACTTCTTAGAATGCTCCAATCTAGTTTATATTCCAGATTCTTGTTTTTAGGATCAGCCTTCAAGGCTGTTTCAAGATATGGGATGGCGTCCTGATAATTTTTTATGGCATATAGAGATAGGCCGAGTCCCTTTGCAGAAGAAGCTTCATAGTCTTCATGTTCAATGGATTTTGAAAATTTATCAATAGCATATTCATACTGCTTTTTCTGAAACTGGCTCCAGCCCAGGCCGTTATAGGCATGAGCTACTTTGAATTGAGTGGTTTCCCATTCCTCATCGCCTAAATAATCATGATAAATCAGGGTTGCGGTTTTATAATCTCCCTTTTTTAAAGCTTGGTCGGCTTTATATAATTGTTTATCGAGAGCTTTTTGGACATTCTCAAGTCCGAGTTGCGCAGTATTGTTATGAGGAGAATATTCCAGAGCATCCATAAAATAATCTCTGGCCTTCTCATACTCATTACGGGCAAGAAAAACTTTTCCATATTGGTTATAAAGATGCGCCCAATCGCTGTATTGATCCAGTAACTCATCCAGCTTTGTCACTGCGAGCTGGTGTTTACCTAGATCCATATAGTATTGGACATAGATGGCTTGATGCTTTTTGATCTCCTCGATTTCCTCTAGACCTCTGAACGCTCCCAAGAAATGCGGATAAATTTCTAAAATTTCTTTGAATACTTTTTCAGATTTATTGATTTGCTTTAAATGCAAAAGGCTCCAAGCCAGTCCGTTCACTGCATCCAGATTGGGAGAATTGGTTTGGGTAAGATCTTCAAAAATGTCAGCAGCTTTGGCGTATTTCCTCTGGTAAAAACTTTTCCAAGCTGAATTCAAGGATTCCAAATTATTTGAGGGCATTCCCATTAGAAGACTGCGATATCGAGGGAATTCAACGGGCAAGGTGAAAATGGAACGAGATTCGGGGCTTGAGGGAACAATCTCCCAAGGATGAGTGGATTGATTCCAGGTTTCCCATGTTTCTAACAACTCAATCACTTTGGCAGGTTGGAAAATTTTTCCAAATTCTTCTTTTGCAAGTTGGCTCTGACTTTGTTTTAGGTATGAGAAAGCTTTCCCTTTGTGAACCTCATAAGAATGTGGAGCAAACCTTTCAGCACGCTCGAAGCTCTCCAGAGCCTTTTGGTAGTCCTTCAAACTGAAAAAACACCAGCCCATACCTAATAAGGGTGTTGGATCTTTTTTGTACCGGGCATGAGCTTGTTTGAAAGCCACAAGTGCTTTATCAAAACGTTTTTGAAAAAAATATGCCCACGGCAGGAGTTGAATGGCTTCTCGATTATCAGGGCGGTTGGCCAAAGTCTTTTTTATATAAAATTCAGACACCGCATACTCACTCCGGTTGAATTGATGTCTGGCAAATTCTATGTCAATATTCGAACCAAAGGTCAATATGGGGCTATAGTTTTCCTTGTCTATGGGAATTAGGCTTCCTACCACATTTTGTGTTTTCTGATAGGTTTTTTCCAAGGCACTACAACCCACCCCAAAGATTATGAAAAGGGTAAAGACGCAAAATTGTTTTTTTAATCGCAAAGTCCGGCTCCGTAACAGAAAGAAGTATTTCTCTTATTTATCGGTTTTTGGAAGAAAAATTTAAGGTTTTTATCAGGTATTATATGATTTAAGGCTATTTTTTAACTCTTTTACTGATGAATACAAGAAAAATGGAGGAATTTATTGGCGGTTTAGAATTATTTTTGTAAAAATCCATTAAAATGGTATTATTCAGCCTTTTCCCAAGTCCTAATAAAACAATGCGTTTATTTAAAATTTTCTTTATTGCCAGTATTATTTTCCTGCTTTCTTCCTGCTCTGAAAAAGCAGAAGATCAAGCCAGCCAGGAAATTCATCCCAGCTTTTCTGAACTTCCAGAGATGACAGAAGAATCGTCTTCTAAGCTTGATCAGCGAGTGGTCCCGATCCAATATTCTCCTGAAGATCAGGCAAAGGCGAGTAAAGCGCCTGAGGGGATGGTTTTTATAAAAGGTGGGTGTTTTACTATGGGAAATGATTACGCCCAGGAAGATGAAAAACCGGAGCATGAAGTTTGTGTCGATGATTTCTATTTGGGCAAATATGAAGTGAACCAGGCGCGGTGGGAAAAGTTGATGGGATTTAATCCCTCAAAGTTTAGCGGAGCTGACCTGCCTGTTGAACAAGTCAATTATCTCAATGTGCAGAAGTTTATCCAGAAATCAGGAGGTGCCTGTCGCCTGCCTACCGAAGCAGAGTGGGAATATGCTGCGCGAGGGGGTGCAACGACCCGATACTTCTGGGGAAATATGGTGCACGGTGATTATACCTGGTACGAAGAAAACTCTGAAGAAACGACGCATCCTGTCGGCAGCAAGGCTCCCAATCAGTATGGAGTTTATGACCTGATGGGAAATGTTTGGGAATGGGTGGATGATTGGTATGAGCCCTATTATAAAATCCGCACGAAAAACAATCCCAAGGGACCAGGTAAAGGAGAGTCGAAAGTTGTGCGAGGGGGGTCGTTTGACTCCTCGGCGGGAGCATTGCGTATCACCAACCGAATCTGGTTACATCCTGAAAATAAGGTCTTCCCCAAAGTGACCACCTATGGTCAGATCATGAACGAAATATTTAACTACATTGGCTTTCGTTGCGCAAAATCTATTCCTAGTGCCTGAACCTCTCGTTACATTAAGGTAGATAGCTGCTCTTAAGACAAACCAGGGTTAAACAGTGAATGGGCATCATGCCTGGTGGGGGGTTACCGGCATTCGCTACACAGGCCGAACATGTCTAGCTTGTGGGAGGTAATGGTGAATCCGTTTCGGCTGGCGACTTCTTCCTGAAACTTTTCGATGAGTGGATGATTGAACTCGATAATTTTCCCGCATTCGGTACAAATCATGTGGTCGTGATGGCCGTGCATATATTTGTGCTCATACCGTTTTTGCCCATCCCCAAAATCCAGGTCTGAGGCTAGGCCGCTTTGAGTTAGCAGGGCCAAGGTGCGATATACCGTTGCCAGTCCTACTTTAGGGTCGGTAATCGTTACCTGATTATAAAGTTCTTCGGCGCTGACGTGTTTCTCGCATTCCAAAAAAGCATTGAGGACAACCCGTCTTTGGCGGGTAATCTTAAGCTTGTTTTGAACGATATAATCTTCAAGAACTTCTAATTCTTTACTAGCCATAACTTCCTTAATCAACCCGGTAGGAATTAAATTTTGACAGTTAATCTAGCATGGTCACTAGAAAGGGTCAATAATTGACCCTGTAGTTACGATGCTGATATTCTGGAAAAGTTTTGCTCTATCAGGATTAAAGCTTATTGGGTGAAAGTTCCGCCATTTTTGTTGCCAATTCTTGGGCAGGACATTCTATTTGCTCGCCGGTCTCCATATTTTTCAATGCAAGCTTTCCGGACTTAATTTCATTTTCTCCAAGAATTAGGGAAAATTGAGATTTTGTTTTATTTGCCTTACGCATTTGGCTTTTCATGCTGCCCATTTCATAATCTCTTTCAACCTTAAATCCTTTCAATCGCAATTCGTGTGCAATTTGGAATCCGGTTGTTTTCGCTTCCTCACCCAGACAGACGATAAAAATATCTGGATTTTTCTGCAAGTCTTTTATGTCTTCAAAAGGCACTAAGGAGACAAGTCGCTCCAAACCCAAGGCAAAACCGAAACAGGGTGTGGAAGGGCCGTCGAGCTCCTCCACAAGGGTG
>Ga0233435_1004048_pt1 | contig 10639 bp, 14 predicted proteins | sample SI_122_August201_3_FD_182735 | JGI IMG/M metagenome (GOLD analysis project Ga0233435, IMG submission 182735) | Seawater microbial communities from Saanich Inlet, British Columbia, Canada - SI_122_August2016_135_MG | ecosystem: Environmental > Aquatic > Marine > Inlet | place: Canada: British... | reverse complement strand
TTTTTTACATCGTTCCTCAAGGTACTTCGAAAAAAATTATTGGATTTTCGGCCTCTGTATTGGGGGAGTGTGTTTATTTTCACCCTCGGTTAGACACTCCACCGATCAAAAAAGACAGTCGATTTTTCAGAAGACAATTTGATACCCGAGAACCTAACGGGGTCTTATATAGGGGTATACCCGTTGATAAGTGTGAGAAATTTCTGTGTTAAAAACCATAATTTTCAAACCAGAATTGTAAAATAATAAGTAGTATTAACACTTTAACCAACGAGGGATGAAATTATGAAAACAGAAAATAAGGAAGAAAAGATAACAGATGAAGAATATGAACAAATGGAGAATGAGGAAGAAGAATCAACAAAGGAAGAAGAAACATCAGAGGAAGAAAATGAACGATTGAACATAGGTTGGACCCCTTTTGGATGTCTCCCTATGAGATATTGGTAACTGATTAGGGGGAGTTTCAGACAGTTTTGAACCTCCCCCGACTACAACCATCGAACTCCACCCGAAGACCAGTGGAGACCCGATACAATGTTGTTAATCACCGAACCTATGACTGTGTTATCCATGACATGTCAAAAAATTTAAATGGTGAGAAAACTACCAACCTCATCCCGTTAGTTTAACACACAAACAAACATGGTCTGGTTCATATCCGGTGGAATCAATCATTAAAAGTGGGTTTTCCCATGGGGTTCAGCTCTTCTTGATAAATAGGCGGGCGAAAAATGATGGTCTGTTCCGGTCTATCAATCACGTATTGAGTCGGGTTGGTTCACTGTCACCGAGTTACACTCCCCTTAAATGCGCCTTTGACTTTTCCCGAAGGTACACTGGGTTCTAGAAGGAGGAATGAGGAACTAGAGACAATCCTCCCCCAAAAAAAACAAAAAAAGAGAAACAACAACATCTTTTTCCGTTGTTTATTTTTCCTGTTTCTATACTACCTGTTTTAGAGACCAGAAACCGACGAGTAAACAACATGCTACACACTTAAAAGACACAAATCCCGTACTCCTTCTCCGGTTAATGACACAAATCCCGTACGAAATGACACAAATCCCGTACTATAAATCATTAAATGACACAACCATTGACTGTCTGTGTCAGACACAGTATAATAAATCATGTGTCAGTTGAACCTTTGTCGAGAGAGAGATGGATGAACGAAGTCGCTCCCATCATTACCCAGTCCAACCTGTTGATCCAATCATCGTACTCGATGACTCTCAACGAGAAGCGGGTGATTCTCTACGTACTAACCCTAATTTCCCCGAAGGACACCGATTTTCACGAATACAAAATACCGGTCAGAGATTTCGCAGAAATGTTTGGGTTATCCATAAAGTCGACCTATTCAGATTTGAAAAAAGCTGTTGAACGACTGTCCAAAACCTCCATCAGATTCCCCGATCCGGTTGATGACAATGAGATCAGAAACATTTGTATCGCTCCTGAATATGTTGAGACAAAAAACAAATCCTATGTGAAGGTGAGCTTTCATCAAAAGCTGAAACCATACTTAATTCAGTTACGAAGATTGTTCACGTCGTATCAACTCCCAAATGTTCTATACATGAAGTCTTTTTACTCCATCCGTGTCTATGAGCTGATGAAGTCAGAAGAGTATAAAAATAAGCCGTTTGAGGTCACGCTCGAACAATTAAAATTCACTTTGAATATTGAGGACATGTACCACCTGTTCTCACATCTTCGACAGAGAATACTCGAACCTTCGATTAAGGAAATCAACGAACATACTGATTTGAAAGTCTCCTATGAGACGAGGAAGAAAGCTCGAAAGGTTGTGGGTTTAGTATTCCACATCAAGAAAAACCCGTCTCAACAAATGAAAATGTATCTTCCTCCACCAGACAACGATGACGGTCAGTTTGTCTATGACTCCCTTATGCATCAGTTCCAGTTCACCCAGACAGAGACAAAAAAGATTCTCCGTGAGTACCGATCTCCACCAGAACTATTGGGAGAAACCATAAGGTACGTACTAGAAATGATGTCCACCACTGAGATCAGGAAGCCGAAACCATACTTACTAAAGTGCATCAAGGAGGATGTAACCGCACCGGAGAGAGAAAAACGACAGAACCAGAAGAAACGAGAAGAAATCATTCGGGAGATTAAAACTGTAGACACCCAACTGGAAAAAGATGATGAGTCCTACCGAGATTATGTGAAAGAGGTTCTGTTGGTTGAATATGAAAAGCTGACAGAAATTGAACAGGGTACAATTAAAGCTAGTTTTATCAGTAACTCACCGAAAATCATGAGAAAGAAGTTCTCTGAAAATTTTGAGATGTCACACATCAAATCGATGTTTCTCTCTTTCTTCCATAAGTCAAATCCAGACATTGTAATCCTATCCAATGATGAATATTTCATCCAGAAGATACCGAACCACGAAACCAATGTGTACCGACGGGACGAACTCAAAGAATCATTGAAGGGTTTACAACCAGCCTGACTTATTTCTTCTTCCCACGTTTCCCACGCTTCCCTTTCTTTTTGGAATTTTTCTTTTTGGTGGGTGGATCATCAACCCGTTGGTCACTCAGTAACCGGAGGACCAGACCACGTTCATTCTCCGATTTGTCTAAACGGGTTCTCAAATCTGAAACAGTCTCTTCAAGATTTCTAATATGTCTGGTTAAATCTGTGATTCTATCCCGAGAATCATTTGATTCTTGTTGAGACACGTTCTCTTTATCATGATTATCAACCGTCCCGTAAAATCTTTGGAGTTCTGATATGTCGACCACCTTATTTCCATCATGGTCAATCTGAGAAGAAACCTTACCCTGTTTGATATGACGGTATATGGATGCAACTGATTTTTTCACCAGAATTGAAGCTTCTGAAACCTGTATCAAACTCATTCTTACCACCTCTCACATGATTATCGATGACACTCACCATGATAATCACATGATAAGATCATATAACACCACCCCCGATGATGTGTTTTTTAGGTATACCCACGGACACAAAGATTGTGACACAGATATCGGGCGTATTATTGTGTTTTTTAAGTTGTGTTTTAATTTAAACACAGTATACTCATCACATCTTAGACTTATAAAACACACTTTCGGGGGAGTTTGGTGATGGGGAAGCTTTTTGGGTATGCAAGAGTAAGTTCAACAGACCAAAATTTGACCATTCAACTTGAATCACTGAATAAGGTTAAGTGTGACGTCATCAGAGAGGAGAAACAAACTGGAACCTCTATGGTGGACCGTAAGGAACTAAAAACTCTCCTAGCCTTCATTGGTGAAGATGATGTGTTGGTGGTGACACGTTTAGATCGTCTCGGTCGTTCTGTGTTAGACCTTCACCGGATTGTTGAACAGCTCAAATCTAAAAAGGCCCATCTTCGTGTATTGGAACAGTCAGTTGATACCACCACTCCAGAGGGAAGAGCTTTCTTTGGTATGTTGAGTGTCTTTGCAGAGTTTGAGACAGATATCCGGAGATCCCGTCAGTTAGAAGGAATTGCAAAGGCGAAGGAGGAAGGTAAATATTCCGGCCGGAAGTCAGAGATCAGTTCTGAACAGGTCAAAGAGTTGAAGAACTCAGGAATGGGTGCAACGGCCATTTCTAAGGAACTGGGTATCTCCAGAGCTTCCGTTTATCGCCTTCTTAAATCGGTTTAAGACCATGATTTTCTGATTCCCGAACAAATCCATATATGTTTAATTTACTTTTTCCAGTGGACTCAATCATTATTCTGTAAAACCCAAGAATGACCACATCTATGACAAAAGATTTTCTTTTCCCATATTTTTAGAGCTTTTTTATAAAAGTCTTCTTCCTTCTTTGAAGATTTTTCGGTAATTTTAACCCAAACCATAAGTACTACAAACGTTATTGCTGTTATCCATTGCCATCCAAGATCAGTGTTTATAACTAATAGTAGCGGTACCCACATTAACAAATTTACAAATATCCAACTCATAGGTTTCTCTGGTGGTTTAAACATCGCAGCATTTTTTGATTGACTCTGACCGATACCAACGGCTAACCCACCTCCGCCGATTGCAACTCCCTTATGCACCATCTTTGAATCATGTATTAATGAAAATTTTTGTGTCTCGTTGCTATCGCATTTCGGACACATAAAGTCATTCTTTTGAGATGATGAAACCATAACCTTATTCCTCTTTAGTCAATCAAATTTTTTAACACAGCTTTCAAAAAGGCTGGGTCATTTCTATTCTTTGATCTAACTTCTTTACCGCTATTCAAGTCAAAGCCGAATAGGTTGGAGGTTTCATCCATATTATGTACATATTTTTGCACACTAAATAAAATACTTGAAAAAGTTCCCCCTTCTTCATTCTCTTGTAGTTGAATATAAAGCTCTCCTTCTTTATTCACCCATAGACAGTATTTAACTTCACCATTCCCACTCATTCTTTTTGCCGACAGATTTACAGTATTGATTTTTTTCATATTCCTCACCTAGAATTTACGTTTAGGAGTTTTGAGAACTTTACATTCGCCACTATGAGCGGGAACAGAAACCGGTCCAGTACCGAGACTTGACTCATATTTCAATGTATTTCTGTCTATACTAACAGCGTTTATAATCCCAGCACCGTGTTTAGAATATTGATAAATCACCTTCGTTGGAGAAAAGAACCCCTTAGTATTGAATGCTACGTCTGGTCGGGGTAGGGGTGACCTATTTGGTTCTGTGTGAGTTATGTTACCAGTAGATTCTGATAGACTGATCGTGAATAGCATCTGGAACTCACCTTCTAATGAACTAGAAACGCACTCTAAGTAAGTCGTTGATGCATTAGCATTAGTGACAGATGTGAAAAGAATAATAAGTGCAATAGCAATACTATATCTCATACTGATATTTCCTTCTTGTTGTCGTTATATTCCATATATTCAAACTAGTATTCATGAATTCATGAATTCCTGTTCATTTGTTCTCATTGGTAGAAATCAAGAACTCTTCACGCCTCTGACCTTTTTCATCCTTCATCCATGCAGGACAGCGTCCGTTCCCTGACCACTCCTGACCTTCTGGCCCTCGGTATTTCGGTTGTGAAGCTCGTTTATCGGACTTTTTCAGCTTCTTAACCCCTAACACCTCCTCAAGGGTAAAACCCTCTTCAGTGACCATCTGGACCACTTTGTCACGCAATTTAAAACGAGCTTCTTCCCTCAACGATTTTATGCGATCCTGAGTCTCTCTGTTGAGGGCTTCTAACTGGGAGAGAGAAAGTTTATCTATGTTTGGTGTCTTAGTAGCTACCATGATTATTTCTCCTTTTGGTTTGATCTATTGGTAGTGGGTAGAATCCCGTACCAACCAGACCCTTAACCGTCTAACCCTTTATTTTTTTTCATTTTCACTTCAGGTAATTCCATCTTACTTGGATCCACAAATGAAACTGTCGTTGGGTTCATTATCCTTTGTTTAAATTCTTGTTTATAATGGTTCTTGAAGAATTCAACTTCTTTTTTCAAACCTTCAATCTCTTCTTTAAAATCTTTCTTTAAACTGTCCTTTTGTCCCTCTAGGTCAGTAATAATTTTTTCGTAGTTTAGTTCCTTTTCCAAATATGTTGACGGGTTCCCTCTCACTGTCTTTAGTTTCTTTTCGTAGTCTGACGCTTTCATATTGAAGGTACTCAGAATACGAGCTTTATTTTTTTCACGGTACGCTTGGCTTATGATCGGACTCTCTGAGTATTCATTACCCCACGCTGCATTAGTTGCATTCGCTGCAACTAAATCTTTGTACGGTTGATCATCTGCACCACTTGTCACTCTTGCAAATTCTGCATCTTTTAGGTCTTTCATCTTGAATATTTTAGCTGTTGCAGGGTCAACCATGTCTTTGATTGTTCCTACACTTGTGAGTTTTGCAATTTTCCTGTCAAGTTTGTAACCTTCAAGACGTGAAGGAGAAACATCTTTTCTCGCCTTTACAAACTTTGAATAATCTTCCTCACTATTCCTATATAGGACAAGCTTCGTATAATAGTGTATCTGGTTCTTTGTTAGAATTTTATTCTTTGCAAGTGTTTCATAAATTTCTAAACCATATTTTTTTCTTGCATTGTATAATGTTGTACCAAGCTTAATTTTAACAATTAAATCCTCACACGGATCCTTTGTTGTGAAGGACGACTCAAGATCTCTAATTGTCTTTATATAGTCATCTAGACTTGTCTGATCAACTACATTTATTTGTGATTCGGGTTTCGGGATACCTAGTACGTCTGATGGGTTTGACATCTTTATGTTTCCTTTCTATCTGTTTGAATCATGTTTATGTTTGTCATTCCCCAACAACGTGTAACATTGGTGGTACACCGGATACGTCTGCATATACTTCATTTTGAACATTAACTAGTCTGAGTAGCTCACTGAGTCGTTCATTTTGTTTTTTAAGCTCTTTATTCTCATTCATAGAGTTGTGATAATCTTCAATCACATAATGTATCCCACTATCTAATAAATCTTGGTATACCTTTTCATCCATGCCTTTCGGTTGCATTTCTTTGTTTAATTCTTCTTCTTTTTCAAATTCAGCTTGTTCACGTTCAGCTTTTTTCTTTTTCATAAGAGCTGTGTATGGTTCGTTCTCTCCATTTAAAACTAGTTTAAAGTTATCGTCGGACAACTCTTTCATATAATTAATTTTTGTGAACGAAGGACTTTTTAAATTATCAACCCCGTCCTCAATTAATTTTATTAGTCTTTCATCAGCTTTTAAACCATTAATCGTTTTTTGACTTTTATTCCCTTTGACCGAGAACGCTTTTGCAGAATCAACGGTCAAAATTAACTTGGTATATCTCTGTATGGTTTTTCTTTTCATGATGGATTCATCAATCACATCATATATCTTTCCATATAATGTCTGACGGGCCTTTAATAGCTCATGACCAATTTTTATATAATTGATGACCGCTTTATCACTTGTTTCTTTTTTTTCTGAAATCACTTCGTCATCTATAGACATCAGCTTTGTAATGTCTTCTTTAAGCGTTTTTTTGTACTTTTCCAGTTGTTCTGGAGTTAACTCCTGTTTCTGATCATCTTTTACAGCTTTTTTTACTTTTTCTAAAACCGTCATATTGACTCTCCTCTGTTTTTTTACGACATGTGTCTCTTTGGTAGAGCTAATGTCCCATTATTTTTTATGCAAATCTGACCATCATGACCAAGAATTCATCAAAATCCACGTTGGTATGGGTCATCTAGGTTTTGAATCCTTGGTCTGTACGACCGTTGTGGCGGGTGTTTTGTATAATTCTGGACATCTCCCCCAAGTCTCCCCCGAAAACTCGTCAGTGACCATTTTGACGGTTCTATCGTCGTATTTCAAGAGGTTCCGTTCTTTGAATGGGGTTTGTACGTGTGTAGGAAGGATGGTTTGTGTCAATTCTTGGCTTGACCGTTGTATTTGGTCTGTTGGTATGGGAACTTTGTCTATAATGGTGATGGAACCGTTCAATGTCTTAAGCTGGTTCGGGAGAGGATATATGAAAGATTCTGAAATGAAGGAAAAGTCTATTGAAGAGGCTTTGAAGGAAGCTTTGAAGTGTGGTGACAATCAAGGTGCAAAAGAACTTATTCGCATGCAATCTACAAGTGTTGACACATTTGAAATATTTAAACTGTCTGCAAATCTGGGGAATACAGAAATTCTAAAATTTATGGAACCTCTTTTTGTAATTCCCGAAGATTATCCTGATGAAGAACAGGAAGACAAGGAAGCAGAGGAGTTCAACAAACATCGTAAAAATATGCATTATATGCATGATACCTATTTTGAATATAATGGTCATATATCTCCACTAGAGAAGAGTTGGCGTGAGTGGAAACAGGTTGATAAGAAATGGTGGGTAGAAGAGTTTAGAGAGGATGTAAAGAAACGTTTAATGAGACTGTTTGAAGATTCAGTTGATCAAGCCAGTAATAATGGTCATTGTGAAACTGCATTATATATTCTGTCCTATTATGGATACAACATTATGGTTGGAGTTATTTTTAAATGGATGGAACAATGTGGTGGTCCTCAATCTCTTATTGATGGATATCGTAAGGAAGGTGGATACATGCGTAATGTAGTCCTTCAGGTGATTAAAAAATATTGTGGAGATGGGGATTTAAAGTCGGTTAGACTTTATGTTAATTCATGTAATTTACACATAGATGATTATGAAGGTGCAATGTATGTTGCAGCTATTGGTGGACACTTACCAGTTGTTGCATACCTCGTTAATAATGGCTTTGATTTATCTAACCGTTATCATGAAGGCGATATCTTAGAAATAGGTCAAAAAGGTAAATGTATTGCAAAGTGTGTAAAGGAAAATTGGGTTGATTTAGAAGAGAAAAAAGAAAAATTGGGATATCAGGATCCTGTCTTAAATACTCTTATCAATAACATTGATGCTGTATATGTCTATCTTTTTAATGAAACGTCTAAAGTTTATCCTGAATTGTTAGTTTAGGGTGAAATATCAAGAACGTCACATTGTCCGGTTTTAACCCTATATAAATATAGGACCAGACACGACAAGTTAATATCAATATTCCCCTCATATTTTTAGATACCAAACCCGTTTATTCCAGTTTTTTAAATTTTAAATGTATAAATAACAGTATCCCTATCTTCTAGGTAGAGTGAGTTAATTTCTGTGTTATGGGTGGACCGTCAACCCCACCCATAACACCCTCCAACTCTAAATCCCCATTTCTATTAGTGTTTATATTTTTTCCTCTTAAACCGTAAAAAAGTCGACCTTGTAACATAAATAAATTGTAAGAAATTACTCCTACAAAGGTTGACACCAATGGAACATTTCAACACCACAGATCTTGTATCTGTACACAGACAATGGAAACACACATATTTTGACGTGTTCACCACAATAGTATTTGATAAGCAGCGTTTACCCATTGAACTCCTGAAAAGAAAGATTCAAATAGTACACTTTATGGTTGAGAAGAAGTTACTCGGGACTCGTCTTGAAAAATTTCCACCAGAAAATAGAATTCAGTTCATCGGATATCCAGAACATATCGATGGAATCAATCTTCCTCACTATCATTTGTTGGTGAGATTTCCAGAGTACGTAAAAAATGAGACTCCGAACGGGCGCATATCAGACTACAGAAGACTTTTAGAAGGGTTCTGGGGTGATAAGTTTGTGAAACCGTCACACAAGGTTTTGGTTGAACTAGAGAGTGGGGTGATAAGATTTGTGAGTAACCGATACTGTGACGTTCAGAAGATCGAGTCACAACGTGTAGTCGATTATTGTACTAAATCTTTGAAGAATCACCCTACACACGAAGACCACATTATCTTTAATGAGTACCCATTTAGATAATGTGAACATAAGAAGGACATACAACGGCTAGATTGTACCAGTCAGATACCGAGTTTGTCCAACGCCTTATAATAATTAGTATTTATTCAGTTATCATAGACGGCTGAATTGTTTTGTTGTGTCTGAAAGAACAACTGAAAAATTAATCACAAGCTGGACAAGATCAGTAAGAGAATCAGAATGACCAGCTCAATAAAAAAATCACCAGAAGAAGGACCAGTTCAGTAACCATCATCATTAGTCAACATTGGCTAAAATGTCACTAAGTTTCAAACCAACAATAGATGGTTCAAGATGCTCCTGCACTGTTGATGGTGGATTTTTAACCTTTGGTTTGTCAACACCAGCTTCTGTCTGTTTTACCCGTATCCTTTGAACCATATCAGTCATCCTAATCATAAATGATTCTATTTTTTCGGGAGATGTTATTGAGAACTCTGCAAGTTTTGACTTAAATTTTGAGTATAGATTGAAAAACATTTTTACCAGATCATCCTTCTTTTTCACCTTTTCAGAACTGGCTGGAACTTTCTTACCCTGCAACTTTCTTACCTCTTCATTGATCATTCTGACAGAGCATCTTGTTCGGGTATCTTTGTTCTCAAATGCATCATAAAACTCCAAAGTTTCTTGCATGATTGGTTCAAACCCAACCATAACTTCTATCTCACTCTCCATTAATGGTGGAAGCTCATAATAAGATGGTGATGTTTCAACAAGTAGTAACTCTACCTCCCCCATTACCTCCGGTCCAAAATGTCCTTCAAATAGCTTCATAAGTGATTTTCTTTTTCGTCCAGAAAATGCACCAACAACGTAGGCGAGAAATGAGGTTAAGAAAGGATCGTCAGGAAGTTTTCCTGTTGTTTTCCCCAGTGCAAGACTCCTTTTTTGATGTCTAACATTCCTTTTTAAAACCAGACCATATTTTTTATTGATTTCATCTACCATTTTGTCCAGCTGTTTCTCTGAGGTTCTTTCCATCATGAGATCAAAATTTCTCTGGTTGGTTCTCGCCTTTAGTATCTGTAAATTATCCATCGTCTGCATCTCCCGTCGTAGCTTTTTCCTCTCTATTATTTATCTCCGTTGTTGGTTTTAAAGTGTGGAATTTCTGACTTTTTTTACATCGTTCCTCAAGGTACTTCGAAAAAAATTATTGGATTTTCGGCCTCTGTATTGGGGGAGTGTGTTTATTTTCACCCTCGGTTAGACACTCCACCGATCAAAAAAGACAGTCGATTTTT
>Ga0233435_1004031_pt1 | contig 10672 bp, 10 predicted proteins | sample SI_122_August201_3_FD_182735 | JGI IMG/M metagenome (GOLD analysis project Ga0233435, IMG submission 182735) | Seawater microbial communities from Saanich Inlet, British Columbia, Canada - SI_122_August2016_135_MG | ecosystem: Environmental > Aquatic > Marine > Inlet | place: Canada: British... | reverse complement strand
AGATGAACACTCATTCCGGAAAATTGAACAAAGTGTTCATCTTCCGTCGGAATAGGTGTTCATCATGAATCGGAATCAGTGTTCACCTTCGATCGGAATGGGTGTTCATGATGCGCCGGAATACGCACTGATGAAGGGGCGGTTGTTCACAAAGCCTATGGGGTGAAATATTCATGGCCTGGCGTGGTTAAAGGGATGTTCTTGCGAATGCCTACTTTAATGAAGTCCATGTTTATGGGGAATATCCCTTGGCGGATAAAAGGGCGAATGGATGCCATGCCGATGAATTTTTTAGTGAATGAGCGTGGTGTTATTGAAGTCGCATACTACGGTCAAGATGAAGGGGACCACCTCTCAATGGTGACTATTTCAGCGTTTTCCCATGACGGCGAGTGAGGTGGAGAAGGGCGGATGTTCACCTCTGTTCCATTCCATTATTGCGCTCGAACATAAATTGATTTTTATTCTTATGCACAGGCCGTTCGAGATAAATGGAGAGCACACTGTGCAAAGCACTGAGCAAAAGAGTGCTTGAGTCATGATTCTGAACTAATGCACAATGCTTTCTATGAATATAGAATCGCTTCCATTTCCTGTTGTAGACATTCTGCCGAGTATTAAGTCACACCTTAATGCATCACAGAACTTAGTCCTGCAAGCCTCCCCGGGCGCCGGTAAGACAACGATTGTGCCTCTAGCCTTACTAGATGAGCCTTGGCTTGTGGGTAAAAAAATCATTATGTTAGAGCCTAGGCGGTTGGCGGCAAGAATGTCGGCAAAGCGTATGGCTGATTTATTAGGGGAAAAGGTTGGGGAGACGGTCGGTTATCAAATAAAAGCGGATAAACGGCAAAGTAAGCGCACAAAAATTTTGGTGGTCACCGAGGGTATTTTAACTCGAAGGTTACAGACCGACCCGGAGCTAGAAGAATTTGCTCTGGTGATATTTGATGAATTTCATGAGCGTAATTTACAGGCAGACTTGTCATTGGCCTTTTGCTTGCAAAGCCAAGACATTTTACGGGAAGATTTGAAAATACTGGTTATGTCCGCAACCATGGATAGTGGGCGTGTCTCTAAGTTGTTAGGTAATGCACCTGTGGTTCAAAGTGATGGCCGCAGTTATCCTGTTGAGAACCATTACTTAAGCCACTCGCACGCGTTACCGCCAGCACATCAACTAGACGCTTTTGTCGGCAGCCATATTAAGCCGTTGTTAGCTAAAACGAGCGGTAGTATTTTGGTGTTTTTACCGGGCGTAAAAGAAATTAAGCAGTTAGAGGCCGAGCTAAAGCAATACTGTGTGAGTGAGGGGTTAGATCATATTGTCATATCGCCTTTGTATGGCAATTTAACGCAGCAGCAACAAGATAAAGCCATTTCACCTTCTGCCTCGAATACGCATAAAGTTGTGCTGGCCACCAATATTGCTGAGACCAGCTTAACCATTGAAGGCATTACCGCGGTTGTTGACTCCGGTTATATGAGACAATTAACCTTTAACCCCAGTTCGGGTATGAATCGGCTAGACACGATTTTTATTTCTCAGGATGCCGCAGATCAGCGCAGTGGCCGAGCCGGTCGATTAAGTGCAGGGCACTGTTATCGGTTGTGGTCAGAAAACAAACAGCAACGATTAGAACGACATTTACAGCCTGAAATTACAACCAGTGATCTATCCCAGATGATGCTGGAGCTGTCAAACTGGGGAGTACAGGACGTTGACGAGCTGCAGTGGTTGGATTTGCCCGCACGAGGTGCCGTTGCACAAGCAAAAGCGTTATTGTGCTCACTGAATGCCATAGATGATGGGGGTAAAATGACGGAACACGGTCGCGCAATGTTGTCGTTAGCTGTGCACCCTCGTTTGGCACACATGATGATACACGCAAACGGATTAGGCCTGGCGACCCCGGCATGCCTTTTAGCCGCACTCTTAACTGAAAAAGATATTATGCTGGGAACGGCTCAAAAGTCGGCAGACATTGCACCGAGAATGTCTTATTTAACGCAAGCACAGTCTTCGAGTAGTAGGTCCGGTGGTGTTAACCGGAAGCAGGTCGATGTGGTGTTGTCATCGGCAAAATTATTATCTCGTCAGTTGCAACAAAGCAAGGTACAGCGTGATGCTAAAACAGCTCAAATACCTGAGTCGGATGTGACGGGGGTGTTGCTCGGGCTTGCCTATCCTGATCGTATTGCTCAGTGTCGAGGAGGGAGGGGGGATCGCTATTTATTAAGTGCAGGAAAAGGCGTTTTTTTACATGAGCATGATTCGCTGCTTGGGGAAGCCTATTTAGTCGTGGCAGACCTCGATGGGCAGAAAAAAGAGAGTCGTATTTACTCTGCATCTAGTATTTCAGAAACATCACTTGAATTGTTTTTTCCACAATTGGTGAATGAGACAATCTCTACGGTATGGAATTCCAGTGTTAAACGCGTGGAAACAAAAGCCCAAAAAACCTTAGGCTGTATCGTGTTAGCTGAACAGCAATGCTCTCCTGGGTCTAATGATGATGTGCACGCAGCCTTATTAGAAGGGGTCAAAACACTTGGTTTGGCGGTGCTGAATTGGTCAAAGGAAGCGGAAGCATTCAGGCAAAGGGTTAACTTTGTCAATTTACAAAAAATACAGCAATGCCAATTACCAGAGCTGGATGACCATTACTTACTGAATAATCTAGACGAATGGTTGGCGCCCCACCTAAGTGGCCAAAACAGTGTTAAACAGCTCCAGAAATTAGATTTACACACCATTTTACAGTCATGTTTAACGTGGCCGCAGCAACAGCAATTAAAGCAATGGGTACCGACACACATCACGGTACCGAGTGGCTCAAAAGTCGCGATAGACTATACCGTGGCACAGACACCTGTACTGGCCGTGCGCTTACAAGAAGTGTTTGGTTTGCAAGATTCACCAACCATTCTTGACGGGCAGGTGACGTTAACAATGCATTTATTGTCACCCGCTAGAAAACCCATGCAAATCACACAAGATTTAAGAAGCTTTTGGCAAACGACCTACCATGACGTGAAAAAAGAGTTGAAAGGCAAATATAAAAGGCATTATTGGCCTGATGATCCGTTTACTGCGATAGCAACCAATAAAACTAAACGCAATATGTGAAGGGATAGTGGCATTTTTGAGTGGCAGTGCTGATGGTGGTACTAGCGCTCACCTAAATGGTGAGCCAATATAGTCATTGAAAACCCGCTTATTAACTCAAAATATCGGTTTGAAACGGAAGGGTTTGGCTGTTAAAACAATGAGACGTTTTAATGTGAATCAGTAACCTCTATTGCGCTCTATGGCATTTAAAAAATCTTGTGGATCATCAGGGACATGACGCGAGCTTTCCCGGATGGATTGTACTTGCTGTTGGTGTGCGGTTGATGCGGTCGCTTTTGAGGCTCGGCAACGCCCAACAGAAGTGTTTTCCTGGTCGCCATCATCATAGCTGACGTGAATGTTATGCCCTCGTTGACTGGTGATGGTGCCTGAGTAATATTTTCCTTTGCCGAGCCAGTTACATTGCACCCGGCTGCCAGTTGTCCAGTTGAGTGGGGTAACTTGGTTGCTGTAAACGGTGGCGCTATCGCCATCGTCAAAAGTGAGCGTGTATTGGCCATTGTGAGTACTTTGTACGGTGGCAGGATACCAATAACCATCAGACCATTGACCCAACACTCGGCTACCATGTTGAAAATTATACGCCATGGCCGATGTATAAATGAGGCATAAGCCGCAGGCTAAGCTGACGAGGAACGAATTTTTCATTGTTGAAACCTTTGGGTAATGGATGGTGTCATCAAAGACTAGTATTGCCGTTTAATATTGACAATTCAGAATACTAAAAGTGTGATGCAGTACCGTTTTTGACAGGCTGGATTTTCATGCGTTCTGTCTTGCAGGTTAGGTGTTTTTATCCTTTTATATCAAATAATTACATTGTATTTATTGTGGTTTTTGGGGCGGTTGTTTGCTTATTGTTTAGATAGAACGAACTATAATTAAAATGATAGTGTTGAGAAAAGGTGTTTTATCGTGACGTCGTCTGTTTTTCGGTTTGTCCTCTCTGTGTTATGCGTCTTATCTATGTTTTCTTCTCGGGCAAATGCAGGTGATTTTATTGAATGGCAAAGCGCCAATATTCAATTGCTGAGAGGTTGGGACTATGAAGTCGGGAAAACCCAACGGACGTTGGTAACGTTAGAGTATGCCAATAAATGGCGTTATGGTGATCTATTCATTTTTGTTGATGGAACCCGGTTTGATGGCGGTGAAAAAACAGCTTTTGGAGAAATCTCACCGCGCTTTAGTTTTGGTAAGATATTGGGGCAAGACCTTTCTTATGGCATTGTAAAAGACGTCTTATTAGCCACGACATTTGAAAAAGGTGAAAGTAAAACGGAGGCCTTTTTAATTGGCTTAGGGTTGGACTTAGATTTACCAGGATTTACATTTTTTAACGCAAACATTTACCGCCGTCATGACCCACAAATCAATGATGACATCTGGCAATTAACGCTTGCTTGGAAATATCCCTTTCGACTTTTTAACACCAGCTTTGTAACAGAAGGCTTCTCAGATATTGCTGGTAATGCAGGGCCGACTTATCACAGTAACCAATTTATTGTGCCAAGGCTTTTGGTGAATACAGGGTCACTATTACATGGTGAGGATAATCAGTTGTGGGTGGGGGTCGAGTATTCCTACTGGCGAAATAAATTTGGAATTGAAGGGGTTGATGAATCGCAACCACAAGTACAAATGAAATGGATTTTTTAACTTAAATCATGGATAGCGAACAGGCGACAGCTAAAACATTTTTTCTGCCTTCAAAATGGAGCATAAGCCTGCTGGTTTTTATGCTCTCAATGTTTGTTACATCCAGCCTTTGGTATTTGCTCAGGCAAAATGAGCTGGCCAGCTTTCAGCAAAAAATTCAGGAAAAAACACATTTAGCTAAGAGTGATATTCAACAATATGTTGAGTCTCATATACTGTCATTGCAGCGGATGGCTAACCGGTGGGAGATAAATCACGGAACGGAACAAAAAAAATGGGCATTGGATGCAAAAAATTATGTCAAAACACAGGCTGGTTTACGCACGGTTGAGTGGGTGGATAAAACTTATCACGTGCGTTGGGTTGTACCCTTAAAAGGCAATGAGAAAGCACAGGGTTTGTATATCATCTTTGATGATCAGCGAAAAAAAAGCACTCACTGGCGCGAGTGAGAAACGAACGGTAACCGTCACTCCAGCGCTTAACCTTGTGCAAGGTTATAAAGCGTTTATTGCTTATATCCCCATTTTTGTGAACGATCAATTTGATGGTTTTATTGTGGGTATCTTTGATATTAAAGAATTATTAGACCATTTTCTTGCTAAGAAATTTACTGGAGAGATTGTCACCGAAGTCTCTATTAATGGTGAGGTTGCATATCGCAATGGTGATATGCAGCAAGTAGGCGTACTGCCATTTAGCATTGAAGAATCCTTTAAGTTCCATGATGTTACTTGGTCGTTACGTATCATCCCTCAGCAAGTGTTATTAGATAAAGAGCTGACTCGATTACCCAGTGTTGTTTTAGGCTTTGGCTTGGTGTTATCCATCTTTTTGTCGTTATCTCTGTATTTCTTGAATTTGGCAAAAGTAGCGACGAAGAAACATCAAATAGCAGAAGATCAGTTGACCATTTACACGCATAAATTAAAAGAAGAAAAAGTAAAAGCTGAGTTGGCAACCACTCAGAAGTCAGAATTTTTAGCCAATATGAGTCATGAAATTAGAACGCCAATGAACGGTGTGATTGGCATGACCAATCTCCTTATTGATCACCCTTTAGACAAAGACCAATTGAAGCGTGCCAATATTATTAAAAATAGTGCTGAATCACTTTTGGGTATATTGAATGATATTCTCGATTTTTCAAAAATTGAAGCCGGTCAATTGCAATTGGAATTCATTCGTTTTGACTTAGCTGAACTTATCGATAATCTTGCCAGTACACTGTCTTTTAGGGTAAATGAAAAAGACCTTGAATTTATTTGCCCTGCAAACCCCAATTGGCAGCAGTTTCTTATTGGCGACCCAATGCGAATTCGTCAAATTTTAACCAATCTGATTGGTAATGCCATTAAGTTTACTGAGCAAGGAGAAGTATCCCTGCATTATCAAATTGTTGATGAACAACACGGTTTTAGTGAGATAAAATTTGAGGTGAGAGATACTGGTATTGGGCTGAACCAAGCGCAGCAAGACGCTATATTCAAACGCTTCTCTCAAGCCGATGGTTCAACGACACGTCAATATGGTGGTACAGGGTTAGGGCTCTCCATTAGCAAGCAGCTAGTAGAGTTAATGGGGGGAGAGATTGGTGTTTCAAGTGAGCTTGGCGCAGGGGCAACCTTTTGGTTTACGCTCAAACTAGAGTCTGTTGCTATGAATAAGGTACCGCCATCTTTCCCTGCAATATCTGGCTCCATATTGGTTGTAGAGGGTAATGCGACTAATCGAGCTATGTTAGAGCATGTATTGGCGCATTGGCAGGTCGATTTCTCAACTTCTGCCACAAGAGAAGAGGCACTACGGCTTCTACAAGAGAGTAAAAGCCAAGCTAAAAATTATACTTATGCATTGATTGATTTTAAGCGTACGACGGATGATGGGGCGCAATTGTGCCAATCTATTGCTAATGATCCTGAGTTATCTGAGATCATGTGTGTGGCAATGGTTTCTAATTATGAGCTTGTACTACCGGATATTCGTAACCTAGGTTTTAAACATGCTATTCAAAAACCGATTAATCAATCTGAGTTACATACGTTGTTGCAGCAGGGTTTTAAAGATGAAAAATATGTCAAAGTAGATGGGGGTATTAAGCCGACATTAATTGATGCAAAAATTTTAGTTGTCGATGACAATATGACCAATTTATTGGTTGCTAGAGGTATTTTAGAGGCGTTTGGTGTGTCTGTTGAGACGGCTGAAAATGGCCAGGAAGCGATTGATTTAGTGGTTGAGTCGCTCTACGATCTTATTTTGATGGACTGTCAAATGCCTGTTATGGATGGCTTTGAAGCAACCTGTCACATTAGAGCCTTAACCACTTCAGTCACCCGCGCTAATGTTCCTATAATCGCAATGACAGCCAATACAATGCAAGGGGATAGAGACAAGTGCATTGATTCTGGTATGGATGATCATGTTGCTAAGCCTGTAGATAGCGATATTTTGCAAAAGGTATTGCGCCATTGGCTACCTCACTGCAGCGAGGTTAAAAGCGGTGATGTTGACATTGACAACGGGATAGATACACCCAATAGCGAAGTCCCAGCAAGTGATGTGATTATTTTTGATTATGATGCTATTAGCCAGCGATTAATGTCAGATAAAGCACTTATTCAAACGGTCTGTGAATTGTTCCTTGAAGAAACTGGTCAGCAAGTCAAAGATTTAATTGAGGCTGTTAATAATAAGGCATTGAATGATGTTAAAGCGTTAGCGCATAAAATTAAAGGTTCCTCTGCTAATGTGGGCGGTCTTGCGTTAAGTTCTGCAGCAGCACACCTTGAAAAAGTGGTTGCTGGCGCTGATTGGGTGTTAATCAGCGCACAAGCGGTGCTTCTTGAGGCGCATTTTGCTGATTTGAAAGTGCAAATCTTAAAAGCGATTGAGTGAATGTCGTTTTTTTTGTGCTGTTATGAGGCAAGGTAATCAGGTTATGCGAGCTCATGATTCATAAAATAAAGCTATGGACAACGTTGAAAACGATGCTTGAATTTTTAATAAAGATCACTATTTTTTGCCTGTTACCCTGCTTTGTTTTGGCGGCGGATCTATCCGTCCTCACTTATAATGTTTGGTTTCAACGAGCCTCTGCGGATGTGAGGATTCCTAAAATTCTTAACATTGTCCACGAGAAACAGCCTGATATCATTGCGTTTCAAGAAGTTGAACCCTGGTTGCTTGATTACATTCGGTCAGATGGTCGATTTGATGCGTATCATCAGGTAATGGAAAAAACAGGTTTTTTTGGCAATGTTTCCAGCGGGCTTTTAATCCTCAGTAAACAGGTGCCAAAGCAAATCAGTTACCATCCTTTACCATCGAGTATGAGTAGGGCTTTGCTGTCGATTGAAATGACAATTCAGACGCAAAAGCTGTGTATTTATACCACCCATCTGGATAGCTTATTAGATAGCACCAAGACAAGGGTTAAGCAGATAAAATCGATTGAAAAAATCGATAACTGTGACAATAGCCTACTATTAGGTGATTTTAATTTTGGTGAAAATGACCCAGAAAATACCGTTTTGCTCAATCAATATACGGATGTTTGGGCACTACTTATGCCAAACCGGAATGGGTACACCTGGGATATTGAAAAATCAGTCATCGCCAAACACAATGCTTTTTCTGGAGAGAAAAGCAGGAGACTGGACCGTATCGTTTTTAAAGGCGACCAACTCAGACCTTCTGAGATTGAAATAATTGGGGATGATGCTTTTATAACAGCTTATGGTATGGTGTATTATCCTTCTGATCACTTTGGGTTGTTTGCAACATTTGAGATGGATAAATAGGGCATTTCTAGCTATCTCGCAGAATATTACCCAGTTTGTATTGTTTAAACCCTATTTTAATCACTGTTGCACAGCGACAGGCTAGCGAAAAGGCGTACATGAATTATGAAAGCGATTTATTGGGTTATTTTGGCTTTATGCCTTTCTTCTTGTCTGGCAGAATCTGTCACGCCAATCACTAAAGTGGGTGATGAGGTATTGGATACTCGCTTGTTTGGGACTTGGTATTGGCATCAAGCCAGAGAAAGTGGCTATATTCATATAGGCAAAGCGAACGATCAAGAATATGACATTGTCATGGTGGCGATAAATCAAGCCAGCATGAAGCCAGATGTGTCACGTTATACAGGGCATAGCTCAACGTTAGCCAATAACAACACATACCTCAATATTATCACCAGTAATGATGAGCAACCGATGTACTTATTTGTTAAATACACCGTCAATAAGCAATCGATGGCGATCTCTCTTGCAAAGACTTCGGTTGTTAAAAACGCGATTTTGTCTGGCACCCTTAAAGGTCGGGCACCAGATTTATCGGCTAAAGTATTTGATACACAAGACAACATACAAAAATTTGTGACTGATAATGATGACCCATTATTTGAAGAAACAGTGATTGTGCATCGCCATAGTGCGAATTAAGCCCCTGTTAAATACGCCTGAATAAGCATCATCAAAAGTTGTATTTAGCTGGAAAACAGCGATTGAGTCCGTGTTTGATCTTATGGGGCCCTCTGTTTTTCTCACGCACAACGGCAAAACGACTACAATCTGCGGATGTTTGCCCACAGTTCTTTTAGTGAGCCTCGATATAACCAAAAGGCGCCTGCTAAAAAATACAACGGAAAAGACGCGTGAAAATTTGCTTCTCTGAGGATTAAATTATCCATCAGGGTGTGGTACATCATGTATACCGAGTCCACAACAAATAAACTGGCTAATACGGCGGCAATAATGTGCAAAAACCAAAAGCGTGGCCGAAAACGCGCTGCCGATAAAATGATGTGGACACTCCACGGTGACATGAGATAAGTCAGGCTTCCCATAATGAGCGTGACCCCTATGTCCCAGTCACCAATATTAAAAAATATCGCACCATACAGTAACCAGCTCATAGAAATGCAAAACGTGACTAACTTCCAGGGTCTTAATAACTCGTTTGCATAAGCTCGGTCAGGTAGAAATGAATAGGGTTCCGTCACAGGTCATTCATCCTCATGGGGTCATGACTTGTAAGCGTTGAATGAGTATCACTGTGTCGGAGCGACCACAATCCATATCACCTTCACAGTCCGCTGCTAAGACATTGGCGGCTTCATAAAACAGTTTAACGCGTTGTCCATTAAGCCCTTTTTGTTCACAAACGCTAAAGTCGGCCATCTCATGAAATTCAAGGCCATCCGTGTCTTTTAACGTGACATAACAGGCGGCATCACCATTGTCCCGCCGGATAATGGTGCCTTGAGTTTGTTTGACCGCCCCTTGAATCATGATTTCACCTGCCTTCGGCCCTGCAGAACAAACCGCTTGAACGCCATTGGTACACAAAAACATATCTGCAATACAAGCCAAGCTTTTTAGCATCATCTGATTTCACCTTGTTTTTAATGAATGCACATTATGTCATCTTGGGAATGTGACTGTGATTACAACTTGTTGATATTTAATGCTAAAATAAACGTAACAGCTTTCCGTGTTTTTTGCACCTGCATTTATGGGGTTATAGCGGAGTGCATTTTCTCATTGAAACGGAGCGCGGTTTTCGGTGTTGATTATTCAATGGTTGGTGTGAATGCATTGCAATAAAAACATGAGCTTATCAGGTGTTTTTATTGGTCACTCAGTCGCGTTGTGGTGGTGCCCAGTCTATAAATAACACACTTAATCTTTCAAAAATGTTAAAATTCGGCCTCCTGCATACCTTACACCTTCTATACCGATAAGAATTGTCGGCTGGATTCATAGAGAAAGAGCACCAAAAATGAAACGATTTACCCTAGTTTTGATCATGTTGTTGATGAGCAGTGCCGTTATTGCACAAAAGAGAGTGGCATTAGTGATTGGCAACAGTGAT
>Ga0233435_1004022_pt1 | contig 10691 bp, 17 predicted proteins | sample SI_122_August201_3_FD_182735 | JGI IMG/M metagenome (GOLD analysis project Ga0233435, IMG submission 182735) | Seawater microbial communities from Saanich Inlet, British Columbia, Canada - SI_122_August2016_135_MG | ecosystem: Environmental > Aquatic > Marine > Inlet | place: Canada: British... | reverse complement strand
AATCTGCTCATCGTGCCTAGTAGTTGTTTGCTCTAAGCGTTCAATTCGTTGTTCGATAGGTTACTCCCTATGCAACTAACACTTCAACTTCACCAGCGTTAGCATAGCCAAGTCTGTAAAGTTCACCATTAGTATCTTCCATAAGTTCGTACTGGTAACGCTCAGTTACCACATCATCTTGGTCGGTTACTTCTTCAACCTTGTGAGTATCGTCAGTAATACCAGCATCATCGGCTTCTAGCTTAGATGTCATTAACCATTGGTCTTTGTTATCTAAAACTGTCTGTAGATACGCTTTAGTTTCTACTTCAAACTCACCCATTAGGTTAGTAATGTCGTGCTTATTGTTGATTGTTCTTGGAAATCCGTTCATATTATTATCCTATGTTAAAGTCTATTAGCGGCTGGCTCCGCAACACCGCGACCAGAGATGATCGAACTCAGAGCCAGCGGGGAAAGACCCTGCCATACCGAACAGCGCGAACCGCAGCTCGAACCGGCAGACCAATTACCGCCCAGATTCGCACGATATGGAGCTTGATAATGCTGTCCTGCAACACCTGAGTCATTACCGTCATAAGCATTTGCCCAAGATGCGCCAGAACTATAAACACCGCCAGGGTCTCTTGACCATTGGTATAGAACACCAGCCATATCTTCACAACCAATATTACTAATCATTCTACGACCAGCAGTATCAGTATGTCCAGTAGTTGTACTAGGGTCTGCTGAACCAGCAATGTTTGTACCTTGGTTAGCACCAATACTTGCTGTAACAAATTCAGTTTGTCTAATTAACTTCTTGCCAATATCACCGAACCATTGTTCAAATTTGTAGCCGTGCCAGCCGTTAGAGCCGTCTGCAATCGTACCTCCATTAACTGATTTAAGTAAAGTACCTGAATAACTAGGTAGGTAAATATCAACCCACATACCATCATCACTTAACACCATACCCTCTGGTGCTGATATAGGACGATTAAATCTATCCCATACTGAACGAGGTAGAATATCACCTTGAGCATAACCAGTTAGGCTATGACCAGAAATTGTACCTACTGCCACTGCTAAACAATGGAAGCCTGCAATCTTACGAGAGTTTGCTGCTGTATAACCAGAGGGGTAAGTAGAACTATTACTAAGAATAACGCCACCAGCACTTAACAAGTAAACATAAAAGTCCTTACCCGCTCTATTGCTTGCTGTCTCATAAGAGCCAACACCATCCCAATTACCAGAGGTATTAAGTGCTTTGGTAGTTGCTGTTACTTCGACTAATGTGCCATCTACCACACCACCTAAATCAGGGATGCTAAGTGTATTAGCTGAGTCTCTACTAAATAGAGTGCCTTGGTCTAAGAAGGTTGATGATGTGAATCCACCAGATGGTAGGTTAGTAAGAGCCGAGCCATCAACCGCTGGTAATTTAGCAGTACCGTCTAACTGTACTAACTTGTTAGCTGTTGTACCTACATCGCCATCAACCAATACATCTGCGTGAGATGTTTCATTAGCAGAAGTAACGTCAGCGCCAGTAGCTATACCGTCTAGCTTACTGTTATCAGCAGAAGTAAAGTTAATCTCTGAAAGACCACCGTCACCAACACTATATGTTGTATTAGTATCAGTATAGTTACCAGCGTGTAGGTTAGTAGCACCTTGGTCTGCTGTCCAATCAATATGTTCATTAGCTACAAAATCACTCAAACCATCGTGAGTAACAGTTACAGCACCAGTATCACCATTAACGCTTAATACAGAGTCTGTTGGTGTTGCTAATAACGTATAGTCAGCCATCGTACCAGCAGAGCCACCGTTATGACAATAAGTCTTGTTTTCATCACTACGAACAACAATATCACCCTCTTGAGCAGTTAGTGCTAATTGGGCAGTTTCATCTACAGCAGTTTGAACCGTTGTCAAGGCAATAGCAGTTGATGTTATAACATTACTTCCATCAATATTAATACCAGTACCAGCCGTGTAAGTAGTATCATTATCAGCAACTATTTGCCAAGAACTCGTACCGTCACCATCTTCTCTTAGATACTTAACACCACCAGTTTCACCCGTAGATAAAATCACTGTACCCTCTGGCGTTCCAGATGCCATATTGGTTAAGTTACTACCATCAACCGCTGGCAATTTAGCAGTGCCATCTAATTGAACTAAATCATTTGCTGTTGTGCCAGTATTTAAATATGCTGAATCAATCTTATCTGTTGATGCGTATTCACCCAAAGCGGTTACATCAGTTCCAGTATATACCGCCTTAACTGGTATCTTATTTGCCATCTTAAACTCCTATATTATCTTGCGTGCCATCTGCCTTATAAAAGGGAAATGAGCCACTTGTTACTGCTATTGTGTCTGACGAACCATCTGCTACATAAAATGGAAACGTGCCAGATGAAGCGCCACCGCCAGCACCTTGAACCTCTACAATCGTTCCGGACGCATTTTTAATAAACAACTTTTCATCAGCAGTATTAATAGCTAACTCGCCATCTGCTAATGATGCTGGAACTTGCCCAGCTGTTGAGTTGCGTTTAAGTTTGATTGTATTGGGCATTAGTACGTTCCGCCATCAATGGTTGATGTGGCTGTTAATTTAGCGTCTAATTCAGTAATGAGGTTTAAACCCTCAGCGTGGTTTTCAAATGCTGAAATAATCTCAGTTACAGTATCAATAACCGAATCACCATCGGCAGTAGTCATTGTTGTGTACCAAGAATACGCACTATCATAGTTGGTTTTTAGCGCAGCTGTGAAGTTAGTATCTGTGTGAACATAACTCGCATCACTAACAATATTGGCATCATAGGCTTGTACTGATGAGCCGATATCTGTATCAACTACAACATTACTACCGCCATTTTGTAGCGTGCCAGTAAAATTAGCTGTTGTATCATCATATTTAGCAGTGTCAGCATCGTATGCTTGCACTGTTGTGCCAATAACACCGCCAATATTAGCAACATTTGAGCCGCTCGTTCCAATGAATAGATTGTTGCTATTCTCTGAATACGCTAACTCACCCTCAGCTAATGAGGTTGGTGTTGCTGTGCTTGTACTTCTTTTTATCTTAATTGTATTTGCCATTTCGTTCTCCGTTTAAAAATATCCGCCATTCATATTGATACTTTCTAACGTATCAACCCATTCTGTATCGTAATCTGTACCACTTTTCTTTGTTAAAACCATATTAGAGGCTCCACCAGATGGCACGCCTACACCATCAATACCCTTAATGCCAACATCCGAAACATTAACATTAACGGCGGTATCACTTAATGCGATATTGTTTGCGGTTTCTACAATCGATATATTCATTTAATCACCGCCCTTGTAAAGATTGCGTTGCCTCGCAAAATTGAATACTCAATTGTGCCATTAACAATTTCAATTTGATAAAATGCCGTTTCATCGCCAATAAGTGCCGTAGCTGAGGCGGGGATTGATACGTTTAATTCATTTCCATTTTGAGCGGTTATATAACTTGAGCAATCAATCACAAGCGTGCTATCTTTATCACGTATTTGCATATCGGGAGTGTACCCCGTCAATGAATAATCCGTACCATCGTCATTAGTGATGGTTAGCGTTATATCAAATTGAGAACCACTCTCAATGTTTATATTATGGTGTCCAGATTTCATATATATCCTTAAATTAAATAATTGCCCGATGTATCTTTGTAGTGAGTTTCGCAATATTCTCTGGTGGTAATCTTAATCAAACCAGATTGATCAGCTTCTGTTGATAAAATTAAAAATTTGCGATTTCTGTCAAGTAGATCTGATTCAATCGTGATCACGTCACCCACCTCTAAATGTGCATTTTTAACCGTGGTGGCAAAAGACAATGCCAGTGGCGTTTGCTTAACCCTATTGCCGCTTGCATCTTCTGAGTAGCGCATGGAATTTAGCGTAATTTCTGCTAGTTTTTCCGCTTGAGTTGTATTGGTACAGCCTTTAATATCTAAGATTCTTTCAATGGTTTTTCCATCCCACGATTGCAATGTTGCATCCTCCTTAACCACTTGTGCAGATAGCCATTCATCAGCTGGATTAACGTATTTAAGAATAATTTTATTAGCAATATCACCATTGCCACGCATTGATATAGACAAAGAATTATTGATAAAATCATCCTTATTAAGAGTTGCTACGTTTGTTTGTGACTTAGTATCAACTTTTAGCTTCCACTTATCTCCAGAATGAACAATTTGACCTCTACAAGTTGATAAAACATCATTAATAATAGACTGAATATTGGCTTGTTGAAGTAGAACTATATTACAAGTCCACCCATTCGCAATACAATCTTGTTGTGCTTGATAAAATGAAGCGGTATCAATATCAGCATCATCAACAGATAAAGCACTAACCAATAAATCCATCACAATATTTGATGGGTTGTTTGAATATCCGACTGTTGAACTAATAGTAGTTGAGTTGGTCATTGACCGAATACTTTTACCTTTAATTTCAACAAGAATATTATCTAGCTGTGTGTTTTTGTTTTCACTGCCATCATAGACTTGATGAACTAATAAATAAGCGCTCTTGGCTGGTATGCTAATACTATCAAGACCAAGTGTTGACCCTAATGATAATGAAAAAACATCGTCTGTTACCCAAGAAGCGCTAGTAATATTTAATGCTGATGATGTATAGTCCCATTTTAAATGAACGTACTCCTCAGTATGTTTAGTGTTGTTAATGCTTAGACTTCCGTTATCGCCAGACCAAACATTAACCATTGTGTCAATTGAATGTCCAGCAAACACAATTACTGACCAATAATCGCGATTATAGCCTGTAGCAGAATTATCACCATTAACAGCACTATTTGTTGTTTGATAAATAATATTGCCAGCTAATTTGTTTTGTCCATAAATTATGGGAACCGGATTAGTGTTTGATTTTTGTGTCTGTAATTTAACACCAGAATATGAATCAATACCGCCAATATCTCCAATTTCTGGTGCTAGTGCCGATCCCAAAAGTGACATGCCAACAAGCGACATTGCGCCGCCATAAGTAAGTGTACCAATACCAACAAACGCACCAAGTCCTGCCATATTACCGAACAAACCATATCCAGTAGCAATTAAGGCCACACCAACAATTGTTTTGAGTGTTTTACTGCCCACTATTGACCCTCATTATTAAACAATCCTTATTTAATTTCTTATGCTCTATGTCTTTTGAATCTTCGTTATAAACCCAATAAGTAAATTGATTAATGGCAACACCAACTGATGTGCGTGTTAGCACTATATCGTCTTTTTTAGCCGTCTTTACTTTTTCACAAAAACTTCTAAAAAAGCAAATATGATCCTTGCGACTTAAAAATTTTTTCTGGTCTTTAATGAAAATATCCATGTCGGCAACCGTCCAGCCATTCCACTCATGCGGAATGATAAAGCGCTCATTTAAATAATAATAAACAGTAGTGAAGCAATTATTAATCATGTGAAGTCCTGCCTACCCCAGTAAACTGTTTCAGTAATAGCATCTACAATTGCTGTAAATTCATTTTGATCGTACGTTCTTGTTGGATATGGCTTCGCCCAATGCACAAACTTAGTTGTTAGCGATCCAGTTAAGGCTTGTTCTGTCGCACTAAATGTATCAATTACACCCTCAAACAATATGTAAGTGTCTTTTGTGAATGTGCTTATGTCAATTTTTGGATAAGTGCTTGATCCGCCGCCATGGGTTAAACCATAGTCGTATGTTTCACCATTAATAACTTCAGATGGCGGCGTATAAATAACGCGAGTAATTTTAGCTTTATTATTGCGCCATTCTGACGCTAAAGCCTCAGTTGATAGTGCGCCATTAATATTGTCAATACTTACACTAATAGAGTCTGATGTCATTGTAAAGTCCTCACTCAAGCCATCAAATGATATACTCAGCGGCGTGTATTCATTAATTCCGTCAGTTACAAATACATCGTGATCAGTAAAGTATAGAATCTCGCCCGATCCACCCGCGATACCGTCCAAATTCTTATCCATGTGAAACTCAAATAAATTTAGCATGGCAAACTGATCATTAGAGCGCACATTATTGGTGATTGTTTTACTCATAACACCTCCACTATATCTGCCTGGCAAGCATATAAACCATCAAGACGTTTATCGTATTTGAAACTGTCTTGCATAAATATGGCCTCGGTTTTGCTTGTTGTGCCGTGACCCAGTTCTGGCATGCCAAAAGCGCTCATAATGCCGCCGCGTTTGCGATAAAACATCAACAATTCTAAAAAATCAGCTTGTTCCAGTAACCAAGACAGTTGCCATTTTTTACGCAAGGTTTTATCCTTGATATGGCGCACTGATTGACCAATATTAGAAAAAATAGAATTATTAATATATTCATATCTAACATGATATGGCACCGCATTTAATGTTGTAAATGATGTGTCTGTTGATATTACTGGGGTATAGCTATTGGATTGGGTAAATATAGATTGATACTCTGGAAAATCAAAAAATACCGAGGTAATAAATTTAATTGTGCCAATGTATTTAGTGTTGACACCAATGCTAAACTCAAACTCTTGAAACGCCCAAACATTAGATGAATCGACTAATTGATCATCACGCCAATCGATATCACTACCGGCTTTTAAAATAAAAGTTTGTGCGTAGTTGTTTTCATATTTATCGCGCAAGGTTTCAAAGCGAGATTGTGTCACATTGTTATAAGTGATAGTCATTTCAAGCGCACCCATAGACCCCCCGACAATACGCTGAGATTTTCCAGAATCAAAAGTTAGCGCACTACCCTGCTTGTGCCATTCTTCTATCTGAATATGGCTATGATCTGTTAGCACGTCACTGGTGATGTCTATTAATGCCATTAGATTGTTTGTTTTATTGTTCTTCTGACAGAACCATTGCCAGTTAGTGAGGCATTAATAATGCCTTCAATTGTGCTGCGATTACCCACCAAATAATTATTAAATGATGCTGCATCAATGGCCTGCACATTAAAATTAATCTCGGCATTTATTTGTTTTACTTCACCAGTAGAGGTGTTTAGTTGATGATTTGGGATTATTGTGCCAGCGGTATCGGGTACAAATAACTCTGCACCACGCTCACCAACGATTGACGGCCTACCAACTGGCGGACGGCCACCACTAGCAAATCCCATTATATTAAATAGTGGCTGCGTGATACTTCTTTGAACCTGCATCCTAATTAAATCACTTAAAATTGATCTTGCTAAAGATTTAAAATCAGTTTTGATACCCATCATCATATTAACAATGGCATCCTCAGTATATTTCATGGTTTTAGCAGTGATTGAAGCAATATCTAATGAGCCTTTTTTAACGGTTTCTTTATAATCCTCAAAGCCGGCTTTCATCTTATCCCAAATGGTTTTTTTAGTTGTTTTTTTATCACCATCACCGCCACCATCACCATCACCGCCTAAACCACCAACAGCATTTTTTGCTTGTTTTATTGCTCTAATATATTCAAAAATACTTGATCTTTGTTCTGAAAAGTCAACCGGCTTTATACTTTCAAATGTTTTTGCTATTTTTAATTCTTGTTGCAATTGTGTTAATTTTTCACCCTTGCCGGCCTCCATCCATTTAGATGCCTCACGAGCATAAGACTCGCCAATTAAGTCTTTAATCCTTGTGTATTCTTTGTTTAAAACCTCTATTTCAGAAGTTAATTCTGATACCGTGCTTGAAAATGGATTTAAATCTCTTATCATTGATAGTGTTGATACAAATGAATTGGCCATAAATTCAATTGCACCGATGATTTTATCAACCGCAACTAAAACTTGAACAGCCATTTGTTTAGCTACCGCACCAATGCCACCGGCTTTGTCAATTTTCATCTGTACCCATTCACGCATTGAGTCGGTAATTGATTTAATAGCAGGCGCAAGTTTTGCCACCGCTTGATGAAATGCTGAGGTGAGATAACTACCAAAACGCGTAAAGGCATCATTGGCTTTTTCAACACCTTGTGCGGTTTCAGCACTCATAACCAAGCCGAGTTTATCGGCTTCCATCATCGCCTCACGCATGGCCACCGATCCACCCTCTAGCACGTTGATCATCTTGCCACCGCGTGCGCCAAAAAGTTTGTAAGCTAGATCGGCTTTTTCGGTTTTATTGGTCAGTCCGGAGGTTACATCGGCAACGTCTGCCATCACATCGACTACATCTCTTAAAGTGCCGTCTGAGTTCTCAACACTGATGTTGTATTTCTCAAACACGTCTTTGGCCAGGCCGACGCCTTTTGACATGTCCGCCATATTAACGGATAACTTTTGAACGGCCTTATCAAGCTGGGTGGCTTCTAATCCGCCCAATGATGCTGCGTGTCTAAGGCGTTGCAGATTTTCAACAGACACACCGATGGCACGGCTCATCTTAGCCATTTCATCGGTAGCGTCTAGGGATTTTTTAACAAAATATCCAATGCCGGCTATGCCTGCGGCGGATACAAAGCCGGTTTTCATGGAAAAAACGGCCGAGGTTGTACGTTTTAAAGATTTACCAATGGCTTTAAATGCCCGCTTGGTTTTATCTTCTAACTTAATGACATACTTTGCTTGCGCGTTAGCCACTGTTTTCCCCTTTTAATTCAAAATAAGCCGCCCATATCTTATGCTCGGCCGTTGTTAATTCCATCACCTCATCTAACGATTTGTGCAAAATCTCAGCAAGTTGCAAACAAAAGCGCAGATCAAAATCTGCCTCTAAGGCTTTTTTGCTTCATCTACCGTTATTTCGTTATCAGCAATTTGCTCAACAATACGTGAAATGACGTTCGTATCATATTCACGCATAAGTTCATTGATTTCGCCAACACGCCAAATCGGATCGCCGTCTTTATTAAGCGCACGTTGGATTAATGCCATACAAACTGCATCAACGGTTTTGCCTTGATCGTAAAGTTTCAAGATCTGGGCTTGTTTCTTGCCGTTAATCGCTGCCTTGTAATAGATGGTATCTTTCCACTCCTCAACATATATCGATAAAAGTTCGCCCGATATAATGTCGCTGAATTGCGCTTTTGCGTTGTCTTTAATACCCATTGATTAAGCCACTGTTAAGTCTGCTAATGCGCCGTTACCCTTAAAGCCAAATGAAATACCTTGCGAGTCATTGGTTGCAGCGTTGACGGTGATTGTTTCAACGGTTGCTGTGCCGGTTTTACCTTTGTCACCAGTTGAATTACCCTCTGGGTAAAATTTCAACGTAACTGATGCGCCAATGGTCAATGCTGCTTGTGCAGTATCATCAATATCCCAAAATGCCTCTGCTGATCCACTCCAATTAGTTGTACCAACTGAATGTGTGTCTGCTGTGTCATTTAGTGTTGTAGTGTCGTGCGTTGCTACACCCTCGGTGTATGACCAGCCTTTGATCTCACCAATTGCATCGGTGCCAATGTGAATAACACCCTCTATTCCAGTATGTGTTGCCATTTTTTATAACTCCTTTTTAGATTTAACTTTTTTTGTTGTGGATGGTTTTTCAAGCGACCAGCCGCGCACTTTTGCGTTGTCTACCTGGCCAGGGTGTACATTGATTGGCTCAGATCCTTTTTTATACATTTTTGGCATATTGCCTCCTAACTTATTAAAGTGGTTACGTCTGATTTATTAACGCGATATAAGCAAGCAAATCGCATACTCATCAACCCCACGGGCTGATCTGAATCGCCGGATAGTTCAATGTCTATCCCATCAAAATCAATGTCTTTGCATTTGCCACTTAACGTGGTGTCACCACTGGCAAAAATGGCCGCTTCTACCTCGGCACCGATGGTGTCTAAAGTATTGTCTAAATTGGTGGTGGCTTTGGCGCGAGCCTCAACCACAATACTTAACAATCTAAGCTGTTTATTGGCGGACTCCTCACCCAATTCCTCGCTCAGTGTGTAAATCGTAAGCGATGGCACAACGTCATGATCATAAACCCGAGAATCAAATACATTTGCCCCCGTGGTAGCCAAGCCCGTAAGCGTGGTTTTAAGCTGATCGCGAATTTGTTGGCGCACGTGGCTCATTGTTTCTCCAAAATAAGTGAGGTTAAGCCGGTGCCGTCCGGCTGTATGCCGGCCACCTTAAATGAGGTTGATTTAATCGTGAGTGCATCACCATGTGCAATGGTTGCCACATTAGCCTCAGCGCAAGTAAATACCGGGCGCACTCCCTCAATGCCATTAACTTCCACAAACTGGTTGTCGAAAATTCCGGCGATCGTAGATGCACCGATGGTGGCATTGTCTGCCAACTCGGTATCATCCAAAAATTCGCTTAAATCTTCTGCAAACATTTTTTATTTTTTCGCCTTTTTTTTAGCCTTTGATCCAACCGCTTTTTTGGTGTCAATCAATTTGACTGCTAATTGAGTTTCAACGTCAATACTTGCCCCTTTTGAAAAAGAGGTGCCATCGATGCCGACTGATGTTAATAATTGTAATTTCATAATTTATTCCTTTTTTTTATAAAGAATCACACTCAAAAGAATGTCATTTTTTATAAAGAGAGCCGGATCACCGACCCTCAATAATCAAAACTTAAATTAAGTGATGATGTCTGTCATTGCTGCGAACGACTCAGCGTGACGTACCGCGATGTCAACATCTTGTAGTGCAACAACACGAACTGTGCCAGAAGCTGAACCCGTTG
>Ga0233435_1004008_pt1 | contig 10729 bp, 8 predicted proteins | sample SI_122_August201_3_FD_182735 | JGI IMG/M metagenome (GOLD analysis project Ga0233435, IMG submission 182735) | Seawater microbial communities from Saanich Inlet, British Columbia, Canada - SI_122_August2016_135_MG | ecosystem: Environmental > Aquatic > Marine > Inlet | place: Canada: British... | reverse complement strand
TGCAAAAAGAATAAGCGTTTGTTTTTATGCACTCGCTGTACAGGCTCACCATCAACCGAACGATAATTGGTACGCAATGATGGGTGTCTGTCTACCAAGGTTTGAAACGCTTTTTGTAGCGCCACAACATCAAGCTCTTCATCAATCCTTGAGGCCAACCCTAGGTTATACGCTAAGTTATCCGGTGAAAATTCATGCAAAAACCACATCGCTCTTTGGCCATGTGACAAAGGGTACTCAATTCTATCTTCTTCTAGCCGTGCTAACTGGGCACCAACCACTTGGTCTTCATTACTCAATTGTTCAATAATTTGTGCGACCAAGCTTCGAAGACTGGCACCTTCTAACAAGCTCACGCTATCAATGGTGACTTCAAAACCACTTTCAATTCGATGCGCCATCTCAACTGCTAACAGAGAGTCCACTCCGTAGCGTGACAATGCTTGTGCAGGGTCAAATTCTTTTTCTGACAACCCTAGCTCTTGTGACATGCAAGCTGCCATTCGGCTTTCGAGCCAATCAGCCCGTTGCTCAGGCTCTATTGCCAGTAATGTGGCACTGTCAAAAGTTTCACTAGAGACCCGCTCAGACATCGCAAAAATATCGGTTTGCTGTGCATTAGGCACACCAAAAGCACTTTGCCACACAACCGGAAGGTCATTATCCAAATACATTAATTTGGCTTTATGCCGCTGTATTTTTCCACTAGACGTCTTTGGCATGCCTTCTGTCTTTAACAGAGAAATAGCATGAATTTGCAGATCATGATTTTCAGCAATGGCTTGGCGCACTGCTGCAATCACTAAATCTGGGTCCATCGACAGGTATTTTTGCTTACCTGATTCATCTAGCTCAGGGTCTGGCTTTTCATCCGTTTCTTGTAACTTGGTAAAACGTTTACAGGTTTTTAAATAATGACGATCAACTTCTGCTGCAACCACCAACTTCTCTTCATCATCAATTTTAATCGAAAATGCCGCGACATTTCCGACTCTGATTGGCGATTGGTTTTGACCTTGAGTGGGGTCTGCGGCACTGACTGTCTCTTCAATATCTTGTGGATAGTGATTCCGGCCTCTAATGATAATCAAGTCTTTTTCACGACCTGTTACATAGAGTTGGTTGTCGTGTAAAAAGCCTAAATCACCCGTTCTTAAATAGTGATTTTCATCTTCAACGCCCACCACGCGAGCATGGAACGTTTCTTTCGTTTGATCAGGCCTATTCCAGTAACCTTTTGCAACACTGTCACCAGAAACCCATATCTCACCCACCTGGGTTGAGCTGCATTCGCGGAAAGTATTCGGGTTAACAATTTTAATGGACTGCTCTTCAGCAGGCGTACCACTGGCCACTAACAAACGCTTGATGGCGTCATCTGTCGGCTTAACGTCAATGACATTTTTTTCTATTTTGTCTGCATCAATGTGCAGACTAATGGGCGCTTTATCTTTCGGCCCACCAGTTACAAATAAAGTCCCTTCTGCTAAACCATAACAAGGGAATGAAGCCTGGGCTTTATACCCGGTTGATTTAAAGGCCTCGTAAAACCGATTAAGCGTTTCAAGGTTAATGGGTTCCGCACCATTGGACGCCACACTCCAACGACTTAAATCCAATGTCGCTTTTTGTTCTTCAGTCACTTTGCTGACACAAATTTCATAGGCGAAATTTGGCCCACCAGTCATCACAGGCCCTTGCACGTCACTGATGGCTTTAAGCCAACGGTATGGGCTTTGTAAAAAAGCAAATGGGGTCATCATCAAGGTATGCAAACCGGTATACAACGGCTGCAGCAGCCCGCCAATTAATCCCATATCATGATAAGGCGGCAACCAACTCACAAAGGTGTAGTCTTCAGTGATGTTAAAGTAGCGTTTGATTAATGACTCGTTGTGCAACAAATTGCCGTGAGTCACCATCACCCCTTTCGGTGACCCAGTGGAGCCTGAGGTGTACTGCAAGAAGGCGATATCTGAACGCTGGGCATCAACGGTTTTCCAATCGCGAGCCACGTTCATGTCAAGGTCATCGGTGGTGACCCAGCGCAACATTTCCAAGCCTGGCGCATTTTTAAACATACGCTCAGTGGTTTTAATTAAATCGGTAGACGTCATTGCAATGGTGGACTGTGCATCGGCAACGATCGCTTGGAACCTGGGTAAATGGCGCTTATTTCTTGGTGGATAAGCAGGAATCGCAATCACACCAGCATACAGACACCCTAAAAAGGCACTGATGTATTCAAGCCCTGGCGAATACAGCAACAGGACTCTATCGCCAGGTGTTGACTGAGCTTGTAAATAGGCGCCAATCGCACGTGCTTTTTGCTCAAGTTCAATAAACGTCAAACTGCCTGATGGCACCTCTCCATCCTTAAGAAAGGTATAAACCGCCTGATCACCCTTTGCTTGCATCTGCAGTTGCAGCATTTCAAGCAGTGAGTTGCAATTTTTGATGTTCTCATCTAATCCATTATTAGAATCTGACTTCATAATTATCCAGTAACTTATTAATTTTTAAAACATAGTTCCAATATATAAAATAGTCGAATATCTACATTGGGTGGGGGGACATACTTAGAAATTCGCCAAATTTAAACATAAGCAACTGTTTATTGGTCTTATTTTTATATCATTATGATACTGCTGACGCAGATAAAATACCATCGCAAAAACACATCAAAGTTGCCTATTTTCTATGTGTTTAGGTAGCAATTTCTCACAACGATGGCCATACTCTATAGTATTTGCGCCATAAAGTGACTTTGCATGACCACCGATAAAGAAAGATGCCAGAAAATCACCAGTATGCTTTCCACGCTAACCGAAAATAAGCAACGCAGTGAGGTGATTTTACAGAGCATTATCCAAGATTTATCTCAGGTCCAAATAACTGCTAACATCCACACTATGCAATTGGAAAAGCAAGTCCAATACCTGACTCGCGAGCTCACCAAAAGTAACCTCACCTTACAAAATAAAGTCATTGAACTTGAAGACACCCGTGACAGGGCCATCAAATCAAACAAAGCAAAAAGTGCCTTTATAGCAACCGTTAGCAGACAACTACGCATGCCACTGGATGCCATTATCGGCTACAGCACACTACTACTCGAAGGCCAAGGAAACCCTGAAGAGTTGCACGACGATTTACAGCAAGTGAATGTTGGTGCAGGACAAATATTAGATTTAATCAATGACATTCTTGAACTCTCTGAGCTTGAATCTGGCCAAAGAGAACTGTCCATTGATGACTTTGTGGTCGAAGATTTTGTCAACGAAATCGAAACCACAAGCCGCAAGGTGACTGACACCAATAACAATAAACTGATTATGGAGGTCAAGGCGGAACTCGGTGTCATGTCGACAGATATGAAAAAATTACGCCAAGCTCTGCTACATTTAATCAAAGCAGTCTCAACCAGAAACCATGATCACGTCATCCATTTTTCCGTTGAAACTGAAATCAGACACAACCTTTCGTGGTATATTTTTAAAGTATCGGACTCATCTGAGATGAAAATGCCCGGAGAGAATTTTGAACATTTATTTGACCCATTTATTGATGTACCGATTACCAATGCACATATCTTAGAAGGCTGCGGTCTTGGCATGGCCATTACCAAACATATATGCAATATTTTACATGGGCGCTGCGGCATAGTGCATGACCCTGATTATGGCCCGACTTTTTCTATTGCAATCCCGGAAACCCACCAACTTATGAACATGAATATTTAGGCTAAAAGGTAGCAACAGATGGCAAAAATTTTAGTGGTTGATGATGCCGAAATGATTCGCAAACTCATGTCCGCATTCTTTTCCAAACACGGCATTACTGTCACCACAGCAGTCGATGGCATGGACGGCTTTAACAAACTGAAAGCTGACCCTGAAATCAAATTGGTTTTTGCTGACGTCAACATGCCAGAATTAAATGGGCTAGCTATGGTTGAAAAAATTCGCAACGAACTTGAAACCGAAGCGGTTATTTTGATGCTCACCTCAGAAAACAGCAACGAAATGAAAGAACGAGGAAGAGCGCTTGGCGTCAAAGGCTGAGTCGTAAAACCCTTTAATGACCCCAATGTCATTAATTTAGTGAAAAAAATTGTTGCATAAGCTGCAAACACAGCCTAAAAAAAAGCGGCACTCTCATGTTACCTCCCCGGCGCCACACCAAGTTTTAGCACGCCATGCACGCGCTTCAGCCAACATCAACAGCATTGCTTGATATACCCAGCTGTAGTAGTTTAAACCCATAAAAAAACGACATTGAGCACAACGCCGCCATGCTAAAACTCCTTAAAAATCACTTAGGCTTATTTTTCAGCTTACTCACCTTACTCACCTTACAATGGTTTATGGTGCGAGAAAGCGGCGCAGGCATGGCTTACGACCACTTACTTGCATTCGCCAACTTATCATTGAGCTATTGGCTGGTATTGCTGTTTTGGTTTATTTATCGTTTTTTTGCAATAAAACCTAGAGCCTGGTTTTTCCCTTTATTGATTCAAGCGACATTTACCGCCCTATTATACTCAAGCCAAGCGCTGTTTTTAAACCTTGATTCAATGCAGTACCTGCTTTTTTATGCCCTAACTTCCTTACCGTGGCTGCTCTGTGCAGCACTCATTGGCACAACCATCTCTCGCTTGTTTGTTTACCAAAGCATTCCCTTTAAAACGGTTATTTTCAGCGGCCTCATCATTTATTTTGTTGCCCCTATCCCGCAACCTAACAGCAACACTGACCCCAGCGCCACTGTGCCGCTCGGTGAGCTATCCGTCGATAACTACCAGTATGGGAGTGGCACGATACAGCGCCAAAGCCTGTATGAGACACCATACTGGAAAAGCAAAACAATAGACCTTGCCCAGTACATTGCACCTCACCTCTCTAAAAACACAAAGGCCAGGGATCAATTTTGGCAGTTTGATTTAGCCCGGTTCCCACTCAATGCAGAGGTTTGGCTACCGAAAACCAGCCAACCGCAACCATTAGTTATCATCAGCCATGGTGATTTTTTCATGGAAAAATACTCCGAACATGGCTATGCCTACTTAGGCCAACACCTTGCCAGCTTAGGTTATGCAGTAGTATCTATTGATGCGAATGCACTGAACTGGAGTGCTGATGGTAATTACTGGAGACAAGAGGATCTTGCTCGAGCACAGCTTATTTTAGCGCATATCAAACAGATAAAAGCCTTCTCCGAACAAAGTGAACACCCTCTAGCCAATGTCGATCTTAACCAAATCGCTTTAATTGGCCATTCCCGTGGGGGAGACGCCATTATGCTAGCTGCAAAGCTCAACTTAGAAGGCCCTCAGTTTAATCTTAAGACATTAATTGGTTTAGCACCCGTTGACAGTATTGGCCTACCAAACCATGAATCCCCAATCGCCTTAAACAACATCAACTACCTAGTGCTTCAAGGCGGGGTAGATACAGAACTGCCTTATTTCCAGGGACAAAATCATTATGACAACGTCCATATAAGTGCTCCGGGGCTTCACAAACTGAGCATTTTCGCCACCAGGGCGGATCATAGCCAGTTTAATCAAGATTGGAGCGATGCGGCCAAAAAATCTTACCTTAGACCGCTCTATAATACCGCCAACACCATGCCGGACTATGAGCAGAGAAAGTGGGCAAAACTTGCCGTTACCCACTTCCTAAACCTGACATTACGAGACAAATCTATTTGGCCTAAAATTTCTACCACCGCATTTTGGCAGCAACAGTTCGCTGCAGAAACATTCATTACCCAAAGAGCAGATTCGAGCCATGTCAAGCTCAATCGGTGGCCTAAAATCAAACCTAAAATCACCGATGCCAAAGCAAGAATTAGGCCGATCAGCCAACAAGGTATGCCTGAAATACAGCAGCAGGAAGCACTCAGCATCCACTGGAATGGTCAAGCAAAAGTCGACTTTTCCCTACCTTACAAATTAGACCTTCGCTACATGCAACTCAACTTAACCACGCTATGCATCGCTCAAGCTCAAAATACCTCACTCACTGTGGTACTCATTGATAGCAGCGGCAAACAATCCAGCCAAGCCATTGACAACGCACTCTGCCGAGCATTACCGGCACAGCACTTTAATAGTCAATTGTTAAACGCTGCAATTCAAACCTTAGCCGAACCAAAACAACAGCAACACATCATCCCACTAGGCGCATTCTTTAAAAACAGTGAAATTGCCCCTCTCAAAGTGACAAAAATACGCATTGAAGCGGATGCCAGCTTGCCGAGTGACCTAACCATTGTCTCAGCATCACTTTCAGTTGAAGATTAAATAGCGGCTTATAACACAGACACAACTGAGGTTTTCCAGCAGCACACATTCGCATCATTCATTTGGCGCTCATATGCTAATGCGGCTTTAAACCCCAACGACCCCATATCAATAGAAGCCATTCCCCAACGCTGCGTCTCCTCAGGGAACTCAGCATCATTCAGCAATGCAGCGTCTACACCCACTGACACATCAAAACTTTCCAACCCTCTCATCAACCCATCACCATGTGCTTTTACATAAGCCTCTTTACGCGTCCAACAGCGAAAAAAGGCATTTTTCTGATCATCAGGATCGCACGATAGTATCGCTGCATGCTCTTGTTTTGAAAAAAATCGTTGAGACAAACTAGACCATTCCACCCGCCTATCTTGCTGCTCTAAATCCACCCCTAACCGCCTATCTAACGAAAAAGCAAACAAAGCTTGCCCATGTGAGTGAGACACATTAAATTGCAGCGCATTATTCACAAGAGCAGGTTTACCCTGGCTTAAATATGAAAACTCAACAGATTTCGCAGGCATCGCTAAATAGTGACCAAGCAAACTACGCAACACGCCTCTGGCTACGGCAAAATGCATTTGATCTTGACGCCGGTAAAAGCGTTTAGCCCTAGTCAGCTCAGTCTCGTTTAGCACCTGTAAAAATCGTGACTCAAGCGCCAAATCTACCTCTAACCCCAATGACCAAACATGAACCTCATCATCAGCAAGTGTTACAGGAAGTGTCGGTTGTAACCAGTGGGTCATGAGTGAATTACCTTAAATTTGACCACAGCAGGTCAGTTCGTCATTATGGCCTTTTGTTCAAAGCCGCCATCTAATGTTAGCAAATAATTTTATCGAAGAAAAAATACCACAAGGCAGCAGCTTGTATTACAGCTTCCGCACAACCTCTGGTGATAAAAAACAGGCTATTTTCACGCTCTTCACCTGGTTTAAAACCTTAGAGGACATCATTGATATCCCTGAATACCAAGTGGCAGAAAAAACCTTCGCCTGGTGGGCAGATGAAACATGCCACTTACAGAGCGATGCCTCACACCCTATCAGCCAAGCCCTAGCTCCAATTCTAAAACAAACCCAATTACCACAGTCACATCTTGAAAAAATCTGCACAGCTTTACAAAGTAATCTGACAACAGTGCAATACGCCAACCAAAATGAATTAAACCTGTACACAACAAGCACCTTATCCAGTTTAAACCTATTCATTGCAACCCTTCTTTTAAGCCAAGCTCCTACACAACAGGAGCGTGGCGCCATAGAGCAACTCAGCATGGCTATGCAATGGATGAAAATCATCAGGTCACTGAGGGACGACTGCTTAAGAGGTCACATTTACCTGCCACAAGATTTACTAAAACAGCACCAACTCAGCTCAACCCAATTACTCTCGTGCCAACAAACGCCAGACAGCCTAAAGCAACTGATCACAGAGCTAAAGGGGGTCATTTACACCCAATTGACAAGCCTTCGTTCCACACCTAAAAAGTTCCGAAGAGCACTTGCACCACTCATAACCCAAGCCCTTCTAGACTGGAAAATACTCAACCTAACCATCACTTCAGGCTGTGATATTTTTGAACAAAGACAAAGCCTCTCACCAGTACACAAACTTTTAAACACCAGTGCTAGCCTTTGGCAAATTCAACTTGGTATTCTTCCGCTGCAACGTATTGTTTGAGATGAACATTCGTCTTATGATAGAGGTAAGTATACCGACACAAGGCTTAGCGCATGAACTTCTCTGTACCTCCTAACAGCTTAAAAGACAAAGTTATCTTAATCACAGGCGCTGGCGCAGGAATTGGCCGAGCAGTCGCCAAGGCACTTGCACTCCAAGGTGCGACCATCATTTTACTCGGCAAAACCATCTCGAAGCTTGAAAGTATTTACGATGAAATTGAGGCTGCTAATTGCCCAACCCCTGCAATCTATCCAATGGATTTAAGTGGTGCATCAGAACATGATTTAGGTGCGCTAATTGAGACCATCAATACAACGTTTCATCGCCTGGATGGCATCATACATAACGCGGCCTTTTTTGAAGCACTCACCCCATTTGACCAAGAGTCTGCTGAGTCATTATTAAAAGCCATGCAAGTTAACGTTAACACACCCTTTATCATCACCCAGCTAGCACTGCCACTTTTGAAACAATCCACCACAGCATCCATTATTTTTACTACTGATTCTGTTGGCAAAATTGGCAAAGCCTATACCGGTGTGTATGGCATTTCAAAGTTCGCCGTGGAAGGGATGGCACAAATTTTAGCGGAAGAACTCGAAGGCACAAGCGTTAGAGTGAATAGAGTTGAACCGATGGAGGTTCGCAGTGGACATAGCAGCCGAATTTATCCAGGTAAAGAAATTCAGAAATTAGCAGGCCCTGAAGACATCACTGCAGCTTACGTATATTTAATGAGCGACGAAAGTCAGGCTGTTCACGGTGAGTCAATCACTGCTGACACCACTCAGTAAAATTCATGACTGCAGGTTAAGGTTAAAAGAAGTCATCACCCTTTGATAACAAAAACGAGCAAAAGCACCTTCGGAGTGTGCTTTTGCTCGTTTTTACAAACTAACCGTTAAGCTGCGCCATCTAATAATTCAATTTGAAAACGCAAACTTTCTGGCATTTTTTTGGCTCTTCGACCCAGTAATGGTAATAATTTTTGCTCAACATAGTCATATTGACCGTCTGATAGAATTCGCTCAATTAACCAGTTGGCTTCCTCATCATCAATCTCATTGGGTGAATCAGAATCTTCAAGCAAATGACGAGAGACTGTCCTTGCAAAAAATGCGCCCCAACTTGGATGATTTTCTTCGCTATTCGCCACTTGTTCATTTAAGTCGAATAAAAAATCTGCTAAAGGCCGTGTAATTTTTTCGGTCGTCGCTTTCACTGCTGGGAAAAGTTTTTTGATTTGCTGAACAAGCTCAGCTGACATACACCCACGATGGGCAACATGCTCGTTTATTGCAGAAAGTAATAAAGGGTTTGGTATGGTGGCTTTAATGCCATCATTACTGAAAATTTTGGTCAAATAACCAATACTGCTGATGCTCAAAGGTGAGCTATCGCTAATGTCTACCAGTAGTCGCTTCCGTTCAGCTGGTTTTAGAGTTGCGCTAAACGCACCCTTTTCACACTGAGATTTAATCTTCTTCTTATAATCCATGGAAATCCTCCGCCAATGATTTTTTGCCCTCTTGTCAATTCCATAATCCTGAGGGTGTTTTTAGTTTTTTCAACCTCTGCTTATAATTACCTCCATTACTCTATGTCTATAAAATTACACATCGTATTCTCAGGCAATGATACTCGCGCCACAGAAACTATCTACTCGGACATTCCCTAGCTTTTACCATTAAATAATATTCTACTTTTATTGTGCGCGAGCGAAAAATTCAAATAAAACGTTAATTATCAATTATTTACAGATTAAAAGAAAAAATCATAAATCATTCAAATATTAACCATTTAAGAACAGACCTTTAATATAAAGTTCAATTTTTTTGCTTTTATTGTTAAAAGTATGCCACTGAATGCAGCTTACATTTCCCTTATGACAGCCGTATTACAAGACAATGTAAGCTTCTACCTACAAAGGGTCGTTGTGAACACACTCAGAATTCGCTAGCATCACACTTTTAACTTAGGCGAGCAATGATGGTTCAGCGTGTAGAATTACTTCAGTACTTAAATGACCTCCTCAAACCTGAACAATTTAAGGACTATTGTCCAAACGGGCTACAAATTGAAGGCACTGACACCATTGAGCACCTAGTCACTGGTGTCACCGCTTGCCAAGCATTAATCGACCAAACCGCTCAAGCTAAAGCCAGCGCATTATTGGTGCATCACGGTTTTTTTTGGAAAAATGAAGCACCTCAATTGGTTGGCATGAAACATCACCGAGTCAAAACCTTGATTCAGAATGACATTAACTTAATCGGTTATCACTTACCGCTGGATGCACACCCTACCCTCGGCAATAACGCGCAGCTAGCAAGCCAACTTAAGCTTTCTATTGACCAAACTTTTGGCGATCAAAATTTAGCTGTCGCGGGTAACATAGACATTTCAACTAAAGCGCTAAGCGATCGGCTTTGCCAGGTCTTATCACGGCCACCAGAGGTATTTGGGGCGTCTCGACAAATTAAGAGGCTGGGCATTTGTACAGGTGCTGCCCAAGGGTTTTTAACACAAGCTGCTGAACTTGGGTTAGATGCATTCATCAGTGGTGAGGTTTCAGAGTCAACTTTTCATATTGCTGAAGAGTTGAACATTCAATATTTTGCCGCAGGGCATCACGCCACAGAGCGGTTTGGTGTACAAGCCGTAGGCGCACACTTGGCGGAACATTTTGGGATCAGTCACCAGTTTATTGACATCAACAACCCTATTTAAATT
>Ga0233435_1004002_pt1 | contig 10743 bp, 8 predicted proteins | sample SI_122_August201_3_FD_182735 | JGI IMG/M metagenome (GOLD analysis project Ga0233435, IMG submission 182735) | Seawater microbial communities from Saanich Inlet, British Columbia, Canada - SI_122_August2016_135_MG | ecosystem: Environmental > Aquatic > Marine > Inlet | place: Canada: British... | reverse complement strand
TCATGCAGAACCAGTTGTAATTGAAGGCAAAAGCTTCAGAATGAAGGAGAGAGTTGATTCATAAAAATAGACCTGCATTTTCAAACCGGCCTGTTTGCTACATTTTCAGGCCGGTGCTAGCATCCCCCAAGTCATTTTGAATTTTTCCCGATCCGGTAGCCGGACTATCGCCTTCTATGCCCCTAAGAGATGGGCACAAGATGGACAGGTAGTAGAACAGAAGAGTTTGGATGAAATCTCTCTCAATCCCATCCATCTGGGCAGAACGATGGAAGAGATATTTTCTTCATTGGTTCATGAAATGGTCCATCTTCACCAGTTTGCCTTTGGTCGGCCATCACGAAGGAGCTACCACAACAAAGAATGGGCTTCCAAAATGAAAGCTGTGGGGTTACAGCCTAATGATGGTACTGGTAAAGAGACCGGCCAAAAGGTTTCCCATACCATTATAGAGGGGGGCCGGTTCCAGATGGCTTTCCAAGCGATGCCTGAATCTCATGGGTTGCCTTGGCGGGTGTTTGTTGAGGGGGAAGAGGCTGCTGGTGGGGAAGCTGGTAAAGCTCCGGTCACTAAGGTTAAGGGGAAATCTGGAAAGCGATTCAAGTATACTTGCGATGGGTGTGGTAACAATATTTGGGGGAAAGAGGGGTTGAGGGTGATTTGTGGGGAATGTGAGGTGGAGTTCCAGCCTGTTCAGTAAGTCTTTTTAATACATCCACTCACTTTTAGTTCATCCATCAACCCGTTCTCTCAACTCTTTACCAGCTTTGAAAAACATGACCCTCTTCGCAGCAACCTTCACACTCTCCCCAGTCTTTGGATTCCTTCCAGATCTACTCCGACGCTCTTTCAATCCAAAGCTACCAAAACCTCTCAACTCTACTCTTTGACCCCGCTCTAGAGAAGCAGCAATCTCTTCGAATACAGTCTCAATAACGGTTTCAGAGTTTTTTGAGGAAAGGTCTTTTTGAATTGATAATTGTTTGATGAGTTGGGATTTTTTCATTTCTATATATCCAGTTTAGGTAAATCTCGGACGATCTTCACGGTTTCCAGACTCACAGTTATCATGCGTAAATATAGTTTCAGTGGATAGGAAGCGTCCTTCATGGTTTCAATGGCGTAGTGGTTGGTGTCGTTCTCAATGCCACTCTTCTTGTCGGTTTTTACACATTGTCGTTCCATCACCCAATCAAGAGCTGATTTCCCATTTACGATGTACTCGTAGGCTTGTAGTGGGATATTGGTAATGGTGACTTTGTGGTTGTAGATCACAGTGGATTTGTCTTTGTCTTTACCATTTTTCCCAAATTTCATCTTCTCGACCCTATAATCAGAATCGGGATGTTTTTTCTTAAAACTTACTCCATCAATTTTGACCTTCATGTAAGGAGCAACTGATTCATAGTTAACATGCAGTTCCGCCAAGTCCCGACCAGCTTTACTAAAAGCCCAAAAATCCTTAGCTTTCTTTACTGGCGGTATCCTTGGCAACTGTTTAGTGAGGTTATCTGCGAAACGGCTGCGGTACTCTTCGTTGTGTAAAAGGCCATAGATGTAGTAGAAGAGATCTTCTTTGCAAATTTTTTCCCTTGGATAGGCGGCTTTGAAATGGTCTAGTCCAGCATCGGTAACTCCATCACGGACGCTACTTTTCTCTTCTTCAATTCCTGAAAGAAGGCCACCATCATTTGAGTTAGCATCTTTGTCGTAGAGTTTGAGAGGAAAACATTGACCTTTCTCAACCATATCAAGGGATGGTATAGAATTTACCATTAAAACCGAAAAACCGCTTCTAGAACCAATTCCAGAAACAGTAATAACAAGATTTTTTAAATCTGTATCAGGAAATATTTTTGGCATTTGCCCGACTCGATGGTTTAGCATCCCATCAAAGTATAACCAGATTTTTTCATATGGACGATATATTGATTGAACTACAGATGTTTCTCGGTACTTTGTTGAAATTCCTTTTTCAACCTTAGGTGATAAACTACTTGACCATTTTATTTTTGTTTCATCATTAATTAAAAAATCTGAAATTTTAATTGTTATATTACTGATTTTCTCTTCTTTGTATCTGCACACTTCTTGATTGTATACGTTAATCATAGATTTTATATTTTTAATCAAAGATTTGCGTGAAGCATTATAGCACCAAGTATCTCTGTTTGTTCCCAAACCTAGTGAATAATTTTCAAATATTGTTAGGTTGTTTTTGTTTTTCTTATCACCAATTATAGGAAATTTTTCAAACTCTCCATCTCGTTGATTTATCCAATCATAATATTTATCAGGTATAATATTTTGGAATCCACGTTTTTCTTTAATACCATCAATACTTCTAAAGTTTGTTAAATTTGAACACTTATCAATCCCAGTTAAATCATCTCCGATATCATAATAGTAAATATTACCTTGATTTTGATCGGCTGAATTTTTTACAAGTAAGGATATGGCAATTCCAGTCATACTTCCTGATTCAAATATATTTCCTCCTTCTTTTGCTAGACCCTTACTAAGCATATTTTTTCTAATATCACCTCTTAAATTTATAATATAGATATTGCTATATTCATCTGACAAACATTTTCTCAATCCATCCATAGCAGATTTTTCGATGTATCCGTTACCTGATACAAATCCCAAAACACCACTCCCACTATCTCCCAAACGATCGCTTCCCCAGCGGATTGCTCTAATGTAGGAATCCATTAAGTTTTTTGTAGAGGTTGCCTTTGAATTTGCAGCATATGTGTCGCGTATGCGTTGATCTAGTCCTTCATATGCAACATTAGCATTATTATCATTGGCACTCTTCTGACCAGAAGAATATGGGGGATTCCCAATTATGACACGAATATCGAGTTTCTTCTGCTTGGAACGTCTTTCGCTATTATCAACCAATAAATTACTAATAAGATCATCTTTTTCATAAAGTTGAAAAGTATCAGTTAGACAAATGCCTTGAAATGGCTTGTATTCTCCACCAACTAGATCATGGTAAACATGCTCTATATTGATAGCTGCAATGTAGTACGCAAGGAGAACAATCTCATTGGCATGAATTTCATTTTGATACTTATATTCAAGCTCTTCTTTTTTAATTAATCCAGACTGTAAAAGGCGAGTTATGAAGGTTCCAGTGCCCGTAAAAGGGTCGATGATATGGACTCCTTTACTTCCTAGAGTTTGGTTAAATTCCTTCTTCAGAATATCATTTACAGAGTGGATAATAAAATCTACTACCTCGACTGGGGTGTAGACGATCCCAAGGCGTTCGGTCATGCGAGGAAACGCATTTCGGAAGAATTTATCGTACAACTCTACGACAATTTTTTGTTTTCCCTCCGCACTATCAATACCTTCAGCCCGTAGTTTAACGCTGGCATAGAACCCTTCCAGAGTATCGGCTTCTTTTTCCAATCGGTGTTCATGCAATAAATCCAAAACTTGCTGCATAGCCACGGATACAGGATTGCTATTGGCGAAGCTGTACCCTTCAAAGAGAGCATCAAAAACTGGTTTGGTAATGAGGTGTTGAGCGAGCATTTCGATTACTTCTTCATTGGTAATCGCATCGTTGAGGTCATCACGCAGTTCATCGGCAAAACCATTAAATGCAGCGACTTCTTTCTTATTGTTTGGATCACTAATAATAGTACGAATACGGACAATATGAGTGCTGGCAATTTTAGCAATATCGTTTGCCCAATCTTCCCAATGATGTCGATTTCCACATTTCTGTACTACCTTTGCGTAGAGAGCACGTTCAATCTCCCCAACTTCGAAGTCCAGAGATAATTGTTCTGGTTTCTTGTAGCCAGTAGTAGCCTCACCTATAGAATGACCCTTTGCCTTGGCTTTGTTTCTCTGTTTCCCGCTGCTAGGCTTTTTCTGTTTCCTCTGAACTTTATCAGTAACAGCAATGATTTCCATCTTGCTTTTATCTTTGCCAATTAGATCGAGCTTATTAATCATGGCATCAAAACGGTCATCATGAGAACGGAGAGCCTGTAAAACTTCCCAAACTACTCTGTAGGTTTTGTTGTCGTTTAGGGCTTCATGAGGTTTCATTCCAGTAGGAATTACGACAGGTAGGATTACATATCCACGCTTTTTGCTCGGTCCAGCTTTTCTCATTACTCGACCAACTGATTGGACAACATCAACTTGAGAATTACGAGGAGTTAGGAACAAAACAGCATCGAGGGCTGGAACGTCTACTCCTTCGGAAAGACAGCGAACATTACTAAGAATACGACAACTGTTATCCGATGGTTCGGCTTTTAGCCATGTCAATTTTTCCTCTTTTTGACTGGCGTTCATACCTCCATCTACATGTTCGGCTTCACAGACTAAAGTGCCATGATCCTCTTCCAATTTCTGATATTCTTCAACAACCGCTTGGAACATCCCTGCGATCTGTTTAGAACTCACTTTATGGGTATTAGTTTTTTGATGCGGTTCTATTACTTGGCAAAAGGCAACAGCTCGACGCATTGGCTCCAAATCATCTTCAATACCTTCTGTTACACCATGTTTGCTAAGTGCTTTCCAACAACCAACGATTTTTGCTGCATCATCAACTTTGATAGTATTGTTTTCATCTTTGAGGAGATTTTGCAGTCTACTACTGACATGTTCCGCATCTACTGTAAGGACAATAACTTTGTAATCAACCAATAAATCCCGTTTTACAGCTTCGGAAAATGTAATGACATGCAGATCCCTACCAAATAATTTTTGGTCATCCATGGAACAAAGAGTTACTTCGCCCTTTTCCATGCTTGCCTTAGCTGAAACACCATAAATTCTTGGTGTAGCTGTCATATACAATCGTTTCAATGATTTCAAATAATCAGCATCATGAACTTTTACAAAATGGCTTTCATCATCACCTTCGAAGGTAGAACCAGTAGTACGATGGGCTTCATCACAAATAATTAAATCAAAATTAGCAAGATTAAAATCTTTTTGAGATTTACTGATAACCTCAATTGAATGATAGGTCGAAAAGACTACGCTCATATGTTGATCGTCATACCGCTTTTCCATTTCTGTTGCTAGTTTGTTTGCATCTGTAGTAGCTGGAAACCGCAACTCATGGGCAAAAGTTTGAACGGTATCATCATCTTTTTTTCGTTTTTTCCCTACTTCTGCATCTGAGCAAACTGCGAAGCAATGTAATTTTATGGAACTCTGTTGGGTCCATTCACTTAAAGTTTGAGATAGTAAGGATAAACTTGGGACCATGAACAAAATACGTCCACCTTTGCCAGCTTGTTCTTCAGCAATCTTTAAGCTGGTAAAAGTTTTTCCAGTACCACAAGCCATGATGAGCTTGCCACGATTTTCAGTTTTAAATCCTTCTGTAACATCTGTCAGAGCGTTGGTTTGATGGGGACGGAGAGTATTTTTTTTCTTAAACTGAACAGTTTGACCCTGTTGGTATTTAGACCAGTCGATCTGGCTCTCTTCCAATGCCTCAAGATCAATTTTTATAATTGGAGGTTGCTGATTGATTAGTGCATTTTCAGCATGGACACTCCAGTTATTGGTAGTGCTGATAATGATTCTGTGAGTAAATGGTTTTTGACCAGAAGCAGTAAAGAAGCTGTCAATATCAGACTTCTGAACCTTATAATCTTCTGCATAGAACTTACATTGAATCGCATGGAACTCATCAGTTCCCCTAGTTTTTGCTACTAAGTCAATACCAACATCCCTCGCATCAACCCCTTGCTCATCTGCCCAATCCTTAAACATCCAAATGTCACTATAGAGGTCTGCATAAGTAGCTTCATGCTTGAAATAGATTCGGATCAACTCTTCAAAATAAGTACCTTTTTCTCTCTCAGTTTTTGATTCAGCACGAAATTCTTGCAGGATTTTTTGTAGGTCCGTCATTAATTGCCCCATGTTGCCGATACAGTTCATATTTCTCTAAGAAGTTAAATATACTATAATTTTTGGCGTATGTCAGCATAGAGGCTACTCGTTTAGATGTTGATGGACTCCACTTTTGGAAAAGGTTTTGTACGACAATGGCATCACGCCATTTGGTGGGTTCAGGAGTGGATGGTATTCATCACACCACTTTCTGAAGTCCATTGGTCTCATCCTCATAAAATCGCTTGATTAAAGGGAATATGGTATTTTGATACCAATCAAATCACCATGACTATATTGGGGTGGACAATGACGTTTTTTGAGTTTCTCTATGACGTATATATTCGGGCTTGCAATGTCCAACTTGAAGATGATCAACGTATAACGGTTGAACGTGATCTGAATAATGAAAATTTGTTTGTTTTCAAAGAGGGTTTCAGAAGAGACTATTATGTTTATGGGGTATATAAGACAGTTCCTGATACTGGTATTGATTGTCCGAGTTGTTTTGTTTTACCGTACCATGATGGGTTGATTTCATCATTGCATCAGCTGATTGATGAAAAGGAAGAGTCACATGTTAGATTAGTTGATGATCATGTGTATGATTGTACTCCTAATATCAAACCAGATATTAATGGAAAGCACTTTGGAATCGAAATAGTGACTAATTGTAGTTCTACTGTAACTACAACTACTCAATTTTACAACTGTTATTGTAATGGTTCTGGATACTTCAATATCACATACAAAAATATGAGAGACCTTATTTCCAGTTTCTCTTCAGTTGATTTTTCAGTCAAATTTAGTTCCGATGAAGTTAAAAATATTGTCAAACATTTCAATAAAGATTCCATTGTCCAAAATGGCAAGAACTCTGTCTTCTTTAGAAGATGTTCAAATGGTAAATTGTATCTGGAGTGTTGTGACGGTCAACATTCTTATAGTGTCCATACCGATTGTGATATTGAAGAGGATATTCTGTATATACCACTCTATATCCGCATACGTGAATTTATCAGTGTTTTAAAAACATGCTCGGGTAGGGGACTAATCTTTGAGGGTAAGGGGTTTTCAAATGATAGTCTTGATGCATATCTGAAAGTTATCGATGAAGACGATTTTGCTAGGTACGAATATTGGTTCCCATTTATCCCAAACAGTTTAGGTCATTTTCGTTTAGGTATATAAAGCTTTCCAGTATCATGGAATAGATCATTAAGTTTACGTATTTCAGGCATTTCTCTAATTATCTTCTTCCCAGTTTCATCATAATACCAATATTCCTCCTCATTACCAAACACATACACGTAGGTTGGTATTTCATCGATATATTGTTGTTTTTCTTTCTCAAGCTTACTTATTTCTCTCTTTAGTTCACGTATTTCTCTCCTTAGGATACGATTTTCTCCTAATTTTTCCTTATACCATCCTTTATGCTTTTCCGATTGTGACTCTGGATCATTTTGGTCCATATTATTTTGACCGTAACAATTTTTGAATAAATTGATCTTCCATCGTTAGACCTCGATTTTCTCCCATTTTGTGTTTATACCATTTCGATACCCCAGATCTATCATCAAAAGACACATATTCCCCGTCATAACCTTCATACGCGACTGTTGGAATTTCCTCTTCAAGTTCTAAAACTTCTTTCTCTAATTTTCGTCCAACACTCTTTAGTTCACGTATTTCTTTCTTTAGGGCACGATTTTCTCTTGTTTCGTCTTTATACCTTTTTTTATACTCTTCCAATTGTGAATCTGGATCATTTTGGTCCATATCATTTTGACCGTAACTCTTCTTGCAGACGTTTATTTTCACTCTTTAGGGCACGGTTTTCTTTTCTTCCATCCTTATACCATTGTTTATACATGGTAATTTCTTTGTCATGATCAGTTGTAACCATATTTTCTAGTGCAGAATACGGGTTTTTTATGAGCTGTTTATATAGTACCTTTATATGCGATATATCTACACCCGTATTGCATGCAATTTTTTCAAGATAATTTTCAACCACTGATATTTTTCTAAGATCTTCACCGATTTGGTGTAAGGCAGCTTCATTATATCTCTCGGCCCGAATCTTATCCAGTTCTTCATCTGTGTAAAATATGACATGAGAATCTTTTAATTTGTCTCTCAAGTCCTCCTTTTTTAGTTCGAACAATGGAATCTCCTCTTAGTCCGCCATGGCCGCTTCTTCTTGCATTTCTTTTGTTTCGTTCTTAATTTTTAAGAGTGCATTTTGTTGATTTAATGCCTCAATCGTTTCTTTTTGTTGATCATATTTTTTCTGTAGTTGAGCTAAATCTTCAGTAAGTTTCTCATTATCTTCTTCAAGTTCTTCAAGATCCACAAGATTTTTATCGAGCACACCCTTACTATTTTCAGCATCTTTCTTCATGGTTTCAATGGTGTTTTCAGCTTTATAAAGCTCCCCGACTAACTTCTTTGTTCCTTTCTTTTTGTATACATCGTATTGGTCCTCTGTCAGATCTGTATCTTTTGGAGCTGTAAATGCTGGAGGGTCTTTTTTCTTAAATAATTTATCGTATGGGGCATCATCTCCACCCATGACCTTTTTAAAATCTTCCTTTGACAAAGATACGCATTTTTGAAGCTTGGTCATGCTTGGGTCTTTCAATTCATTAAAAGAACCCTCTGTAAGAATTTCAATATTTTCATTGATTTCCAGATCTTTATTATTTCCGTCTGTATAGACTTTTTTTGATTTGGAGGCGATCACAAGGCCGATATAGCGTTGAACTTGGCGTGAGTTGATGAAGTCCATCGCTTTATTGAAATCATCCTTACCCATAATGTTTCTGGCTCTAATTAATGATTTCCCTAACTGCACGAATGACCAAAGCGACCTTCTTCCACTTTTATATGCTTTCTCAAGCGCAGTTTTAACGTTTTGTATAGATTCCTCTTTTAGTTTTTTATGGTCATCAGCTGCTTTGTCAACTGCATTACTATCAGACATATTATCCCCCAAATATTTTTTTTTGTAGGCGTCACGATGTCGCCAAATCAGGTTTTTCAATTTCGGCATTTTACAGCCAATATTTCTACGAATCAAGCCACGCCCCCGATTCAGTCCACACTCTTCCAAAACTCATCATATAGACCATACACAACGGGGGCGGGAACCGTTTGTACGTCGCTGTGTCGAGGTGTTTTCTGTTCCGGTAGGAAGGACACCGCTCATGCAAAAAACGTCCTCTGTGCGATGTTTGTGAAGGAGTAACCAACCGGATAGTCTTCTTCAGAACCATCTAAGACCACTATTTCAACATTGGCAATTGATCCAATTTTAAGCCCTATAGAATAAGGCGAAAAAATCTAAGCTGGTATGTGTTTTTGTATGGAATGAATGTGGACACATTCAACGTCTTATACTGGTAGCTTTCTTTCACAAAGTTTATGTTATTGTATAATAAATACTGTTAGATTGATGAACCTGACCAGTTCTCTACAACCTCAATCTAAAGCCTCTTGTAAACGATATTGAAGGGGGTTCCAACCCCCTTCAAAACACCCAAACCCTATATAGTTAGAACACTTCCCTTTTTACCATTATTTTATTGGTATTATAGCCCGATTGGTGATCCACTTATTTTAATATTATTTGTCCATTTGGAACATAAATATAAAGTGAGGCGGTGGTTCGCCTCACTTAACGTTTACATAGGGGGAATGTCATGAAGACATTATACAACAAGTCCGAAATCCGTGTTGGACTGGACACAATTAAAATCAAACTCAATAAGGATCTTTGGGGAACTGACCCAACATCCAGTTTAATCAAAAGACTCAAACGCAATTTTGAAAATGATGATGTATCAATCATCCAGAAAGATGGTCATTATTTTCTCAAAGACAATCAATCAAAACGGTATTTTTCTAAGATATTCAAAACCGGTGAATGTCGCTGTATGATTGAAATATTCGGTATGTATCAGACTCACAATCAATTCATTTTGAGTGATTATCACCACAAGATCCTATCCATTATTGGAAATCTAAAAAGAGTCGTAAGGACATTGGAAAAGATTGATGTTGCATGTGATTTTTTCTATCCACACGAATCCAGCTTTGTGTTTGAAGGATCAAAGAGAAGGAAGGACTGGATAGAGTTTCTTACCTACCAGACCAAGTTTCCATTTGTGCATCTAACAGAGATCCCAATGACAACAATCCGAGTTCCGAAAAGAAACAAACCAATCATTCGGTACGCAATGAGTCACAAAAGAATCAAATCAGCTGACAAAAAGAAACATGGTGAGTGTTACTACAGATGGGTGAAACCCACATCACAATATCAGAATAGGGTCAATTATGGACTATGTGAAAAGGCTGAATCATCCCATTTTGAAATAAAAATCAACGACAGGAAAATCCTTTATAATATAAGCAATTTCTTTGATGGAAGTGAGACTTTTGATTCAGACTATGACCATGAGATAGAGACTCACATTAGTCGGGGTTCTAAGAAGTTATCAATCATCAAATATGACAAATCAAGGAGGGACATTAAAAAGCACATTTGTATGGATGATGTTTATGGTTCACTCATTGAAGAGATTGCAGATAGTGATGATGAACATGATGACTTAAAGAGCAGCTTCAAACATTCACGAGTTGAGTTGAGATTCCACCAACCTGCGGTTACATCAAGAAAAGACCCATTGGATTTAAACACCGATACAGATTATGACACACTCTTTAAAACCATTGAAAAGGAAATCAAAAAGCTCTCCATTTTTATATTGAAACCGGAAGTTTCAACAGATGATTATTTGGACCTATACAGACAGCGGTTGAAAAAGGACAATACAGTTAAAC
>Ga0233435_1003979_pt1 | contig 10805 bp, 16 predicted proteins | sample SI_122_August201_3_FD_182735 | JGI IMG/M metagenome (GOLD analysis project Ga0233435, IMG submission 182735) | Seawater microbial communities from Saanich Inlet, British Columbia, Canada - SI_122_August2016_135_MG | ecosystem: Environmental > Aquatic > Marine > Inlet | place: Canada: British... | reverse complement strand
CTTACTAGGATGAAAACCTAGGGTCCTAACCGATAGACGAAGGCGACATAACATTTTCTTTGCTATCGCTGGTGGAGCTAAGCGGGATCGAACCGCTGACCCCGACACTGCCAGTGTTAATTGTTGCCTATTGGATAGGGGTTTTGCTGGTGTGTGATACCAAATTGGTACCATTTAAGGGGTGGTGCAGGTGCAATTACATGGTTGATTTTGGGGTTGTGGTGCCACCAATTGTTGCCCCATTTGCATCATTTGGCCAGGCATTTGCATCATGTTAAAAAATGCAACACTTACCGTGGCGATAATCATACCACTGATAAAAATAAAAGTGTATTTATTCATTTTTGATTTTGTCCTTTATTTGATCAACAAGATCTTTATTAAGGCGCGCACTGTATTTCTTCTTAGCTTTAGTATAACCACGCTGATGGATAAATGGCACGGCAATGAAAGTAATTAACATCCAAGCAACACCAGCATATAAAAGATTCATAAACAATGATTCAGCTATGTATGCGGTGGCTTGTTCTTTGGTTTCTATTTGCTCAACACTTGGTTGATCTGGGATGATTTCATCATAAGCCATCGCAGTGGCTAAAGTAGCAACACCAGCGATAGGATTAATAACGTAGGCAATGCCAGCCGAAGCGCCAGATTTGCCCAAATTACGGAGTTCTAAGCTAGAGCATCCCGTTAGCAGGGTTAAGCATAAAACAACTGTAAGTAATCGTTTCATACTAGTATCCAATTAAGAGGTAATGTCCAAGGGTCAAAGAGGAAGAACCGTGCAGTATTATTAGCAAGTTCAACCCATATCATTTACTTTTTATCTGTTCTAATAATGTCATATATATTACCGAGCATCTTCTTAATCTCACGCATCTCGGTCTTGTAGTCATCTTTCAAAACATACTCTTTAGGCATTGATGTTTGGCAAGAGTTCATTGTATGTTCAAGTTCTTTAATATCAGTCATTATTGATTTAATAACCGCTATTGAAATAGTTGATACAATACTAACTAAGACTAATACTATATCCGAGAGTTCCATTCATTATCCTTTGGGGAATTGGTCTTTAACAGCCTTGATTGATGCTTTCCAACCAGCAACACCATTGTGATAGATATCGTCCAATTGCTCGGCAATTGCTGGATATGCTTCTGCTCTATCTCTGGCGTATTGTTTACTGTCGTATTCTGCTTGTAAGCGTGTAATTTCAGCATTAATTTCTGCTTGAGTTGGTTCGGTTTGTGTTGTATCACGCCACTCAATAACATCACCTCTTAATACTAACTGTGCGTTTGGTCTTAGGCTTTGGATTGCTTCTAATAATTTATTCATTTTATACTCCTATCTCTGTTGCAATATTAACAAGGCTATTTGTTCCGCCAGTAGAGTTAAACTCCATTGAGCCAGAAGTTGTCTGTTTTACAAATTCAAGTGTATATGTAGTAGCGGCTGTTGTTGCGGGAGAGTCTAAATATTTTATTGCTACTGGCAAAGGTGCGTAATAAGTGGGGTCGTTTGAGTAGGCATATCTACCAACCTGCCAAACCGTAGTAGCACCACGCTTAATCCTTGCGGTTATGCTTTGAGCATCACCTATTATCATTCCACCAGTATTAAAACTAATAAGAACCTTGCTACTTGTTGCTGACGGTGTAATTGTTACTGACGCACCAGTTATAGCCGTCCAGTTTGCATCTGATATAGTAGTTCCAGTAGTGCTTGTTGTTTGAACAACTTGTAACACCTTACCGCCATCAACCGTTTGAAATGTTGGTGTATTGCCCGTACCATTAGATGTTAATACTTCACCAGATGAACCAGTTGGCACAGTTGTTGGGTCACCAGCAGTATCATAAGTAATTAACTCACCATCAGTACCACCAGCCATCTTAGCAAGGGTAATGGCATTGTCTGCTATTGCCGCATTAGATACCGCACCAGTAGATAAAGTTAAAATATTAATCCACGCTGAATCAGCAGCATTTCTTTGTTTTAATATATCAGCTGCTGTATCTGCCCACCACATAAATGCGTAGGTTGTAGTTGGTTCTGTTGCTTTTGAATTGTTAGAAACAATCGCAGCCAATGCGTTATTTAAGTCAGAACGTGTGTTAGCACCATTCTGATTAGCAATTACATAATCATGTTCTGCCATTATTTATTCTCCGTTTAAATTTAAATTAAATTGTGTCATGTTAATAACCCCTTGCAAGATAGTTGAAGTTATGTACCTCGTAACTTGAGCCGTGTAATATTCCAACATCAAATCCAGTAGTTGTTTCGTTCTGAATATCAAGAATATCATTTGAATCTAAATCAGTAAAGGTAACGCCAAGTGCTGGTATTGCTTTAAATGGTGTAGCATAAGTTACCGATAGCAACCCAGTTGATAATGATGTTAAAGCATTAGCACCTTGTACTGTGTCTGGCATATCAATTTCAACAGATAATTCAGTTATATTAATCTGATGGTCAGCATTTGTAGATGATGCTTCAACCTTAAATTTATACGCCCTAGCATTATAATCAGCAACCGTAAACTTCGCCCAACTACTCCACGTTGGTGTGCCAGATGGGTCATCATTAGTAGTAGCAATATATAGATTAAGTGTTACGTCAGATGGTGCGTTTTCGAAGTCTGTCCACGTATCCATCAATGCTGTTCTATCGTCTATAAAGTCGCCAATAACAAACGCTGTGAACGCAATAGAAGCTGTTGCTCGTGATGTATATACAGCACCAAGGTCAATATATGTATCAAACTCATAAGAACCAGCAGAATCAAGACCACCGATAGCGTCTAATATTTCCCAATCGTCCATTAATTCAGTAACAGAATCAAGCAATGTATCAGCTTCAAACTTTAATACATTATCAACTGCCACCATATTGGTTTTAGTACCAGTAAATGATGGGTTTTGGGTTGATGTAGCTACCGCGTTCATATTTATAATGTTCGGGATAGTTGTAGATACAAATGATGAAGTATTAACCGATTCATTACCAGTTGAATCAACAAACTTAGCTAGATATGTGCCAGTTAATAACGGCAATACAGCATTGGTATTTAAACCAGATACAGCAGCACCAATATCAGTAGATGATTCCCAAGAAGCACCAGTTGTTAGATTTGAATGTCTGAAGCGTACTTTACCACCTACTCTAACATCAAGGTCAGTAGCTAAATCCCACGATAAATGAGCAGCATTATTAAGCGCTATGAAAGATAAATTAGCAACATCAACTGGAGGTGTCGTTAATCCAGCAACTGTTACATTGTTTAGATACGCCCATACTGAACGAACACCCATTGTATTAACTGAACGAACTCTAAAGTCGTGAATAATTGGGTTAGCATCATCAAGTCTAGATTCTGTGTTCTTGGTTGTTGTTAAGAAGTTCCAAGTGCTTGAGCCATTTTCTTTCCATTCAACATCATATTCTTTAACGAATATATCAAGTGCTGCGTTCCAGCTAATAGCAACACGTACTTTAACACCACCAGAGCCAATTGTATCGTAAAGGCTTTCACTTGTAGCAATAGCCGTTGGCGGTTGAGCAGTAGTTGTATCTGGTAAATTAGTATTTGGAGCAGCATCGCTGACACTGATCGTGCCAAAATCATACGCGGTGGCATCGTATTCCATGGCCAATATTCGTACTTCGTCATTGTTTTGCAAAGTGATTCGCATTACTCTGAATTTTTTGCCGGCGTTTGAGTTGAGCGTTTCCCAACCTGGTGTGGTGTGCTTAATGTAAACAACATCACCCACTTCACATCTTAAACCCTCGATGGTAGCGGTAAACTCGCACATGATTTGTTGGCGTGATTGATTTAGATTAATGGTGGTGATCATCTTCGCCCGATCAATATCACTGGTAAACGGTAGATCAATGGTTTTTTCTAATAAAAGGCCATTGTCTTGCGTGCGCAAAGTGGATGAATCCACCACGGCGATGTCCGGTTGCCAGGCGCGATCGGGATTAAAGAAGTTGGCACGCATTCTGTTAAATTGGCTGTTTTTGTCACCCAACTTAATAGACCACGCGCCAATGATATTATCCTCACTAAAGGTAAAGGCGGCGGTTTCTACTTTGTCGATAATGAGTTTGTATTTACCACCAGAAAAAATCAAAAAGCCACGACAAGCGGTGAGCAGTTTTTTGAGTACATCCATCGAGCCTTGCGAGGTATCAACCACACCATTGCAGGTATATCGGGTTTTACTCACGCCACCAATGGTCACGCTTTCTTCACAGTAATTGGCCGCTGCATTAAACGATGTATCATCAATCAGCGAGGTTTCAATGCCTCTGCCATATCTTGTATTGGTCAAATAATCACGAATACACAATACTGGGTTATCACTCCACGCCGTAGTTGCCGTGCGCGCATCGTAAACCTTTGTGCCTTTAAGATCGGCAGTAATTGTTGGCAAACCAGAAGCATAGACATCTTGATCGTATTTCATTTTAATGTAGAGATAGGCCGTGCCTTTGAGTTGGTGATTTGAAGTCCATCCGCTGACACTTGTCACCAAGTTTGAATCCGCCGCTTGCGTGGTTGATCCGGTGTGCTTATAAACATCCAAAAAACCGCTAAACTTAGCATCGGTGGATAGCACGTCATTCAGATAAACATTTTCAAATGAATTAATCTCACCCTCACTCATGGCCAATACCATGTGCAGGTATTCGTTATCTGTGCCGGTGATCTCTAATAAAACTCTTGTGCCGCCAATTTTGCGCTGACCATAGATTACTGGGATTGGTGCATCGTTGGCTGATTTGTTAATGAGCATACCCGAAGCAGCAGAATTATCGCCAAAATCCGGCGATTCTGGTTTCTCAGCTAATAAGCCAGACACCCCTGCACCAATCAATGATCCGGCTAATTTACCGAATGCAACACCTAAAAACTTTTGCGCGAAAAATCCACCAACGGTTTTGGTTAAATATGATCCGGCAATCTCACCGGCAATAAATCCAACTACTGCGCCCATAGATCCCACCGATAAACATCGCCCTCAACCATTGGTATTTGAGTGGTGATCGAATCCTCAATCACTGATACGACTTTTGATCCCATGCAAATATGCGCCCGATCAAACACTTGATCTTTAACCAAAATCAGATCACCGGTTTGAGCGTGATTGTCTTTGATTTTTCTAAGCGGTAAATAATCTCTCAATGTACCAATTTTTTTGGCAAATTTTAGCGCACCACGTTTGGTGGAATATTTACCCACCACATCGGCGGCATAATCTGTACCTTGGAAATGATCCACCATTTTTAAAATAAAGGTGTTGCAATCATTCTCACCCCATTTAAAAGGCTTGCCCATTTGTGACTCAATGTAATTGTGAAAGATGATCTCAGTCATTCGGCTTACCCCAAATTACATCTTTAACAATTTCACTCGCAAATTCAAAGCCTTTATCGCCCGAAAAATGGATTTGTGTTTCTTCATGGTTGGTGTGTCTGCCGGTGGTGCGACTAAAATCCACCCAAGCATTGGTGGCACTCACCGATACACTTGATTGACCGCCGTTTGGATCTTCACTAATGGCTGGTGAATCCATACGCCCCTCAAAGATTAACACTGGATCAACAATCAGTGCCTGCGCTGAGTCTAAAAAAGCGGTGTAGATTTTTACCGTGCGATCAATGTATTGTTTATTTAAAACCTTACTGACCCACACTTGATCAACACCCGACAATGAGATTGTCATTGATGACACCATCACCTCGGCGGCTTCTTCAATATCTGAAAAACCCATAAAATGACCAACGGCTTGATAAGTATTTGAATCGTAAACGATGTCTTTATATCCATCATTCATATAAACCACTTCATCGTCAAAATGCACCGACAACAAATGCACCGGCTGATTTTGAAGTTTGGCAACCTCAGTTTGAAAGGCTGTGGTTGATCCGCGATCTGCCACTAAACTACCTCAACCAGTTTGATTTGATACGCCACAAAGCCACCGGTTGATACGCTCATCTCTTGCGTGTCTGTGGTGAATGCCATGGTGAATGGCACATCGTTATAAGTGATCACCTCATTATCTGCCACACTTTCTAACAGTGCCGGCTCGATAGCGAGTGACGTTGCGCCGTCTGCGGTGATGGTATAAACCTTGTCATGACCGGCAAATTTAATAAAATCACCGGCTTTTAAAGTGCCAGTCAATCCATCGGTTGCAATGGTGGATGATCCTGCTGCATAACCACCGGCATTATTCACCAACAACGTGCCAGTGGCCGTGCCAGAAGTGTCCTTATAAATCGGTGGTTGATAAGTGAATGTGCCATATTGGCCTTGCTGTTTATTCGCAAAAGCCCAGATTGGTGCAAACTGCGCACGCGTGAGGGATGGATAATTAATATCCATCAACCATCTTTGACCACCACGCGATCGTGCTTGACGTTTTAGGCTATGGGTGACACTGGTAAGCGTTGGCGCAATACCCGTAATACTGATTGAATTTGCCACCGGTGTTGTTGGATATGCGCCACTCATATTGCCACCGTCCTGCCGTTACGATTAAAGGCTTGTCTGATCACACCGACAATGGTTGGTGCATTTTCAGCAATCACCATTTGCGCGGTGCGTGGATCAAGCGCATTGACTTGTGGTGAATAATTAACAATAACAGTTTGTCCACCACCGAGTTGATCGTTGGGAATAATCGTGCCTGCGGTGTCTGGCACAAATAACTCTGCACCGCGCTCACCCACGATTGATGGCTTGCCTTTTGGTGGCCGTCCACCACCTGCAAAGAAGCCACCAAAATCAATATTTTTAACAAAATTATCAATCACAGTGTCAACCGGAGACCACATTTTCTTTTGTAGTTTACTAACAATACCACCGCCAATATTTTTTAGCGCACCTTTTAAACTGGTTGTGCCTTTGACCATGCCTTGAATCGAGCTGCTAACACTTGACCCCATATCTTTAAATGAGTCATTCACCGCATCGGCCGCATCACGTGCCGGATCACCCATCACGGTTGGTAGTTTATTCATAGTGAGGGCGATTTTATCCACCATGTCTGGAATGATCGAATGCCCCACCGCCTCATCTTCACCTTTTTTAAAAGCATTGAGCATACGATCAATGGCTTTTTCTGCCGGATCACCGATAAAATCGGGCAATTTTTCAGCGACTTTTTTAATACCTTTCATAAGTTGGATGATTGGCTTCATTAATGCATCTTTAACGCCCGTCATCACTCGATTAGCAAGTTCACTCAAACCATTCCAAATGGCTTTCACGCCCTCAATCGCCACACCCAATCCTTTAAATGCTAATGTAACAGCGGTGACCGCTAATTTGATTGTCACCCCTAATAATTGACCAATAGCAGTCCAAAACGCTTTCATGCTTTCCGCTTGTCCGGCACTCTCAGCGCCAAAAATCGATGCCATTAAATCATCCCAAGCTGTACCCAACTCACCCCACGCTTGTTTGATCGGCTCTAAATATTGCGAAAAACCACCAAAAATATCGGTAATAATTTTCCATGCGACTGCGAGTTTTTCTTGGATCACTGCTGCAAATGCAGCAATGTCTGATCCGAGTCCACTCATTGCACCACCCGTGCCACTGATCTTTGCCATAAAGGCGGTGAGTTTGTCGGTCATTTTGGTTGCCCATTCGAGCAAACCACTATTGGCCACCGCCAGTTGCAAACCCTCAAAGGCTGATTTGAGTTTCTTGATCGAGCCATTCAAACCTTTCATTTGAGTATCGGCCATGGTTTTAGCTGTACCGCCGGCATCTTGCAGTTTGGTCTTGAGTTCTTTGATCGCACCCACACCTTGTTTGGTGGATGCCAATAAAGCCGGGCCAGCTCGCTCACCAAATATTCGGGTAAACTCTGATGCCCCTGCACCGGCTTTTTCAAGATCAGCAAGAATATCAATAAAATTACGCATTGATCCATCTGAATTACTAACGCTCACACCCATGCCATCGAGTGCGGCGCTCACTTGTTTGGTTGGGTTTAATAGCTTGGTAATTCCGGCCTTGACCGCTGTGCCGGCCATCGTTCCCTTGATACCGGCATCCGCCATCTTACCCATGATTGCAGTCATTCCCTCAAGTGAGAGATTGGCCGCATCGGCCATTGGTGCCGCCATCTTCATCGCCTCACCAAGTTCCAACACATTAAGGTTGGCACTGGCGGTGGCTTTCGCCATTACATCGGCAAGTTGCCCGGTTTTGCTTGCCTCCATACCCAAACCGGATAAGATATTGGATGCAATATCTGCCGTGGTCGCAAGATCAGTTGAAGATGCTGCTGCCAAATCCAAAATGCCAGGCATGGCCGCCATGGTTTTTTGCGCATCAAAACCTGCCATCGATAAGAAACCCATCGCATCGGCTGCCTCAGATGCACTAAACTGTGTGGTGCGGCCGAGTTCCTTAGCTTGGTTTTCTAACGCTTTTAAGGTTTCACCGGTTGATCCACTGATCGCCGACACTTTATTCATTGCCGACTCAAAATCACCGGCAGTCTTTAAAGAGAAGCCCGCAAACGCACCCATCGGCGCAAGCATCTTGGTTGAGATGTTTTTACCGAGTGCGGCCGCTGATCCACCCACCGATTTAAGTGATTTTTTAATCGACTTAAACGCTTTCTGTGTTTTGTTCTCAGCGGTGATTACATATCTTGCGCTTGCATTTGCTGCCATTATTTCCTTTCCTGCTTCAGTCTAAAATAAGCCGACCACATTACAATTTCATCCACCGTCAAATCCATAATTTCATCCACCGTTTTGTGTAGATGTTCTGCTAATTCATACAAAAAAAGCAAATCACGATCTGACTTTAACTCTTTAGTGCCTCGCCCTCATCCGGCTCAATCTCATTCATTGCATTAACAACGCGCGACACAATATCCGGGTCAAACTCATTCATGATTTCAGTCATGTGGATTTTGCGCCAGATTTGTTTGCCGTCTTGATCAAGTGATCGCAAGATAAAAGTCATAATAATGGCTTCATCTGGCTTACCCTCGTTTACCAATCTTAAAATCTGTCCTTGGATCTTGAAATTAGTGGCCGCTTTAAAATAGATTTTGGCAGTTTCGCCATTATCGTCTTTCCATTCCGGCACATCAATTGACAACAAATCACCGCTGATGCGATCCTTAAATTGGCTTTTGGCGATGTTAGTGTAATTCATCGATTATGCTGTTGTATCGCTTAATGCACCAGATCCAGTAAATGAGAATGACGTTGCCACCATGTCATCTTGCGATCCCTCAATTGAAATTGAATCAATAATCGCTGTGCCGGTTTTATATTTAGCACCGGTTGCAGTTCCCTCTGGATAAATACTGATCGTTATTTCTGCACCCGCTGTCATGGCCAATTGTGCGGTATCGGTTTCATCCCAATTTGCATCCATTGATCCACTAAATGATGTTGTGCCGGCGGTAAATGTTTTCGCCGCATCGCCCAATGTTGTTGTTTCAATTGTTTCAGCACTTTCTTCAATGCTATAACTTTTAATTTCGGCGACTGTATCAGATCCAACTTTTACAACGCCCTCACTACCTTTATGAATTCCCATTTGCCTTTACTCCTTTAGATTTAATTTTTTTTTCCTTAGTCGTTTTTTCGATCGACCAACCTCGTGCTTGCGCATTATGAATTTGTGACTCGTGTACCACGATTGCCTCAGATCCATCTTTATACATTTTTGGCATATTGCCTCCTTTAACTAATTAAAGTTGTTACATCTGATTTATCCACTCGATACAAGCAAACAAATCGCATATTCATTAATCCCACCGGTTGATCAGAATCGCCCGAGAGTTCAATATCTGCACCCTCAAAATCAATGTCCTTACATTTGCCATTTAGCGTGGTATCACCACTTGCAAAAATAGCTGTTTCAACTTCCGCGGCGATCGTGTCTAACACGTTGTCTAAATTAGTGCCGGCTTTGGCTCGCGCCTCAACCACAATATTTAACAACCTAAGTTGTTTGTTGGAGGATTCCTCACCCACTTCCTCGCTTAACGTGTAAATGCTGAGCGATGGCACAACATCATGATCATAAACACGAGAGGCAAATACATTTGCACCCGTTGTTGCCAAACCGGTTAAAGTGGTTTTAAGCTGATCGCGAATTTGCTGTCTTACATGGCTCATTGTTTCTCCAGAATAAGTGAGGTCAAACCCGTGCCATCCGGCTGAATGCCTGCCACCTTGTATGAAGTGGCATTAATCGTAAGTGCATCGCCATGTGCAATGCTTGCAACATTAGCCTCAGCGCAAACAAATACCGGGCGCACACCCTCAATGCCATGTACCTCAACAAATTGGTTGTCGAAAATTCCGGCGATAGTAGATGCGCCGATGGTGGCATTGTCTGCCATCTCAGTGCTATCCAAAAATTCGCTTAAATCTTCTGCAAACATTTTTTATTTTTTCGCCTTTTTTTTAGCCTTTGTTTCGATGGCTTTATTCATGCCGATTAATTTAGCGGCTAATGTTTTATCAGCTTCAATCACATCACCTTTTGCAAATGATGCGCCATCAATACCGACTGCTGTTAATAATTGTAATTTCATAATTTATTCCCTTTTTATAAAGAATCACACTCAGATGAATGCAATTTTTTATAAAGAGAGCCGGATTACCGACTCTCAATAATCAAAACTTAAATTAAGTGATGATGTCTGTCATTGCTGCGAACGACTCAGCGTGACGTACCGCGATGTCAACATCTTGTAGTGCAACAACACGAACTGTGCCAGAAGCTGAACCCGTTG
>Ga0233435_1003978_pt1 | contig 10806 bp, 8 predicted proteins | sample SI_122_August201_3_FD_182735 | JGI IMG/M metagenome (GOLD analysis project Ga0233435, IMG submission 182735) | Seawater microbial communities from Saanich Inlet, British Columbia, Canada - SI_122_August2016_135_MG | ecosystem: Environmental > Aquatic > Marine > Inlet | place: Canada: British... | reverse complement strand
ATTTGTAATTCTTGCGAGATCGCAAAGACGACGCCACCTTTGGCTGTACCATCCAGTTTGGTTAGTATTACACCGGTCAGACCGCAAACCTCGCTAAAGACTTTGGCCTGCTGTAAGCCATTTTGACCGGTGGAAGCATCCAGAACTAAAAGACACTCTATATTTTGATCTTGAGCCTGCTTATCGACAACGCCACGGACCTTTTTTAGCTCCTGCATAAGATTGGTTTTGTTATGCAAGCGCCCAGCTGTGTCGATTATAAGGACCTCGTAATTTTCTGCCTTGGCCTTTTTGAGTGCTTCCCAAACCACTGCTCCTGGATCGGAACCATCTTTTAGTCTAACTATGTCCACTCCAGCGCGATCGGCCCAAATTTCCAATTGCGATTCTGCTGCTGCTCTGAATGTATCTCCAGCAGCCAACAAGACCTTTTTGCCCGCTTGCTTGTAACGGTGCGCTAGTTTGCCAATACTGGTCGTCTTGCCGACCCCATTGACTCCGACTACCATGATTACATTTAACCTGTCCGGATAGATCTGGAGTGGCGCTCGGTATTTAGCTAATTGCGCTGCAAATTTTTTCCGCAGAAAGACATCGACGTCATGACTAGTCCACGACTTTTCCTTACCTTGGTATTCAGAGCGCAGATCTTCCATGATTTGATCCACAGCCGCCAGTCCTAGATCTGCCTTGATCAATCGATCCTCGAGATCTTCTAGGTATTCTTGATCGACTTTTTTAGGCGGAGCAATTGATTTGACTTGACTGGCCATACCCTCTGCAGGTGCGGCGGACTGAGGAGTACTCATTCCCTGGCCGGCATCTAAAGAGGGTGATCCAATCTCTGTAGAATCACCTTGTACCTGCTCCTTGGTTTTGACAAGAGCTGATTTGAGTCGGGTAAAGGTCGAGCCCCAAAATCCTTTTTTATTTTCTTGTTCGCTCACCACCGCCTCCTAGAGCGATTGAGCTGCTTGACGTTTGCGAGCAGCCATTCTTCTTACGGCATTGGCTTCTTCTTGTAAGCTCGAGAGAACGCCATTGATAAATTTTGCTGCCCTTTCATCGGCAAATCGATGGGCCAGTTCGACTGCTTCTGAGATTGCAACGTTGATCGGGATATCTTCCATGTAGAAAGCCTCAGTGCAGGCCAGTCTCAATATATCTCTGTCGATAGAAACCATACGATCTATCGACCACTGCGACCTCGCGCGCTTGATAAATTCTTCTACGGTATCTTTGTGATCTAGGTATTCTTCGATCAGGCGCATAAAAAACTCGCGCACGTCTTCTTTTTGTGCAGCCTTGTCTATCTCTCTATTGCGATTGGCTGACAAAGCCAATTCTGGTAGATCCATTGCTTCTGAGATGAGATTGATGGCTATTTCCATCTGCTTAAATTTGTCTTTTAGCTCTTGAGTCGTAAGCGGCACTGACTCTATCTCATGCACATTGTCTGCATTTTGAGGATGATCCAGCTCGATCTGATCGAGCTCGCGGTTGGCACCATTGATGATGGCATGTGCATCTTTTAGATTTTGTCTGGCATAATCGACCAGCAAAAAGACGGCCTTATCAACCAGCTCGGTAACTTCGAGCTTGCTCAGCTTCTCTTTGTTTTTAGGCAGCTGAGGCATCACTATGATGGCTAGTTCTCGAGCTATGCGGCGCGCGCTCATGTTTTCCTCTTATTGGTTGAATCCCGGACTATGACAGTCCAAACACCCATGTTATCATGAGTAGTCATGGGTATCGGAGCGTGATTATTACTGGTGGTTCATTGCGGGGCAGGGCGATTAGCAGTCCCAGGGGCCAAGACGTCCGTCCCACCTCATCCAAAGTGAGGCAGGCTTTTTTTAACATTTTAAATGGCAGACAGATCAATGCCAGGTTTCTCGATTTGTTCGCCGGCTCTGGCCTGATGGGCTTTGAGGCCATTAGCCGCGGAGCCGCCAATGTAACATTTGTCGACAAAAGCACAGCGCAGATCAAAAATATCCAGGCTTGTGCCGACAGCCTGTCGTTGGACAAAAGTCGCGTTATTTCCATTGTCAGGGATAGCCTGGTCTTTCTGGAACATCTGCCTTCTGCCTCATTTGATCTGATTTTTGTCGATCCGCCATATGCTGCAAGACTAGGCTCCGCAATCCTTGGCATCATCGCTCAAAGAGAGATCTTGAGCGCGGAAGGCATGGTGGTGATAGAGCATTTGAAGAACGATGAGCTACCCAATAAAATAGACGATACTCTCCAACTGGTTCAAACACGTATTTACGGTCAGACCGGTTTGAGTTTTTACGTTGCGAGTTTAGGACGTTAAGGCTTTCAATAGAGCATCAAAAGGCATGGACCCCGAAAACAGAGATCTGGCCATCAACAGCGCATCGTACAACGCTTTGCCGCGTATGGCTCAGCATTTGCGTCTGGGAGATCTTTTGAGTCTTTCCGGCATCATCGAACACAATCACGTCAGGCAGGCTCTGTCCGGTTACGAAGACCGTGGATTGCCTCTCGGGCAATGTCTGGTCGTATCTGGTTTCTTGTCCGAGACCCTTTTACGTGCCGCTCTGGACATTCAAAGCCTGGTCAATAACCGGCAACTTCCACTCGATATGGGTGTCAAGGTCCTTGCTTGTTGCAGCCAGGAGAGTCTTTCTCTTGCAAAAGCATTTGAGCATACAAAAGTCGTACAGCCCGAAGACCACCTTTCAAACAAGCTCGGTCAATTGCTGGTCGACGCCAATATCTTGGATGTCGAGTCGCTGGAGCAATATTTAGAATCCAGCCGCCGCACTGGCCTTCCTCTTGGACATGTGCTCGCTTATGCCGGTATCATATCTGGTGAACTGCTTGAGACTGCCTTGCTTGGTCAGCAATTGGTCAGAAGAGCCGCGATCAAGCGTGAACAATGCATCAACTCCATCGCTGCTGCTTTTATGCGCGAAGTCGAATTGATGAAGCTTCCTTTCAATCAAAGCTACCAAAAATCTTTGCATAAGCAGACTCCAAGACTTGGTGAAATGCTTTTCGAGGCGGAGCTGATTTCAGACAAACAACTTTTTGATGCCCTTTTGTATTCATTAGCCTCAGGCTCTCCATGCGGACGCGTCATGTGCGGCGCCGTGCCGGATGCGCGTTTGCACCAGGTCTTTGGTGTGCCCGAAGTATTTGTGGACGCTGCCGTTTCTATGCAAGAGATGATCGATTGTGAGTGCCTGACGCCATCGGAAAGTCAGGACGTCTTTAATCTCATGAAGGCTCTTGATATGCCGTTTTTGCAAGCCCTTGGCCAGGCTGGAGCGCGCAGTATCACCGAAAACCTTGCACCATTGGTGGTGCAATTACTCATTGGCGCTGGTGTAGAAAAATTGCGCGATGCGAATGTTTATAGCGATGATCTCCGCGGGCGCATCAATGTCAATTATAATCAGGGTATTGAGGTCGCGAGATTATTGGTGCAAGACCTCGAGATACCTGAGCATTACGTCTATGCGGCCCTGCGTGCGGCGGTCCTCATCAAACAGCAAAAGACCGCCCTGACGATGGATGATCTCCTTGGCGCTTTGACTCTCGCCTGTCGCGAGAGCATAGCGCTGGACGAAGTGCTCGTCCTGATCAATTTGCGCCCTCGTACGCGATTGCGCTGGCCGTAAGCTTAAAATCCTGATTGCATTGCCATATAGCTAACAGCAGCTTGGCTCGATCCCATTGTCTCCGCCTGTGCTATTTTGCTCTTTCGGTTTGCTGTCTTCTTTTTCTTCTTCTGGTGCAATCGGCATCTTGCCTGTTGTGGTGGCAGGATATTTGAGCCTTTCATGGTGCAGCGTGCGCCAGACTCGACAAAAGCCCTCTCTGACCTTGGTCATCTCGTCATAGGTCATATTGGTATCGGCAAACTGACCGTCATCCCAACGATTTTGAAAAACTTTTGCCAGAGCGATTTCGACTTCTTCCTGGCTTGGGTCTCGCATGCTGTGAGTAACGGCTTCGGATACGTCGGCGAGCATGACGATCGCTGTTTCTTTGGTGTTTGGCTTGGGCCCTGGATATCTATAAAATCCGGCATCTACTTTTTCTTGGCCGTCTCTCAGGCAGGCCTTATGATAAAAATATGCCATTAGAGTCGTGCCCTGGTGCATCGGTATAAAATCTTGGATGGCCTTGGGCAGCTGATATTTTTGCGCTAATGCGATGCCGTCTGTGACATGGGCAAGTACTCTCGCCCTACTGTCTTCCGGTGACATGGAGTCATGGGGATTGGTGGCACCCAGCTGATTTTCGATAAAATACTTGGGTCTTACCATTTTGCCTATGTCATGATATAAAGCACCCGCTCGGACGAGATTGGCGTCAGCGGAGATGGCCTTAGCACCTGCCTCGGCGAGGTTTGCCACTGCCAGAGAATGCTGGTAGGTGCCAGGAGCGTTTTCTTCTAGCCTGCGCAAGAGAGGTTGATTAGCGTCGGTCAATTCGGCAAGCCTGAATGGTGTGATCATGCCAAACAAGTTTTCGAGGAAGGGCAGACTGCCTATGGCAATGATCGATGAGCATAGGCCGCCTAATAAATCGAGTGTAGCCGTCCTGCCCAAAGCGCTGATGGATAATTGGGATGCAGGACTCATCAAATGGCTGATCAAAATGACCATGAGATCGGCTGCGGTCATGCTGATTGCAATAAAAATACCAGTGGTGATCATGCCATTGCGATTTTTGTTGTAGGAAAAAATTGCAGCGATGCTCGCCACCAGATAAGCCACTAGATTGTGTGCTTCGCAGAGTTTGTCCACCCCGATTATCAATATGAGAGGTAGAGTGACGGCCAGGGCAATGCCACGGCCAAAAAATATAGCCAGGATCAATGCCATCGCAGGTAGAGGCACAAACTGGGGATAGATCTTGCCCACGATCGAAGCGGTAGCAGTCGTGACTACAGCAACGGTAAACATCAAGCCGATATCTGTGGCATTCACAAAATGTTTTGGTTCGAAAGCCAGTAAGAAAAACCCGATCAAAGCCAGAGCCGTGCCTAGAGAAATCGCGATACTAAATATGAATGGCCAGCGGTCTATATGAGTAATGCCAAGAGCTTGCAATAATGCGAGTTTTTCGTTGGTGACAAGAGAGCCGCGCGAAACGATTACTTCGCCCTGATTGATCTGCCGCAGCACAGGTTGCACAGACTTGACCGCAGACTCTTCTTTGAGGCGGGTGGACTCGTGGTCGATGACGAGATTTGCTTCTAAATTGTGGGCTATGATACTGGCCGCAGCGCGCTTTTCAAGGAAGGACATTTTTTCAGGGAGAAACTCTTCGACAATTCCTTCCCAGATTTTTTTGTCTGCCACTGGAAAACGAGGGAACTTGAGGGTAAGGCGTTTTGTGGTATCGACCAGGGTATTGGCAAACTCATCCAGGTCTTTGGGCTGGATCAATAGAGCTGTCAGTACTTCTGTCTCCGCCATTTCATCTGTGCCTACCTTATGCAAAATTGCTCGACGCTGCTCAATGCGCTCTATTTGGCTTGCGGTGAGGGCGAGATCCTTAAATGCTCCGCTGTCGACAGCCTTTTTAAAATCATCATCGCTTTGCAAGAGCAAACGCAATTCTATTTCTACAGGTATATGTTGCTCGATGCTGCTTTGAGTAGGCTTATTGTTAGCAATCTTAGTCTTTGTGGCTTTGGATCTAGGTTTATCTGCGGTCTTTGCTATTACAGGAGCTGGGGTCAGACCTGCTTTTTGCAAGGCTTGGATACGTTTTATTGCCCTGAAAACCTGTGAATGCGTATTGTCATCTCGACTGCGGTCCACCTGAAACACCGGAATCACGGTCTGCCTTACGTCTTCCATGAGTTTGTCGGTTGCCGCCTGATCGATAATGCGACTGTCGGCTGGCGCAACGAGATCACGGTCGGCAAGGTCTTTTACTTGCAATCCTGGGCTAAATATGTGGGTGAAAGAAAGCGCTAGAAAAAGGGCTAGATACCCGGCAGCGCCTGTCAGGCACCAGGTTAAGAATGCTCTTTTTGAGGCAAAATGCTCGGCGTGGAGATTGGTCTCGCGAGTTGGCATGCAAGCTCGATTGCGAAGGCTGGGAATCTGACTAAATATTACTCGGTTTTAGCCCTAGCTAGTAAAATATCTGCGATAGATATAAGCGAATGATAAATCTTGAAAGGCAAGCAAATGATCCTTATCACTGGCGGTCTGGGTTACGTGGGTAGCCATTTTGCTCTCGAATATCTCCAGGACCAAGACTCCAGCGTAGTTATAGTGGACGATCTCTCATTGGGACATCGCGAGGTTCTCGACGCATTGCCTGTAGATCGTGTGCATTTTTATGAGGGAAGGGTTGGCGATGATCGGCTTTTGGCAAAAATCTTAGAAACACATGGTCAAAAGTTGCAGGCGGTGGTGCACTTTGCCGCTCGAGCCTATGTAGGCGAATCGCAAGTCGAGCCATTTTTATATTTCGACCGCAATGTAATTGAGACTCTCAAGCTCTTACAAGCTGTTGTTGAGGCTGGCATAAAGCGTTTCGTCTTTTCTTCCACTTGTTCTACTTTTGGCAATCCACAGTACACGCCACTCGACGAAAAGCATCCGCAAAAGCCTATCAATACTTATGGATCGAGCAAGCTCATGCTCGAAGAGGCTTTAAGAGCATTGGCGCTGTCTAGATCCCTAAAATTTGTCATGCTGAGATATTTCAACGCGGCTGGTGCTGATTTTGGCTGTCGTATCGGTGAGAGCCATGAGCCAGAGACGCACCTGATACCGCTTGCTATCCAGGCTGCTCTGGGCAAACGAGATCGCCTATCAGTCTATGGTAATGACTACGACACTCCAGATGGTACCTGTATCCGCGATTACATACACGTACAGGACCTCGCGCAGGCCCATGTTAAGGCCCTAAACATGCTTGGACAAAATGACTTTAGTGGGGATCTCGAGGCTTCAAATAATCTCGGACTGGCAGTCAACCTCGGCACCAGCACAGGTAGCTCGATAATGCAGGTGATGGCCGCAATCCAAAAAGTTTCAGGCCGGCCGGTCCCGCATGTATTTGAACCTAGACGTCCTGGGGATCCAGGCGTGCTAGTCGCTGACAACAGCAAGGCGAGAGATGTGCTTAGCTGGTCGCCTCAATACAATCTCGAGCAAATCATAGAAAGTGCTTATCGCTGGGAAGCCAACCGGAGCTTTTGACTTTAACGAACGATCGGCTATTGGTTTTGATCTTGTACGTTGAGCAGAGTCTTGACCCGATATATGCGCTTGCCTTGTGACTCATGATATGTACGCATGAGGATCTCGGATTGCAAGCCCATAAAGATCAATTGCATGCCCATGACAAACAGTACGGCGACCAGCACCGGTAGTGGTGTCTCGATGAAAGAGGTGTGATAGCAGAGCTTGAGTACCACCATCCAGACGAAGGCTGCCATGGCCATAACCATAGACCAGAGCCCAGCCGTACCAAACACATAGATCGGCTTGGTGAGATAGGTGCTCATAAACTTTACGGTCATCAAGTCGAGCACAACTTTGAAGGTCCTGGAGATGCCGTATTTGGATTGTCCAAACTGGCGTGCATGGTGATCGACTGGGATTTCGGCAACGGCGGCTCCCAGCCAAGTGGCGTAGATCGGCACAAAGCGGTGCATTTCGCCGTATAGACGGACATCTTTGATCACTTCTTTGCGATAAGCCTTTAGTGAGCAGCCGTAGTCATGGAGACGAACGCCGGAGATAACAGAAATGATTTTGTTGGCGATCCATGAAGGAATGAGGCGTAAAAACAACTCGTCTTTACGTTCCTTTCTCCAGCCTGACACTACATCAAAACCTTCATCGAGCTTGGCCAGCAAGCGTTTGATGTCTGCAGGATCGTTTTGCAGGTCGGCGTCCATAGGGATGATGACGTCACCGGACGCGTGATCGATACCTGCAGCAAGTGCTGCAGTCTGACCAAAATTTTTGACAAAGCGCACTACTTTGATGCGGCTGTCACCAGAGGCGATGGCTTCTAGCTTTTTAAATGATTTATCTTTAGAGCCATCGTCAACGAGAATGGCTTCCCAGCTGCGCCCAAGCTCGGTCAAAGCCGAGACTAGTTTGCTATACAAAAGCTCGACATTGTCTTCTTCGTTAAAAACGGGGATCACCACGGAAATTTCAGGAGTGGCCCCTGTTTGTCCGGCATATTGCTCGACTCGCCTTGCTTGTGGCGCATTATAGGCGCCTGCTTGGTTTGCTGGGTTTTGCACCGGGCTCAATGTATTCATTGTATGCATCCTGGTAGTGGTCTGGATATGGCCAGTAAGGCCCCGCTGGCCTTTCTGTTTCTAGTTGACAATAATAAGGCTTTTAGACAAATTTGCACCTTGATTACTTCTTATGCGGTAGCCTTTAGTAACGAACCGGTACCAAATGCTATATGGCCATCATAAAAACATCCGACCAAGAAGACTCACCCAAGCGCCCGTCTGACAATGCCGCCAGAAGCGATGGAGGAGAACGATCGGCAGACAAATTAAAAGAATCTAAGAGCTTAACGAATCGTCGCTCTTCGATCCTATCTGGCAAGGAAAATTCGCAGGACCAGAAGGCTGATAGCTCTGTCCGGCCGGACAATATTGACGAGTACATAGGTCAAACCCGGCTCAAGGCGATGATGAAAATGTCGATAGCTGCCGCTCGAAACCGTGGCGAGGCCCTTGACCACGTACTGTTTTATGGACCTCCAGGCCTAGGTAAAACAACCCTTGCTCGGGTCATCGCCAATGAAATGCAGGCACGCATCCATATGACCTCTGGCCCTGCCCTTGAACGCCCCAGGGACATTATCGGCCTTGTGCATCAACTCGAGGAAGGAGACGTGCTCTTTATCGACGAGATACATAGATTGTCTCGAGTCGCCGAAGAATTGCTCTATCCTGCTATCGAAGATTTTGTCATCGATCTGACCACTGGCAAGGGACATGCCACTCGTACCATGCGCCTGCCCTTGCCTCGATTTACCCTGGTTGGTGCGACTACCAAGGCCGGCATGCTCTCCAATGCCTTGCGCGACCGCTTTGGATTTGTCTGTCGTCTCGAATTTTACGACCAGGACGAATTGTCCAAGATAGTGGCAAGGACGGCAGGTATTTTAAATAGCGACATGACTGCCGAAGCCGTTGCAGCGATCGCCTCGCGTGCCCGCGGCACCCCACGTATCGCCAACCGGCTAGTGAGATTAGTCCGCGATTTTGGCGAATACCAGCAGGCTGCTACCATAGACGGCGAACTGGCTGAAAAGGCGCTCGAATCTTACCAGGTCGACAAGTTTGGCCTGGATGTGACCGATCGCCGATTGCTCGAGATCCTCATCGACAATTATGACGGTGGACCTGTCGGCCTCGAGACCCTGGCTGCCACCATAGGTGAAGACGCTGACACTATCGAGGATGTATACGAACCTTTTCTCATCCAAAAAGGTTTTATCAATCGTACTCCTCGCGGGCGCATGGCGACGCCCTACGCATATCAGCATCTCGGCAAGCCTCCTTCCAAACGAGTACTAAACGAATTTGGCAACGATGCCAGACAATTGGAGATCTTCAAAAAGGCCGATGAGTAACGAGATTCCTCAAGAAGAATTTGCTGTCGGCAGAGTCGTGGCAGCAAAAAAGGCTTCGATAAATCAAAATCTCTATCAATCGACCGGGATGCTCTCTACCAGACAGATCCTGGATGTGGAAATACTCGAAGGCAGACTCAAGGGGATGATAGCTCCTGTTGCCAACGAGATCACCGATAATCCTGTCTTTAATATAGATGTCGGTCCAGGACAAGAGGTGGTATTGGCTGTAGTGTCGCAGCCAGGTCAAAAGACCGAGATCAATATTGCTGATTACCATAGGGCGCCAGCACTTGGTGTCTTGTTAGCTGTTTTTCTCGTAGCCTTTATATTTTTTGGCGGTAAAAAAGGGCTCAAGTCTCTGCTGGGTTTGGTCGTAAGCGTGATCTTGATCGCTTGCGTCTTGATGCCTCTGAGCATGCATGGCTTTAATCCTCTATTGGTTGCGATCGGAATTTGCTTCGTCTCTACCATAGCCACGGTTTATTTTGTTGCTGGGTTTTCCCGCAAATTTTGGGCCAGCGTGCTCGGCACTGTATGTGGTGTCATTGTCGCCGGCATTGCTGCACAGCTCGTGATTCAATTTGCCCCTTTGACGGGGCTTTCATCCGAAGAAGCTCAGATATTGCGAGGGTCGGTGCTTGCCGGCAGTCCACAATTTTATAAGGGCTTGTTGGCTGCTGGGATGCTAATCGGTGCCCTAGGCGTGATCATGGATGTTGGGGTTTCTATTGCATCGGCAGTCTCAGAGATCGCAAAAAATAATCCCAGTGCCGATCAAGATCAGCTTTATCAAGCAGGTATGAATGTTGGCCGCGATATCATGGGCACCATGACCAATACCTTGATCCTCGCCTATGCTGGTTCTGCTCTGCCGCTCTTGCTCTTGATCAGTCAAGTGCCATCGACAAAACTGATAAATCTGGACCTCGTAGCAACCGAGGTTGCCTCAGCAATATCAGGTAGTTTAGGATTGGTCCTGACCATACCTACTACGGCCTGGTTTTCTGCGCGATTGCTTGCGCGTCCTGAAAAAGGGGAAATTTTGAACGAGCAATGAGACTTTTATACGGCTGGATTCTGTTTTCCATATCCGTGTTCGCCATACTCGCTGGTGGCGTCTTTCTTGCTCTCGTGCTCGGTGCGGCTTGCTTCATGGGCGGCAAAGAATTTATAGATATG
>Ga0233435_1003971_pt1 | contig 10818 bp, 10 predicted proteins | sample SI_122_August201_3_FD_182735 | JGI IMG/M metagenome (GOLD analysis project Ga0233435, IMG submission 182735) | Seawater microbial communities from Saanich Inlet, British Columbia, Canada - SI_122_August2016_135_MG | ecosystem: Environmental > Aquatic > Marine > Inlet | place: Canada: British... | reverse complement strand
TACTACGAAGCTCATACAGTTTTTCATAGGCTTTTTCAGCCTTAGTATACTCTTTAAGCGATGCATAAGAACGAGCCAGCATAAACCAACCTTCGGCATTACTTGGATTTTGAACTAACTTCTCTTCTAGAGCCTCAAGCACAGCCTCCATTGAAGGCGCTTTACCAGACTCAGCATGCTGATCACCTTTCTTAGGTGATTTTTTATACGCAACAATACTCTTTGCTTGCTCTCTATACCCCCACATTTCATAAAAAGCAAAGCTACCAACAACAACAAACACAGCGACAATAATGGCCATTGCTATATCGGGTTTTGTATCGCTATACTCTAAATCTGCTTGCTCTGTATCTCTTAATACTTCTTTATCTAGCTCAGATTTTGCTTGTTTAAACTGATCTTGAGAGAGTTGGCCACTTTTAAGATCAAACTCCAAGGTCTGCAATCGATCTTTATATATTTCAACATTTAACGCATGCTGAGACACACTAGCGGGTTTAGGCGGCCTAACCAGTGGTAGCACCACAAACACAAATGCAATCAGCACAAGTAATGTAGCTACAATTCCGAATAACACCATTATTCAGCATCCTTTTGATTGTTTTCTTGCAACAATTCCGTCAGTTTTTCATTTTCATCGTCGGTTGTCTCAGAAGGTTTAAGGTCTTTTTGCCGCTGTTTCACCAGCTTAATCACAAAACCAATCACCCCCAACAACAACAATAACGGTGCAAACCACAGCAGCATTGTTTTACTATCCACTGGTGGCCGATATAATATAAATTTTCCGTATCGAGCGACCATATAGTCTCGGATTTCTCGATTTGTTTTTCCAGACTCAATCATTTCTAAGACAATCACACGCATATCTCCTGCAAGCTCTGCATGAGAGTCTGCCAAATTTTGGTTTTGGCACTTAGCACAACGTAATTCTTTTGTTAATAAATGATACCGATACTCGTGATCTTTATTTTTAAAATCAATCACATCTGCCTGTACAAAACATGCCGAAAAGGTTAAACACATAAAAACAAACCATCTCATTGTGCAGGCTCCTTCTCTAATTTTTTCACCATGGGTAAGACGATGTTGATCAATGCATCCTCATTCAAGGCCCCCACATGCTTGTAGCGAACAATGCCTTTTTTATCGACCACAAATGTTTCTGGCGTGCCATATACACCCCAGTCAATGCCAACCCTTCCCGTATCATCAACAGGAATAGCATTATATGGATTACCGTGGCGCTTCAACCAACCTAGGGCATCAGCACGGCTATTTTTATAGTTCACCCCGACCAAATGAATACTGGTTTCTTTGGCCAAATGAATAAACAAAGGATGCTCGTATTCACACGTTGGACACCACGATGCCCAGAAATTAACCAGAGACACTTTGCCGACCAAGTCTTTGTTGGTGAATATTTTCTCAGGGTCATCAAGCTGCTTTACAGATATATGCGGTGCAGGCTTATCAATAAAAGGCGAAGGAATCAGCTTTGTATCTCGCCCCAAACCATTTATGAAAAAGCCCACCATCACTGCAAATATTACAAAAGGGATCAAAAATTTAGCCATGAGTATTCCTGGTTATGCGACTTTAAGTCGTTTAGCAATACGATAACGACGATCTGTAATGGCAATCACACCACCTAGCGCCATCAACAAGCCACCCAACCAAGCCCAACGAACTAGCGGCTTATATTGCAGGCGCATATTCCACTGGTCTTGCCCAAGCGCTTCACCTAGCGCCACATACAGGTCACGCATAAAGCCCGCATCAATCCCAGCTTCCGTCATCGGGTTGCCCTGGCTCTTATAATGACGCTTTTCGGGGTACAAATGAGACACTGGCTCGCCATTTTGAGTGACTTTTATCGTCCCCCTCAACGCTTGATAGTTTGGCCCTTGTACAGCTTCTGTTCCTAAGAATGTAAATTCATAGCCTGAAATTTGATAAGACTCATTTGGCCCTAGCTTGACATCTTTCTCTATACTCATATTCATCAGCACAGTAACCCCTATGGTGAAGAAAGCAGCGCCATTGTGCGCCACAATCATCCCCAAATAACTTGCCGTCATTTTTGAACCAGAGCGCAATCGAGAAATAAAGTTAAATGCAGTTGTAATAAATATCCAAACTCCCGCACCAATACCAATTGGCAGATAAAAGGACATTGACTGATCATTCATCAGTGGATAGATGAAAATAGCGCCACCAAGTGTTGCAATCACAGCCATCACACCATAATTTTTACGATATTTTTCCGGTAAAGCTAAGAATGCCGAGGTCGCAATGGTTAAGCTCATGAGCACAAACCCCATTTTCAACAAGACCCAGTTACGTTCATCAACCAACTCAAAAATCAGCGCAAAAATACCCGCAATGATCAATGCTAATGCGCCAATCATCATATATAAAAGACGATCACCCCAAGCCTCACTCAAGACAGCGGATTGTTTCCAGCGAATCATAGGCCCAAGCGCAACAATCAATAGCATTGGCAACATCAACGGCGTAAAGACCTCATTAAAGAATGATTCCCCAACTGAGTATTTTGCCCCAAATGCTTCTGTGATGAGTGGAAATAAAGTGCCCAACAAAACAATGATGGCAGCAAGTGCAAACATTACATTCGTGACCAATAAGAATGTTTCTCGTGATAAAATCGAGAATTTTCCACCACTATTAACATTAGGTGCTCGCCATGCAAACAGGAGTAACGCCCCCCCAATAGCAATGATTAAAAATATCAAAATAAATGCGCCACGCTCAGGGTCTGAGGTAAAGGAATGTACTGAGGTTAAAACGCCTGAGCGCACTAAAAATGTCCCTAGCAAGCTCAGTGAAAATGCAAAAATGGCTAATAGAACCGTCCAGGCTTTGAAAGCCCCCCGCTTCTCACTAACCGCTAAAGAGTGAATCAGCGCAGTACCAACTAGCCATGGCATAAATGAAGCATTTTCCACTGGATCCCAAAACCACCAGCCGCCCCAGCCAAGCTCGTAATAAGCCCACCAACTACCCAAAACAATCCCTGCCGATAAAAACGCCCAAGCAATGTTTGTCCAAGGACGAGACCAGCGTACCCACGCCGCATCTAACCGACCACTCACTAATGCAGCAATGGCAAACGCAAACGCCACGGAAAAACCAACATAGCCCATATATAAAATGGGTGGGTGAATGGCTAGGCCAAAGTCTTGTAATAATGGGTTCAGCGAACTACCTTCTTCTGGAATGAATATGCTGCCATTAGGCAAGTACACCAACAAACGCTCAAAGGGATTAGAGGTTGCCAACACAAACCATAAGAAACCAACACAAATCAGCCCCATAATCGCCAAAACATTGGCTTTCATGGATAATGGCAGACGCCGACTGAATAAGCTTACTGCCAAAGACCACCCTGCTAGCATCAAACACCACAGTAAAATAGAGCCTTCATGAGCGCCCCACACCGCGGAAACTCGAAACAAGGTTGGCATATCTGCATTAGAATTGGTTTGCACGTATTTAACAGAGTAGTCATTGGTAACGAAGGCATACGTTAATACGGCGAATGAAATCGACACAAAAAAGAACTGCCCAGCACTTGCAGAACCTGCAACTGCGACCCAGCTGTATTTTTTCTGATACATGCCCAGTAGAGGGACCACACTTTGAATCACTGCCATACACAGCGCTAACATTAAGGCAAAATTTCCAATTTCAGGTAACATAATTACTCGTTTTTATCTGTAGTTGCAGCGTTAGGTTGTTTTTTACCCATCATGGCTTCGGCAGCTTCATTCGGCATATAATTTTCATCATGCTTTGCTAGAACTTCATCCGCGATCATGATGCCTTCTTCAGATAGACGCCCTTTTGCCACAATGCCCTGCCCTTCCCGAAACAAGTCTGGCAGTATCCCTTTAAATCGAACGGTAACGGAATGCTCTAAATCTTTCATCCCAAATTCGACTGTCACACCATCTTCATGACGTTTTACTGAACCCACTTTAACCATGCCCCCCATTCTAAAGAGCTGTTTGGTTGATGCTTCACCCGTAGCAACCTGGGTTGGGGTGTAGAATAATTCTACATTTTGTTTCACCGCGACCATAATCAAGCCTACGGCGATGCTCACACCTGCCACAATAAAGATGGCAAAAATTAATCGTTGTTTACGCTGTGGCGTCATCGTTTTTTCTCCTAGCTTTTATACGGCGAACTAATTTTTGTCGAACATTTTTACCAAGCCATAAGGTGTGAATAATGTAACCCACGACAAAAACAAAGGTAATGGCATACGAGGCCACGATATAACCAAGGTGTTTATCGGTAGCAAGTAATTCAAAGAAACTCATTTTTCGACCCCCAGTACACCCTCAACCCAGCGGCTGTTACTTTCTCGTAACAACACTTCACTTCTTGAACGCATAATCACAATCGCTGCAAATAGGAATTTAAAGGCAAAAGACATCACCAGTAACGGGATAAGCATGGAAACATCCATAGAGGACTTACCCACGGAAACGGAATTCGCCTGATGGAGTGTTTTATCACCAAGCCATTGAATAGAATAATGAATAATGGGAATATTAACCACGCAAACCAACGTTAATACAGCCACCGCACGGCTTGCAGTTCGCTTATCTTCATAGGTGGAATACAGCGCAATAATACCTAAATAGATAAACAACAGCACCAATTCAGATGTTAAACGCAAATCCCAAGTCCACCACGTACCCCACGTTGGATACCCCCAAACAGCACCGGTTACCAATGCTAAAAAGGTAAAAATAGCCCCAATTGGCGCGCAGCTAATCAGCACAACATCAGCCATTTTAATTCGCCAAACAATACTCACAAAAGCGGCAACCGCCATCACCATGTAAGCCATCATTGAAAGCCATGCTAACGGCACATGAATATAAATAATCCGATAGACTTCACCTTGATACTTTTCAGCAGGCGCCGTAAAACCACCATACAACCCATAAACCATCAAGGTGAGTGTGATGACCCAGAGATAAGGTAACCATTTACCCGTCATTCGGTAATAATGCTTTGGAGAGGACAGCTTATTAAACAATGGCACCAAATATCGGTCTGAGAATAAACCCAGCACCACCATAACCCCCACCATCAAAAGGAAGTTACTCACAAGGTTTAGCGCCGAGAACTCAACAACCTCGCCCATCGTCGTCTGGTAAACGTATGGGTAACCTTGGGTTTGCTTCACCAGCACGTCTTCTAGCTCAGCATTTTTTTCTGTGTAATCAATGGTCTTTAATACAGAAAAGAGTATCAGCAGTAGTGTTATGCTGAGTTTACCCCAATGCTTTGCAAACATAGTTATTCCTTTTAACTCACACTAATCTTGAGTGCTGCACCAATCGCCCACGGTGCTAACGAAACTGCCAAAACCAACATCCCTGACAACATATACAAATGTGCGGTTATCGGCTCCCCAATGCTGGCCATCGCCACCAAGTTAGCCGAAAAAATTAATACCGGCACATACAGCGGTAAGATTAATAGGGATAAAATCACACCACCCCCTCTCAGTCCAACCGTTAATGCCACCCCTATTGCTCCAATTAAACTGAGCAACGGCGTCCCCATTAATAGCGTCAACATTAAAGCACCATACGCTTCTGTTTTCAGCCCCAACATTAACCCCATTAATGGTGCAATGATAATGATGGGGATCCCTGTAACCATCCAATGGGCAATCACTTTCGCTAAAGCGAGTAAAGCAACAGGCCGCACCCCCATCACCATCATGTCCAAGGTACCATCTTCAAAATCGCTGCGAAAAATACCTTCTAGCGATAACATAGAAGCCAACAGCGCTGTCACCCAAATCAAACCGGGCGCAATATTTGAGATGGTTGCAAGCTGAGTCTGTCCAATCCCCATCCCTAATGGGAACAACATAATAACGAGTACAAAAAATAACAGCGGGTTAATCAGCTCGCCTTTGTGCCGAAACGACAACACAATGTCACGCTTGATCATCCACCAAAATGCTCGCACTGCAGAAATTTGTTTCATGACCCCAACCTTAAAGAGACTACATCACACCCCGTTAAGTTCACTGCTTGATGAGAGGTTAAAATAATCATGCCACCATTTTGCACATGCGCCTCAAACAGTGCCTCCAACCACGCAATGACTTTAACATCTAGTGAGGTAAAGGGTTCATCTAAGACCCAGACTGGCGCTGATGTCATTAATAACCTAGCTAAAGCTACCCGCCGTTGCTGACCGGCTGATAAATGCCCTGCTAGTTGATCTGCTAACGCATAGAGTTTGATTTCATCTAACACGGTTTCAAAATCAATATCAGGCTTAGTGGCAATCAATGCGCTTGCCATTTGCAGGTTTTCTTCCACGGTTAAGTCACGCTTAACACCAGCATGATGCCCAATATAGATGACGTTGGCCGAGTATTCAGCCCCTAAATCAATGATGGGCTGGTCTCGCCAAAGGATATCACCTTCATCAGGCTGGCGCAGACCGCATAACATCCGCAATAAGGTTGTTTTACCACTACCGTTAGCGCCCTCGACAAATAAGACTTGGCCAGGCTCTGCAGAAAAGGACAACTCAGTAAATAACTGTTGCTCATTCCTTAAACATTCTATCCGATCAGCCCGTAGCAAGAGAGTGTCCTAAATTGTTGATTAAAAGTAGGTCATTGTACCCAAAAACAAGACCAGTTGAAGATTTTTATCCCAATTCTCACAAGATACCTAGCATCATCACCTTAACCACCAAAATAGCGCGTCATCTGCCCAGTAATTCAGACCAACAACATAAACAACGTATTTTAAAAAAACACAACAGCACACCCAATGGTGCACGGAACCTCGCCAAAGATAGGAAAAAAGGGTACCTATAGGTATAATGCGGCCATAAAATAACCTCTATAAAGAGCAATCCATGAAATTTCTAATCATTGTTTTATTTTCTGCCACGCTTTGTGCTTGTGGCGGTCCAAGCGTTAAATCTGAAAAAGTCGCCATTAAGTCCATCAATAACTGGACACAACAAGACATTGCCCCTTATATCATTAAGCAATTTAGCAGCCACCCACGCTTTAAAAATGCCACTTTTGCACTCAGCCACATGTCTTACGGACTAATCGACACCAACACCAATGCGCTCAATGATAACGTCATTACCATCCTCACCAAAACCTTACAGAGCCAACCCATTAATTTAATTACTCCAGTCACTAACAATAACAGTTGCCAAGGCCTTAGAGATGCACGCTATTTAGTGGGTGTTGAAGCAAAAGTATCCCCACAAGGCAACTTAGAGGTAAGAGTGGATGCCTATGACCAACAGCAAGGTAACTGGACGGTTGGCTTTGAAAAAAGATGGTACAGCCGGTTAGGCCGGGATGATAAAACCCAACTGGCCAAAGCCACTACAGATGAAAGCTTACGAGGCAAAAAATTCCTACCCTACCGACCCAATCATGCAGACCAGCTGATCTCAGACTTTAAGCGCGCAGTTGACTGTTACCAACAGCAAACGAACCAATCGCTCAGCATTGTTGCCTCAGGGAACTACTTACCACAAGAACTTGCCCAATGGATGCAAGATATTCAACAAAAAGGTGATCGTGACGGCCAACCAGTTCAACTGATTGCCGATGCCATCAACCGTGATAGCAGGCTCTTTTCTTTAACACTCGCAGATCAAGACAAAACCTTATTAAAACGATATGTTCGTGCCAGCCGTGAGAAAGCCATTGTCGCCAAATTAGCGCCACTGAATTTCAACCCATTAACAGCGCCACAGCAAAATGTTCTTGTTGGTGACATCAAAGTCGATTTAAACAGCCCAATTTTAGGCAGTACAGCCATCATCACCCCTCAAGGCATTGGCCTATGTAGCACTGCAGAACCTTGGTCTTTAGGCGAGCGAAGTTTAACCAATGATTCCGAGCTTTCAAGTGACAACTGTTTTGCAGTGAAATTTGACGTGCAGCGCCCTGCTTTTACAGCCCTAGTTGGCCGCAATAGCAAAGGCCAGCTGAGCTTATTCCACCCAACAACCTGTAAATACTTAGATGACTCACCAAAACGTCTCGGCCGAAATGCAGAGTTTATTTACCCTGCGCGAACAAAACCCGCCCAAGTATTAGGCTTAGATGAAAATATCGGTCAAGAGCATATTTATGTATTAGCGTCTGCAGACAGGCAAGTTCAGGCGAGCATCACCGCTTTAACCAAATCATTGCCGACGATCTGCGAATCACAAGACAGTGACCCGGTGAGCGTTAAAACATGGGAAGCTAAATTAAACGCCATTAGCAAGGTTCACCCAGGGCTATTTCAGTGGAGAGGGTTAACCTTCAACCACGTGGCACCTACCAGTATTGAAGAAGATGATGAGGACAATACCGAAGCGGCAGAAGAAGAGGAAACCATCACCATCGAAGCTCAACCAATCGAAGTTCAAGCAACGGAATAACCCAATTACACAGCACGGCCATAACGGTGTATCAAATGGAAAATGCGTCCAGCTAGCCCTTCAGGGAGCTGCGACCATTCAAACTGCCAACCCCAATTCCCTTTTGTGGTACCGGGTGTGTTCATTCGATGCTCACCGCCCAAACATAAAAAGTCCTGCATTGGGAGGATGGCGTACTGAGAACATGATGCAATGGCGACTCTAATTAAAGGCCAAGGGTGATCAGACACACAGCCACCAGCATAATCATCCACTCTCGCACGCTCTTCATCCGTCAAAGTACAATACCAGCTTAACGTCGTATCATTGTCATGCGTGCCGGTGTAGACCACCGTATTATTGGTATATTCGTGCGGTAAATAGGTGTTATTCGGATTGTTATCAAAAGCAAACTGTAAAATTTTCATTCCAGGGAAATCAAATTGATCTCGAAGCGCATCCACTTCATCTGTAATAATGCCCAAATCTTCAGCAAGAAAAGGTAAATCACCAAATTCCTCACGTAACGCGGTAAATAATGCCGCTCCAGGCGCCTTGACCCAGCGACCATTAATGGCCGTCTCTTCACTACTCGGAATCTCCCAGTACGCTTCAAAGCCCCTAAAGTGATCAACTCGAACAATGTCACATAACTCTCTCTGCGTTTTAACCCGGTCTTTCCACCACTGAAAACCGGTTGACTCTATATAGTCCCACTCATAATGCGGGTTACCCCAACGCTGACCTGTCTCAGAAAAATAATCTGGCGGCACACCGGCAACCACAGAAGGCTGCCCATTTTCATCTAAATCAAAACAATCCCGATGAGACCAAACCTCAGCGCTATCATGTGCAACAAAAATAGGAATATCACCGACAATGCGAATACGTCTCTCATTCGCATACGCTTTAATTGCTAACCACTGCTCAAAGAACACAAACTGTTGAAAGCGATATAAATCAACCTGCTGATTGTCTTTTTGACAAAAGGTTTTTAAACAGCTCGCATCTCGATTTTTTTCTTTCTCTGGCCATTCCCACCATGCCTTAAAATCATTTTGCTCTTTTAACGCGTAGTAGCAAGCATAGTCATCCAACCAATACTGATGATGCTCGCAAAAATCTGCGTAAGCGGCATTATCCTCTTCTGAGGCATTCGCCAAAAAGCCCTGGTACGCCAATTTAATTAATTGCTTGGTTGAGTGTGCTTGCTGCTGTTCTTCTGTCAACCAGCCTTTATCAGCGAGTTTCTGAATACTAATCAATTTAGCATTACCAGCATGCACCGAAGGCGACTGATACGGAGATTTATCCTCAAGCGTCGGCCCTAGGGGCAAAACTTGCCAAATACCAACGCCACTTTCTGCAAGAAAATCGACAAACCGAAAGGCCTGATCACCAAGCTTTCCTTCATATTCTGTTCCGGGAAGAGAGGTTGGGTGCAGTAGAACACCCGCGACGCGTTGGTTAACACTCACAGCATTATCTCTTAATTATTATATCAGTTGTTAAGGGGAGCTCATCCCGCAAGTATGGCACAGTCTGAGCATTTATGAGTTACGAATCATGACACCGTCATTTTCAGGATGACCGCCGCCATAGGTAAAGCTATGGCCTAAATATTCCGGTGGTTCTTTATTCAAAAGTTGGTACAAATGGCTTAATTGAATTCGAAATAGGCATTCAAAATCACTCACCGATTGCGCCGAATTATAATCGCCAAACCACCAAAACCAGTCTGAACCTTCACACACAGCCAACTGTTTCGATGCCTCAGCAAACCTTTCAGCAGGAAGGGTATTTTCTGAAGCGGCCTCATCAAAGGCCAACTTCACATCCCGAAGCATTTCCCAACCTCGGTTTTTATCGTGATCACCAATCCAGGTTGAGAAAGTACCATAGACCCAACTGCCCGCGACCATTGAGGTCAAGTCACCCACGTTTGTTTCTTGTTTTGCAAGGTGCTCATCAAAGGTCGTCAAATTCAATTTATCACTGGCGACCAACTTCTCATACAATCCACTTAAAAAGTGAATCCCATTATCAGGGTAATATTCCCAGGCATTTTCGCCATCTAGAACAATAGAGACGATTTGCCGCTCAGGATTTTCACAACTGATTTGAATATTTTCGATGTGATTCACCATGTTTGAAACCGCGTCATCGGCATGCCAATCTGCATAGTGAAAACCGATTAAATCAGACAGCCCATCATCACGAAAAAACTGACGAATATTTTGCCCACCCATTTGATATGACTGATGCAACCAATGATGCGGCAAGTGATCTTCATGTCCACCAGAGACCAAGCTATTATGCAAAACAGTTTGGCCACTCGCCATCCAAGCGAACCCAACCATGGTG
>Ga0233435_1003963_pt1 | contig 10829 bp, 7 predicted proteins | sample SI_122_August201_3_FD_182735 | JGI IMG/M metagenome (GOLD analysis project Ga0233435, IMG submission 182735) | Seawater microbial communities from Saanich Inlet, British Columbia, Canada - SI_122_August2016_135_MG | ecosystem: Environmental > Aquatic > Marine > Inlet | place: Canada: British... | reverse complement strand
GCTGTCACCTTTAGCCGGAGCGTCAGCGGCAAAAATATCAAAGCTCGCCACATCATACGTGGTGCCAATGGCATTGGCCTTTTGGTCGCTAATTTTTAAGAATATCGTTTCACTGGCGCCGGGGCCGACCTGAAAGGTGGAGCCGGTAAAGGTACCGTCTAACAATTTAACATTGTTAAAAGAGGCAGTAATGCCAATCCGGGTTAACTCTAATTGTAATTGGGTAAATTCGTCATTTAAATTGGCACGATCGCTATCGGTATTGGTATCGTTCACCGCCTGCATCGCCAGAACCCGCATCCGTTGCAAAATAGAAACCGACTCTTCCATCGCCCCCTCAGCGGTTTGCGCTAAGGAGATCGCATCATTGGCATTACGGATACTCTGATTGAGGCCGACAATCTGGCTACTCATTTTATCGCGAATGGCAAGGCCAGCCGCATCGTCTTTGGCGGAATTAATCCGTTGGCCAGATGATAATCGCTCCATGGCAAGATCTAAATCCCGCCGCGACTCATTTAAATGTCGCTGAGCCGACGTAGAGGCTATATTGGTGTTAATTGTCATTGCCATGATTCATTCTCCATCTTATAAAGCGGCAAAAAATTTCCCTTTTTTGTGTCAATGCTACTTTATAATCTTAGTTAATATTCTTAAGTTATTGTTTTCTTTAATATAAATTTATTTTTATCCTAAATACTTTCCTTTACCCTTAATACAAGCATATTTAATGCCAATAAAACTTATTATGAGGATATTCAAGACACTCCAAGGTGTTTGTCTTCAAAATAAATACAACCATTAAACTTTTTCATCTATCTGATGTAGTCAAAAAGGCTGAGCTGGCTGATTTTGGCAAAGCTCTGTTGCCCTGCCTGCAAAGCCACGGATTGATTTTTAAGCCGCGTGACCGCCTCAACATAATCTAAATCTTCTAACAGCGATTTCATGATTTTATAATCGCCGTCCAGGTTTTCGTTCCATTGTTTTTGCATTTCAATGCGGTTCATCCGCGCACCGACTTTGGCATGTTGAATGGTGATATTGTCATGAAAAGTATTTAAATCGCCCAGAGTCGCCCGTAGGGTCTCGGCATCATTATTTTTCAAGGCGGTAATAGTGTTCGCCAATTGGCCAAATAAATCACCTGAGCGGGCATTACCGTCACTGTCTGGCGGTAACACTTGGGTGCCAAAGACATCACTGCCCGGTAGCCCAACAGCCATCATGCTTTGTTCTGCTATTTCAACTTTTTGAACATCTGTGGAGCCGAAATAACTAACTTTGCCGTCGCTGCCTTGTTGAAAGGGTTCTTGTCCTTGAACATACCCTGAAAAAATATAACTGCCGTCACTGCTTTGTGTATTGGCCGTTTGTCTTAAATATTCTGTTACCGACTCAATTTCTACTGCCACAGCTAGGCGGTCTTGGTCATTATAGGTATCGTTTGCGGCTCGAAGTACCAGCGCTTTAATTCGGTCAAGCGCTCCGGTTACCGAAGTTAAGGTACTGTCTTGTGCGCTCAATAAACTATTGGCACGGTCCAGATTACTGCCATAGCGCTCGTTCTGTGCCATTTTGGTATTTAGATTCATCACCGCGGTGGCGGTGGTCGGGTCATCAGAAGGTTTGAGTACCCGTTTACCGGTAGAAATTTGTTCTTGGGTTTTCGCTAACGCGACCTGCGTTTGGTTCATCTTTTGGGTGACGTTGTTAAAGAGCCCGGCTTGCGTGATACGTATCATAAGAACTCCTTTAATTACCTAATCGACAAAATGGAATCGAACAGGGTATTTGCAATTTTCACAACTTGCGCCGAGGCTTGATAGGCCTGTTGAAAACGCAGTAGATTGGCCGCTTCTTCATCTAAACTGACACCCGATACTGAATCGCGTGCTTCTGTGGCTTGGTCGACCAGCGTCTGTTGCGCTTCGCGGGCAATATCTGTTTGTACTAAAACGGATCCTAATTTACCGACCGTCGAGGTATAAACCTCGCCAAAATCACCACGCCCGCCGAAAATAGTGCTGTCATTTTGGAGAGCCGCCATTTTTAGAATATTGCGGTTATCCCCAGTTAAATCATGGTTTCCTTTAATATAGAAAACATCATTGCCGGCAGGATCACTGCTTAATTCAGCACTCCAGCCGTTATAGGTAATGCCTTTTTCTGCATTGTAATTAACATGGGCTAAGGACGTGTCTGTTTGGGTGTCGATCAATTCAAATTGAGTGGCATCGGAATTAAATTTAACGGTGATATCTTGACGCCAGGCTTCACGGTGATCGATAAGCGGTGACTGATCCCACTGGCCGCTGATTTTAGCGCCGCCGGAGCCGGTCACAAACACTAAAAGATCTTCATTAAGTCCGCCAGACAGGCCTAAAAAGTGACGCGGATCGGGTCTGTTGGTTAATGTGGTCGAAGATTTACCGGTTACGGATGCAGCCGTTTCGGTTAATTCGACCCGGGTGGTTAATTGGGCGGTGGCGGTGATCTGGGTACCATCACTGAGTCCGGTCAAGGTTAAAAGACCATTACTGCCGGTAACTTTAGTCAATGTTGGCGCATCATTTGAAACCTGATTAATGCTAATTTTTTGAGCCAAAGCATTCAATGTAGTTGTAAGATCGGTGTGAAATTGTTGACTGTAATCGGTATTGTTCAGGGTGAGTTTGGCGCTCCCGCCGAGGGCTAATCCTGAAAAATCAAAAACCTCACTCGCAACTTCAACCGGATCAGCACCGGTATCGCCGGTGACCGATGCTGCGGTGGCCTGCAGCGTGGAATTTTTAAAGACAAAGGCCTGAGCGTTAACATCGTCACCGGCAGCAATGCCATTTAACGTTAACTGACCTTCACTAATACTGGAACTGGTGACATGGGCATCGCCATCTACCTGTGCTTTCAATAACCCTAAAGTGCCCTCTAAGTCCGTTGAAAATGTTTGCGTGTAGGTTTTTTCAGCAATGTTGATACTGGCACCGGAATCAATATCAACTTTATTATCTTTTCCATTTAAGATAATTTTATTTTGGTCGATCACTATATTGTCGACACCGTGAATGCTAACCGATGATAATTGGTCCTCTAAATTAATTTTTAATGCAGTTAGTGTGCTTTCAACACCGTCAACGGATTTTTTGATAACACCCAGACTATCAGTGGCTGCAATGATCGTTCCCACATTGGTTACCGTTGCAATATCAGCCGTTGTACCCTGTAAGGTTAACTGATTTGTATTTGTAGATGATCCAGTAATATCTGTTTCTGCTGCTACAATTTGGCGTCCTAGAGCTTTAATTGCCTCATCGGCTGTTGTTGCATGGGTATTTGCTGCCAGTTCAGCTTCTGTTGCATCGGATTTGAGCGTGACTTGATAAGAGTGACTATTAACACTTGTTTTTACAACATCGCCATTATTTTCTAGGGCTTTAAAATCCAAACTGGCTTTGGCTTTCGCCGTCGTTGTTGCCGTTCCATCCGTTGATGAAATAGTGACTATGTCATCAACGTCCCCTTGTAAGTGTAAAACATTAGATTCATTGGCAAACGAAGCATTAATACCCCGTTCTGCGGCAACAATCTGACGGCCTAAAGCTTTTACAACCTCCTCAGCAGATAAAGCGTGGGTGTTATTACTCGTTTGCGTAGCCGTTGCCGAATCTAACAAGGTTGTGGTATAGGTCGTACCATTCACTGTTGCTGATAACGTATCACCGTTAACGCTGACTGATGAAACAAAATTTATTGTTACCCCAGCGTCTTCGGTATAGTTTGCACTGGTTGCAATACCGCCCACAGAAACCGTAACCGCACCGCCCTTTTCAACCGCACTGAAATCATACACTTCTTTATCATTAGTGGATTGGCTGGCTTTAACAGAATCGCTATGTTGCGGTACCGGTGTGGTTCGGGCATTCAGGCGCAGTGAGGCGGTATCGCCCGTTTCAAGATTGGAAAAATTGTAACTTTCAACATCGGTAACACTGTATATTTTGGAGAATCCGGTATCTAGATAACCCGCATCACCTGTTTGGTCCAAATAGCTATCGACATAACTGACTTGCTCTGAAAAACCATTTCCCTTAGTCAATAATGCCGCTTGAGCCTCCGCCGTTAAACTCGTACCGGAAAGGTGGCGACCATTACGGGTGAAGATTTGTAATTCAACTGGCTCGCCTGAATATTTTGAACGGTAAAACAACTCAGTATCTTGGCTGTTGGCCGGAATAACAAAGGCCAACTTATTACTGGCCATAATCGTTGTGGCAGAAACCTCAGAGGGGTTGTTGTATAACACCGAATCAATCGACTTTGCCGGCATGCTCTGGGTGGGTACTTTAAACTCTGTGAGCTTAATTTCTGCACTACTGGTATTAGCGACCTTTTTACTGACAGTTAATGGACTACCGGTTGCAATTAAATTTAAATCGTCAATCATCACCGTCATCGCTTCGGTGGGGCGAAGACTGGGGCTGATAAAAAACCGGTCGCCCCCCACGGCTTGGCCTTGAATATTAACTTTCAGACCATCGAGGGTTAACTCATGGTTCCCAAAGGCTTTTTTCCCGGTAGCCTCATTGGTAATGGACCAGCGTTTATCCAGTTCTTGATAGCTCACCTCATAACTGGCTTGCCGGGCCACAGCGGACGAAGTGACTGACACCGCAATGGTTGCCGAGCCTTTGTTAATGGCCGGTTGTACCGAATAAACATTATCTAAAGAAAGCAGATCCTTACCAAACTGTCCGTTCATATCAACACCTTGGTGCTGAATTTTATTGACTTCATTAACGAACACTTGGGCAATCACATCCACTTCATCACGCGCGACCTGTAAAGAATGTTGTCGAAAGCCGTTAATACCGGCCAACGAACCACTGGTTACAAAATTAGTTGTTTTGGGATTTGCGTACGGTGACAACACAAAAGCAACCCGTTCCGGTTGCTTACTATCTTTCTGCATGCCTAAATCTATAGCCTCTTTGCCAGAGACTAATTTATCGCCGGTTTCAGTATTTCCTAAATGGATATCGAAAGCGCCACTGGGTTTTTCACTAACGGTAATATTTACTAGTTTTGAGAGCGAATTTAATAAAACATCGCGTTTATCTAAGACGTCATGGGGTTGGCTTTTAATGTCGCTTTGTTTAAATAAAGTGCTGTTGATTGAGGCTAATTGCTTGCTCAAACCGTTAATTTGAGCCACTTTATCTTCCATATCACCCCAAGTGCTCTGCTCTAATGCGCTGAACTGATTGCCTAATAACCGAAAGCCTGCTGCCGTTGTTTCTGCTTCGGTTAGTAAAATATCGCGTACGGCTGTTGAGGCCGGTGTTATGGAAACTTCCTGCACCGCTGCAAAGAAACGCCCGATCTTACCGGTTACACTGAGGCGTTCATCGGCCATTAAATTTTCAAGCCGTTGCGCGTACTTGTACATCGATTCCTGCTGTTCTAATTGCGAGGTATTAGTACGCAGCGATGACTCAACAAACCGGTCATACATCCGTTGGTTGCCCAAAACCATGGAACCGTTGCCAAAATAAATGCCGCCTTGTTTTGAGGGTGCATTTTGACCGATTTCAATCCGTTGGCGATGATAACCTTCGGTATCAACATTCGTAATGTTGTTACTGACCGTTGTTAAGGCCTTTTTATAGGTTCTAAGACCTGCGATGCCGGTTGAAAGTAGATCAGCCATGATTATTTACGGTGCGAGACCGGCCTCCCTGTTCAACTTCAAGGGAAAGCTGACCGACTCCGTACTCGGCAGTGTCAGTTGTTTTTTAAGTTGCATTAACGCTAATCCGGATGTTTTTTCAGGTTTAGGTGACAGCAAACGATTTTTTAATTTAACGTCGGTAGATTGATCGTCAATGAAGCCCTGTCGGGTCATTTGTTGCTCAATAAACTGGGCTACACCTAAGGTATTGCGTTTGGCCATTTCTAAGGCGACTTGTTTGTCCTGAAGGTCTTGATAAACACGCATGCCTTGGGTATCAAAAAACTCACTTTTAGGTGATGCATTGCGCATTTCTTTGAGCATCATCTGAATCATCAAGGCCTCAAATTGCTGAGCGACCTCACCAACCGCTTTGTTTTTATCCGCTTTAGCCCTATTACGCAATTCTGCCAAGCCATTAAAGTCGGTGTAAAGCGATGGATTTAAAAGTAGTTCGGCCATTTTAAGTCCTAAATTACAATCAAATCGGCCCGAAGACTGCCGGCCCTTTTTAAGGTTTCAAGAATAGAGACCAAAGCACTGGGACTGGCTCCAATGGTATTGACCGCATCAACCAGTTCACGCAACTCTACACCCGGTTTCAATAAGAACATTCTGGGATTTTTGCCTTCAATAATTTCTACATCGGCATTTTGCACTTGAACCGTTTCGCCTCCTGGGGCAAGAGATTCTGCTTGGCTTACCTGATTATTCATTTTTATTTTCAACGTCAAACTGCCGTGGGTGACTGCCGAGGCCGTCACTCTTACATTTCGGCTAATCACCACCGTGCCCGAACGGGAATTAACCACGACTCGTGCCGGCGGCTCTCCCGGGGTGACCTCTAAAGATTGAACCATAGCCATGAAACTAACGCGCTCAGAACTATTATCGGGGGCTAAAATACGCAATGAAACGGAGTCTAAAGCCTCGGCCGTATCAACACCGAAGTTTTCATTAATCGCATTGACAATACGGGAGGTGGTGGTGAAATCTTGTTGTTTGAGATTCATCACCATATAACCGCTGTCTTGAAAAGGTGATGCTACTTCCCGCTCTACGGTGGCACCGGCTGGAATTCGTCCTACCGTCGGAACATTAACGGTAATTTTCGAACCGGCTGCAGAAACCCCTAAGCCCCCCACGGCTAAGCTGCCTTGCGCCATCGCATAAACTTCTCCGTCAGCGCCTCTGAGTCGTGACAATAATAAACTGCCGCCTCTTAAACTGGTAGCCTCTCCAATGGAACCGACAGTGACATCAATACGTTGTCCGGGTTTTGAAAATGCCGGTATATTCGCTGTGACCATCACAGCCGCAACATTTTTCAAATCGAGCTTTTTAGGAATTTGGTAGTTATTCTTGTCCACCTCAAATTTACCCATTTGGTAAATTTTCACGTTCACACCGTAACGCGCCAACATCGACTTCACACTTTGCGTGGTGAAATTAACGTTTTTACCGTCCCCGGTCCCGTTCAATCCCACCACCAGGCCATAGCCGATCAGTTGGTTGTCTCGAATACCGGCGATATCGGTTAAATCTTTTATGCGATCGGCTTGCGCCACCGGAATCAAACTGGAATAAAGAACAAATAAGGTCACTAGCAACGTTCTAATCATGATTTAACGTCCTTTTTGTTTCATAAACCCAAACACAAGGCACGGCGTTTAAACGCTTTATCGCTACCACCCCCGTACGCTTTTTGAACATTGTATCCCCTTACCTGATTTACAAACGTAACTACTGCCAAAAACTAATGCAACATATGTACCAAAATAAACAGTCCTTTATAATCAGCCATTTACTATCCATTAATAGCTTTTCTAACACGTATACTTTTACGTTGCGGCAATCTTTTGCCTTTTTTTCACGTTATTTCTTAATCAGTGATGCGTGCATACGTCTTTTCGGTGGTAACCGGCCCGTCTTAAAGGTATTCCTTTTTTGGGTTAGGCATCTGCTGCGGTATTGTTATAAGAAGACTGCTGCACCGGTTGTCAGAAAACAGAGCCGATAACCGGGGCAATACACTTACGAGCGCAGTCGTTCGTAATGGATGAGCTTAGAAAGGCCAGATTTTATACAACAAACTGGTTCCCCAGCCGGCCCGTGTGGCGTCGTGCACTTCGCCGCTACCGCTATAGGTAATTTGGGCATTGGCGATACGAAAAGATAAAACCGTGTTATCCGGTAACACATCTTCGGGCCTGATAATGCCGGAAATTTGAATATATTCATCCCCCTGATTTAAGGTAATGAGTTTTTCTCCTCGGACCACTAAGTTTTTATTCGACAAAACCCGTACTACGGAGGCTGCGATCTGCCCAGTCAATTCATTAGCGTGCCCAGTGGTTCCTGAACTTTCATTTTTTAATTCTTGCTCAGACGGTGAATCACTCGCCATCATCCAAGGCCAGGCAAAAGCACTGCTTCCTGCTAAGGCTGCTTTCTGCAGTGCGCTTAAAAAGGAATTGGTACTTTTACGGTTTAAATTATTACTGACCCCTTTCATAGAGTCCATTTTTTCTTGCAACACGATAGTAATTAAATCACCGACCCGATAGGCTTTACTGTCACCAAATAAGCCACCCTTGGCGCCTTTCGTATAAATTGATCCATCCGGTACGGGCTCCTCGATCATCGTGGTGGGCAGGACCGGAGAAAAATCTTTATTGCGGTGCGGCATCGGCCGTGATGAGGAACAGCCCACCAACACCGTAACCGCTAAAACCAGAGCCCAACGATAAAACCTGCAGGTTTTCACAAAAATCTCTCTTAAGCTTTATAAGTTCTGATTAAGGAATTGCAGCATTTGATTGGCCGAAGAGATCGCTTTTGAATTCACTTCATAAGCACGCTGCGTTTCTATCATACTGACCATTTCTTCAACCACATTGACATTGGAGGCCTCAAGTGCACCTTGCACCAATTTACCGGCACCGGCTTGGCCCGGTATCCCCTGGATTGCAGCGCCTGACGAAAAAGTTTCACCATACATATTTTCACCCTTAGGTTGCAAACCAGCCGGATTTATAAACGTATTTACGTTGATCTGGCCAACAACTTGGGCGGCGGGTTGGTCAAAGAATTTCACTGATACCGACCCATCGACACCAATAGTAACGGACTGTGAACCCAATGGCACAGCAATGGCGGGTTGAACTATATACCCGCTGGCAGTCACTACCTGACCTGCCTGACTTAACTTGAACGATCCGTTGCGGGTATAACCCATTGTACCATCGGGACGCAACACCTGAAAAAAACCGTCACCGTCAACCGCAACATCCAATGCATTCTGTGTTTGCACCATATTGCCTTGGGTATGTAACTTTTCAGTAGCAACGATCCGCGTGCCTGTCCCTAACATGAGACCGGTCGGCGATTGTGTGTTGGCTGACGTTTGCGCTCCGGCCTGATTGAAATTCTGATACAACAGGTCTTCGAAAACGGCTCGGTCACGTTTAAAACCCATGGTGTTAACGTTGGCCAGGTTATTGGAGATAACGGTCATTCGTTTTTGTTGGGCATCTAATCCTGTCTTAGCGACCCATAATGAAGCTTCCATAGTAATTTCCTCGGTATCTTAAATTCGTTAACAATTAGTTAAATAACAAGCATGGATTGTGCCAATAATGGTTATTCGGCACTTAAAACACCCGCACTGGCAGAATCAACCTCTTTGGCTTGCTTTAACATCCGAATAAACATTTCGTAATCACGAGAACCTTGGATCATCTTGGTCATCGCCCCGACAATACTGACATTGCTGCCTTCTAGAGCGCCACTGGTGACCGCGATGTTTTTACTCGCTTCCAGGGACGACCCATCCATTGTTTCATAAAGACCATCCGGACGAATTTTAAGGCTCTTTCCTGCTGCATCACTTAATTTAAGACGGCCTACGGCCTGCAAATTATTGCCGACAGCATCCGCCGGTATAATCAAAATATCCCCTCGGGAATTAATTTCAAGATGCCGTGATGGTGGAATAGTAATGGCCCCGCCCTCACCTAAAACCAACTGGCCTTTACCGTTTTCTAGGACGCCGGATTGATTGATTTTTAAATCACCTCGCCTCGTATAAACTTCTTTGCCGTCGCTACTTTGTACCGATAAGACGCCTTTGCCAGAAACGGCAACATCCAAGTTACGCCCTGTAGATATAAGGGCGCCGGGCTTTAGCTTCATTACATTATCGCCACTCAATACCGGAATGGCACGCGCTGATTGACTTCCCTTAACGCCAATATCTTTAAAACCTGCCGCCTGGCTGAAAGAGGCTTTAAAGCCAATGGTATTGGCATTGGCTATCTCATTGGCATTATTAATCCGAGCGACATCGAGCATTTGTAAGCCGCTCATCACGGTATAAATCATTTTATCCATTGACTATCTCCTGTCTTTTGTACACATACCAAAAAACATGCATAGTCTATGCCAACAAATCAACCACCAGGCTCCATATTGGAATCTGGTGGTTGATTTGTTGGGGTTTAGTACTTATCCGCGGATATTAATAATGGTTTGCGTTAAGGTGCTGGAGGTTTCAATGGCTTTCGCATTGGCCTGGAAGTTCCGTTGTGCGGTAATCAAATTCACCAGTTCTTCGGTTAAATCGACATTGGCCCGCTCTAAGGCACCGCCCTGGATCGTTCCGTAGCCATCAGAACCGGCCTGACCTAAGACCGGGGATCCCGATGTCGCTGTTGATACGTAGTTAGCATTACCAACCTGTTTTAAACCGTTCGGGTTAGCAAAGTTAGCTAAAATCAATTTACCCAGAGCCACCTGGTTACCGTTGGTATAGTTGGCACGAACTACCCCGCTGGAGTCGATCGCCAAACCGTCTAAGCGCCCTGATGGATAACCATCTTGAGATAAAGACAATACCGAGAATGGAGCCGAATATTGCGTTGAGTTTTTACCGTAATCAACCGAGAGTCGTAACAAGTTAGAACCATTATCCGGGTCATACGGTGAATAAATTACCCCTTCTTTAGGGGAAATCAATTTACCCTTGGTGTTGAAAGTCAACTCCCCTTTATCGAGGTAAATCGGTGCCCAGGTGGGTAAGACTTTAGGTGGAACCGTGGTC
>Ga0233435_1003960_pt1 | contig 10833 bp, 13 predicted proteins | sample SI_122_August201_3_FD_182735 | JGI IMG/M metagenome (GOLD analysis project Ga0233435, IMG submission 182735) | Seawater microbial communities from Saanich Inlet, British Columbia, Canada - SI_122_August2016_135_MG | ecosystem: Environmental > Aquatic > Marine > Inlet | place: Canada: British... | reverse complement strand
TACGCTTCAAGAGGTTTAATTATGAAATTTTTCTTCGCCTTTATAGTTGGATTAAGTCTTTCAATTATTAGCATAAATAGTTTTGCATGCTCCTGTGCTGCACCACTATCTATTGAAAAAGGGGCTCCTAGGGCACTCCAAAACGCGTCAGCGGTTTTTGTCGGCGTTGCGGAAAAAGTCATACTTGCAGATCCCAATCATTTTGGTGACCACACCTATACTACGTTCAAAATAACCGAAGCGTTCAAAGGACCTAAAGACAGCTTAACCACTAAAATCATTACCATGTGCTGCTTGTGTGGATACAGTTTCAAGGAGGGAGATAAGTACTTGGTATACTCAGGTCAACGTAAAGATGGCAGTTACAACGCGAGCACTTGCGGCAGAACAAAGAGAGCAAACTCTGACACTGAGAAAGAAATTGAATTTTTGAGGAACCTTGCACCACATAAGAGTCACTAAGTTGGCTCTTATGTGGTCATAAACGCTATAGCCGCGTCATTGAAACCAACTTTTCTTGCTCAGGTAATTGAGCATAAGCCTGGTTTAATGCCGCTTGCAGCCCTTCTTCGATGACCGGGTGGTAAAATGGCATTTTTAAAATGTCGGCCACCGTCATTTCCTGCTGAATCGCCCACGCCATCAAATGTGCAATGTGTTCACCACGAACGCCCATCATGGTCATCCCGACGAGCTTACCCGTTGCTTTTTCTGCATAAACCCGAATCACACCTCGGTTAGAGCCCAGTATTCTTGCCCGACCGATTGGCGCCATACGCATTTCACCAATCACCACCTCATCAGCATCAACCTCATCAAATGCTTTGCCTGCAATGACAATATTTGGATCAGTAAACGTGATCATCAGTGGGGTTTTGCGCTTAAAGCGAGTAATTTCATTGGTTGCATTAAAGCCTGCAATCCGGCCTTCGTCATTCGCCTCATGTAGCAAAGGCCGATCACCAATCACGTCACCTGCCATAAATATGGGCAAGTCACCGATTTGCATCGTTTCAGGGTGAATGCTTGGCATGCCATATTCGTCTAGATCAACGCCAATTTTATCCAAGCCTAGATTCGACAAATTCTGCGTACGCCCCATTGTTGCAAAGACGCAATCAACTAGCACACTTTGCTCACCAGATGTCACTTTCAGCTGATCACCTTCAGCTTCAACCGTCGCAGGCTGGCCTAACCACAACGGAAATTCTCGTGCAAATGTCTCTTCAGCGACCTTAGCCACCACTGGGTCAGCTAAGTGAGCTACCACGTCCAACTGGTCAACCCCTGTGACATTCACCCCTAAGCGTGACAACATTTGCCCTAACTCAAGACCAATCACGCCCAAACCGATCACTGCCATTGACTCTGGCAACACTTCTAATTCGAAAAGCTGATCCGTCGTAATGACTTTATCGCCAAATGCTTTCCAAGCTTCTGGCAGAACAGGGGATGAACCTGTTGCAATGACAATTTTTTTCGCTTTAATGGTTTGCTCACCCACCTGCAGTGTATTCACATCCACAAACTGAGCATAACCCTCAATAAATTCCTCATCGCTAAACTCATCGATGGTACCTGCTAGCACGCCATCCACAAAGTCATCCCGCATATCACGGATGTACTCAAGCGCCTCCTCCTGATCAATGCTTAACGCTTTGCCGCCCTCAATCCCATAGCGGCCAAATGTTTTTGGGTGATGCATGCTATCTGCGACATGGATACCCACTTTCGATGGCATACAGCCAACCCGCGCGCAGGTTGTCCCCACTTCACCACCATTAATCAAGACACAATCTTTTGTTGTTTTTTTCACCACGAAAAATGCGGTTAACCCCGCAGAGCCTGCACCAATCACCGCCACTTCAACTTCACGTACCATTGTTATTTCCTTTCTTCTTTCCACTGCATCACTAAACGATACAAATCATTTTTCTTCAACCCCGTCATGGTCGCAGCCAATGCTGCCGCCTGTTTTGGCGGCAAATCCTCCGCTAACGGTTTTAAAATTTGCTCAATATTCAATAGATAAGGGTGTGCTTCTGATTTAGGCCGCTCAAGCAATACCACAAACTCCCCTTTCTGCCGCTTGTGGTCTTCTGCCAGCCATTCAAGTACCTCAGACACTGGTGCACGAACCAACGCTTCATGTAATTTTGTCATTTCCTTGGCTAACACCACTGAACGCTCACCACCACACACCACTGCAATGTCTTCTAGCATGTCAACAATACGATGACTCGCCTCATAAAAAACCGAGGTTTGGTTCTGCACGCTCGCATTACCAATTGCAGATTGCCTTGCTGACGTTGTTCGAGGCAAAAAACCATAAAATGCGAATGGCATCACCGCAACACCAGACACGGATAATGCCGCAACCAGCGCACTTGGCCCTGGAATAGGCACCACCGATAAACCGGCATCTCTCACTGCATTTACCACCACAAAACCAGGATCACTGATTAATGGTGTCCCAGCATCACTGACGAGCGCAATACTATCCCCTTGCTGCAACCGTTTAATCACAGTCTCAACCCTTGCCGACTCATTATGGTCATGCAAGGACAATAGCTTCGTTTTAATCCCATGATGCTTTAATAACTGCTGAGTATGCCGAGTATCTTCAGCGGCAACCAGGTCAACCTCAGCCAAAACCTCAAGCGCCCTTAAGGTAATGTCATTCAGGTTTCCAATTGGTGTAGCAACCACATATAATGCAATTTCTTGTGTCATAACCCCAGGTTTTCCATTCTATGCGCCGCCTTACCCTACTACTCATTCCAATGGCACTCATCCTGACAGGATGTGGCCCCAATAAAAAGCCCGCTAACTCTAATACCTCTACACAAAGGGCTCAAGATGAAGCCACTCACATTGCAGATAGCCACATGCTCGCCGGCCAATTTGAACTCGCAGCCCAAAGTTATCAACATAGTGCCGACACCGCAAATGGCCACCGTAAAGCCAAGTTATTACTCCTAACCGCTTACGCCTGGTTAAAAGCACAAAATGACGTTAAAGCGCGCAACACACTGGCAAACGTCAGCAGTTTTTCACTCCCTCTAGCACTGGCCAATGAAAAGAATTTAATTGACGCTGAACTTGCCTTGCATAACCACCAAGCAGATTTAGTTCTCAACCCATTGTTAATGCAACCATTTGGAGCAAGCACGGATATTGCACTACGCATTCGCAGACACACACTGCGCGCGCAAGCCTACCAAATGAATGGCAACCTTTTAGAGCAAGCCCACGAGCTATCAGACTTAGATTTGCTGCTCCAAAATGACGCCAAACTAGCCAATCAACGCGCACTGCTCAATACCTTGTCATCTCTCACCGATACGGCACTGCGCTTTTTACAGCCAGAACCCTCTAACCCGCTTGCAGGATGGATGGAGTTGGCTTTAATTAAAAAAGGCCTCCCGTTTGACCCGAGCAACTTTAGCCAGCTCATCAGTGAATGGAGACTACAATTCCCAAACCACCCTGCTGACTCGCAATTATTAACAGATATTACCGATAAAATTGCCATCATTTCCAAGCCAATTGGGCAACTTGCTTTATTACTCCCCCAAGAAGGCCCTTATGCAGGTGCTGCCAAAGCATTTCAAGATGGTTTTTTAGCCGCCCGTTATACCTTCCCAGGCAGCACGCCTACGGTTAAAGTTTACAATACTGCCGCCTTCACCGAAACAACGGCACTTTACCAACAAGCGATTGCAGAGGGCGCTAATTTTGTTGTTGGCCCGCTACAAAAGAAAAATGTACGAAGCCTTGCCCTGCTGCCAGCACTTGAAACCCCGGTACTGGCGCTTAACTACGCCAACGACATTGCCCGCAAAGACAACTTTTACCAATTCAGCCTATCCCCAGAAGATGAAGCCAATGCTGCCGCCGAAAAAGCCTGGGCTGACGGCCACACTCAAGCACTGGTTTTAACCCCTAAAAACAACTTAGGTAACAGAATCTCCAGTGCTTTTCAAAGCCGTTGGCTTGCATTAGGCGGCACTATTTTAGAAGCCCAAAGTTACAACACCGCTGACAGAGATTTTTCCATTCCCATTAAAGCACTACTGAACATCGATGAAAGCGAACAAAGGCTAAAAACCCTAAAAAAACGCTTTGGTGGAAAAATCGAATTTGAACCTCGACGCCGTTCCGATGCACAATTTATTTTCATTGCTGCTAAACCGATTCACGCAAGAATTATCCGCCCACAACTTCAGTTTTACCGAGCCACCGAACTACCTGTGATAGCCACCTCTCACAGTTACAGTGGGACAGCCTCACCAATACAAGACCGTGACTTAAACGGCTTATATTTTTGTGATATTCCTTGGATCTTAACGGAGGACACTGAAGCACTACTTTCAAGGGACAAATTTCTAGAGTATTGGCCAAACATTTCAGAGCGATACCTCCGACTCTATGCAATGGGCATTGACGCCTATGCCATGTTAGCCCAACTCCCTTGGCTTGCTGACAACCCCAACCAAACCTATAGTGGTAAAACTGGGTTATTATCTTTAGATGATAAAATGCAAATCCACCGCAAGCTCGTCTGGGCGCAATTCACTGAGGGCTCACCCAAGCTGATCGAAAACACACAGGCATTAAGCAATGCAGACACCCGCCCGAGTCACAGTATCGTTCAGCCTATCCCGCTAAAATAGACATGGCTCGAACCACAGGCTTTGCAGCAGAACACCAAGCTGTAAAGTACTTAAAACAGCATGGCCTAAGCCTAATTTGCAGCAACTATTCCTGCAAAATGGGTGAGATTGATGCCATCATGCAGGACGATAAAACCCTCGTTTTTGTTGAAGTTAAGGCACGAAGCAGTGAACAACATGGCCACCCTGCAGAATACGTGACCACAGCAAAACAGCGTAAAATCATCAAAACAGCGCAACATTTTTTAATGACTCAACCTCAATACCAACATTTTGCCTGCCGGTTTGATGTCGTTTGTATTCAACTCAACACTGAAAATGCCGCTCTGTGGATAGAAGATGCCTTCCAAGTGAACCATTAAACAGGTGCTTAAAAACCCCTAACAACGTTTTTTTATTTTTCTCACTTGTCGGTCATGCTAATCTACACAAATAATAACAACAAAGCCTATAAAGAACCGGAAGATCATGAATTTATCACAACGCGTAACCGACCTATTCATTGACAGCATTAACACCAAAAAAGAATCTTTAGACCCACTCACCCCCAAAATTACCATTGCCTCTGAACTCATTGTTCAATGCTTTTTAAATGGTGGCAAAGTACTCACTTGTGGCAACGGTGGCTCTGCAGGCGATGCACAACATTTTTCCTCGGAAATGCTTAACCGCTTCGAAATGGAGCGGCCAAGCCTACCGGCCATTGCCCTGACCACAGATACCTCAACCATCACCTCGATTGCTAACGACTATCATTACAACGAGATTTTCGCCAAGCAAATCAGAGCGCTTGGCCAAGCTGATGACATTTTACTGGCCATTTCAACCAGCGGTAACTCTGCCAATGTGATTTCAGCCGTAGATGCCGCCCACGAACGTGACATGCGTATTTTCTCCCTCACTGGTCGTGATGGCGGCAGTATTTCAACCCTCCTAACCGATAATGATGTTGAGATCTGCGTTCCTTCAAATTCAACCGCTCGAATCCAAGAAGTCCACCTACTGGTGATTCACTGCTTATGTGATTTAATCGACCATCAATTAATGGGGGGCTAACAATGAAGCTCATACTCATCATTTCATGCTTCGCAATACTTTCAGGGTGTGCTGCTGCCGTTATTGGTAGTGCTGCAGCGACTGGCGTTGCCGTTATCCACGACAGACGCAGCGCAGGCGCTGTTCTTGATGACGAGACCATTGAGCTATCAGCCTTATCTCAAATTTTACAACATGAAGAGTTACGTCAATACACCCACCTCAATGTGACCAGCTATAACTACTTAGCACTCATTACCGGAGAAGCACCCAACGAGGCACTCAAATTAGTTGCAGAAAAACTCGTTAAAAACATCGACAATGTTCGAGCAGTCTACAACGAAGTCCAAATTTCAGCACCAAGCGCCGTACTCTCACGCAGCAGTGATTCATTAATCACCACCAAAGTGAAAACAGGTCTATTCAAATATATCAACACCCCCAAGTTTGACCCCACCCGAGTCAAGGTCGTTACTGAAAATGGCACCGTCTTTTTAATGGGTCTTTTGACAGAAGCAGAAGCCAACATGGTCAGCGATTACACCCGCACCGTTGGTGGCGTAGAAAAAGTCGTTAAAATCATTGAATACATCCCAGAACAGAAAAAATGAGCATTGTTAAATCAATACAAGCCATTGTCGGTAAGGACAATGTCCTGACCGAACCCAGTGACTGCTGGCCTTATGGTTACGACAACAGCAAGCGTCATGCACAACCTGATGCCGTCGTTTTTGCCACTACCCACGACCAAATTTTGCACATCGTACAACTTTGCAACCAATTCAAAACACCGCTCATCACCCGGGGCCGAGGGACTGGCACAACGGGCGCCACTGTCCCAATTACCGGTGGCATCGTTTTAACACTTGAGCGGATGAACCAAATTACCGAACTGAATGGACACAACCGCTGGTTAATTGCAGAGCCAGGCGTGACCAATGAAGCCATTCAACTGAAAGCCAAAACCCAACATTTTTTCTGGCCGCCAGACCCAACAAGCGCTGCATTTTGCACCTTAGGCGGTAACTTAGCCTATAACTCGGCAGGCCCAAGAGCCGTAAAATACGGCACAACACGTGAGCACGTTTTAGGTCTCCGCGCCATCACAGGCTCAGGCGAAGAGATTCGCACCGGTGTATTCACTACCAAAGGTGTTGTTGGCTACGATTTAACCCGGTTATTAGTTGGCTCAGAAGGCACGCTTGCGATCATTACTGAGGCTACCTTAAAACTCACGCCATTACCCGAAGGTAAGCGCACCATCCGCATTGATTACGCCAATATGGAGTCCGCTGCTGAAGCTGTTTCAGCCATTATGGCCCAACCAACGACACCATGCGCCTTAGAGTTTATTGATCGTAATGCCATCAATATGATTCGCGAATATTCCGATTCAAAGCTACCTGATAACCTGGGTGCCATGCTTATGGTTGAAGTAGATGGCCCTGTAGCTTATTTAGATGACATGGTCGCCGACATTAAAACAGCCATCAATCACACCCACCCGGTCCAATTTGCCATCGCCCAAACCAGCGAAGAAATTAAAGCGCTATGGGCCACAAGAAAAGCGCTCTCACCAGCGCTTCGTAAAGTCGCACCCAAGAAAATCAATGAGGATGTGGTTGTCCCCGTCTCAAACATCCCTCAGTTAATTTCAGGGCTTGACGTTTTATCCAAAGAACACGGCATAAAAATTGTCAATTTTGGCCACGCAGGTAATGGCAACATACACACCAATTTACTTGTAGACCCTGATGACCCGAAACAGACCCAACAGATAGCAGGCTGCCTAAATGCCGTATTTGATTTAGTACTCTCTTTGCAGGGCACTTTATCAGGAGAGCATGGCGTAGGCTTAGAAAAGCGCGATTACATCTACAAAGAACTTAGCCCAACCAGCTTACGCTTAATGCATGGCATCAAAAGCCAGTTTGACCCTAACAACATTCTCAACCCAGACAAAATGTTACCTCCTAATGCCTAGTGAACTCATTGGGCTTATCAGCATTGGCATCATTGCTTACATTTGGTCTTCTAATCGAAAAGCCTATGCCCTAGCAAAACATAGCTGCCAATCTATCTGCAAAAGACACCAATTAGAACTGTTAGACGACACCATCGCAGGCACAAGAATCACCGTAAAAAGGACCCCGAATGGGCTTAGATTACAGCGGGTTTATAGTTTTGATTACACAGATATAAGCCATGCTCGAAAAACAGGCTTTTTAATGATGACAGGTCAGGTGATTGATTACATCAGGCTTGAAGAGTCGCCTGACGTTATTTAACAACTCGAAGTGTTGGTTTTTTAGTCGGTGTTGGCGGCTCTCTATCTGGAGGTAAATCATCCCCTGCCGAACCATGGCTAAACATAACACCCATACCATCATCGTTGAACATCATCCCTGATTCTGTTTCTTTGCCGTAAATCGCTTTAACCGCAGGCACAGGAATATAGATACTAAAAGACTTACCAGAGAAACGTGCAGAGAAAACGATGTGTTCGTCTGAAATTTCAAAACCATCAATGGCAGATGGATTTACATTCAAGATAATTTTTTCATCTCGAATATAGTCCTTCGGCACATCCACCCCTGTTTGAGACGTGTCCACCATCAAATAAGGCGTATGTTCGTTATCTAACACCCAATCGTATATAGCACGAATCAAATAGGACTGACTTGAAATCATTAGTTATCTCTCATCTCACGCTCGGCTTCTGTCAGACTCGTCTGGAAAGACTCACGCTCAAACAACTTTTCAGCATACTCTTTAATCGACTTAGCTTCATTTGAAAGCTCAATACCTAATACAGGTAAACGCCACAATAATGGTGCAATCACACAGTCAACTAAAGACAGCTCATCACTCATAAAATAAGGCTTAGCTTCAAACACTGGAATCGTAGACATTAAGCTTTCACGTAGCATCTTTCGAGCTTTAGCCGCTTTTTTCTCGCCTTTAGTCAGAATATCATCCATGAGTACATACCAGTCTTTATCAACCCGGTGCATTAACAAGCGAAAACGTGCACGCGAAACAGGATCAACTGGCAATAATGGAGGATGAGGAAAACGCTCATCTAAATATTCAACAATCACTCTAGAGTGGTACAACACTAAGTCTCTATCAACTAAGGTTGGTACAGAGCTATATGGATTAAGATCAATCAGATCTTCTGGTAGCGCCTCAGGATCGACATTAACAATCTCGTGAGCAATGCCTTTTTCAGCTAAAACAAATCGCGCACTATGACAATAAGAACAATCTAGTGCAGAGTACATTGTCATTACTGAACGTTTATTTCCAACTACCGCCATTCTGGCCCCCTAAATACTTCATATACTGGCAACGCACTAAAGTAGCACAGCCTACCGGCTCTGCATAGGCATTCCCCTAACATTTACGCAAAAAAAAGCCCAACCGAGGTTGGGCTTTTCTGAATCACCACAAGAACACTTAGTGAAGATCTTTCCAGAACTCTTTTTTCATCAAGTACGCTAGAACAAACAGCACCATCAAAAACAAGATCACTTTTATGCCGAGCGATTTACGGTCTAACTGATGAGGCTCACCAACAAAGGTTAGGAAGTTAACTAAATCCCCAACGGTTGCATCATACTCTTCAGGTGTTAATTCGCCGACAGAGACAAGCTCAAACTTATCAAACTCTTGTCTCACCACTTCTTTCATAGAGCCGTCTTCTTGCTTCTCCATGGACTTTACATCTTTGTAAACGATTTTTTGTTTACCCTGTAAACCCACCAACACATGAGGCATACCAACATCTTTAAACACGGTATTGTTCACACCCATTGGACGAGAAGGATCAACGTAAAAACTACGTAAGTAAGTATAAAGCTTATCTGGACCCCAAGAACGAGCCACTAATGATAAGTCTGGAGGGTTAGTACCAAACCACTTTGTTTGCATCTCAGTAGAAGCTGAAACATTCATTTGCTCACCAATTTTGGTGCCAACGAACATCAACTTCTCTTTCACTTCAGCTTCTGTTGCGCCAATTCCTTCAGCCATTTGGTTATAACGTAAAAAACGCAAACCATGACAACCTAGGCAGTAGTTAACATACACTTTGGCACCATTTTGCAATGATGTTTTATTGTGTAAATCAACAGGTGCGTGATCGTAATTACCACCACCAGATGCCTGCACACCAGCAGATACTGAGAGACAGAATAATAATGTTAGCAATCTTTTCATTCTGTCACCCTCTCTGGAACAGGTTTAGTCTTATCCATCTTGGTATAAAATGGCATTAACAAGAAGAACGCGAAGTACAATACTGAGAAGACGCGAGCCAATGCGGTTAAAATTCCAGTCGCAGGTTGCATACCTAACCAACCCAACACAAAGAACGAGATAACAAAGATGGCTAACGCTGCTTTGTATATGATGCCACGATAACGAATCGATGCCACAGGACTCTTATCCAACCAGGGTAGGAAGAACATAATCACAATCGCAGCGCCCATCGCAGCAACACCACCTAGCTTATCAGGTACGGCTCGCAAGATTGCGTAGAATGGCGTGAAGTACCATAAAGGTGCAATATGCTCAGGTGTTTTGAATGGATTTGCAGGAACGAAGTTATCTTTCTCTAAGAAGTATCATACATTTCTGGTGCAAAGAACATCACAATACAAAACCGAATCAAGAAACCGATCACACCAACAATGTCTTTCACAGAATAGTAAGGATGGAATGGAATACCGTCTAGAGGAATGCCGTTTTCATCTTTATTTTTCTTGATCTCAACACCGTCAGGGTTGTTCGAGCCAACCTTGTGTAACGCCACAATATGCACAAACACTAAAGCAACGAGTACGAGAGGTAATGCAATGACATGCAAGGCAAAGAATCTATTTAAGGTTGCATCAGAGACAACAAAGTCACCCCTTAGGAATAATGCCAGCTCCTCACCCACAAATGGTATCGCGCCAAATAGTGAGATAATAACCTGTGCACCCCAATAAGACATTTGCCCCCAAGGTAGCAAGTACCCCATAAAGGCTTCAGCCATTAAAGCAACATAGATGAACATGCCGAAAATCCACAACAATTCACGTGGCTTTCGGTACGAACCATACATCAAGCCTCGGAA
>Ga0233435_1003954_pt1 | contig 10843 bp, 13 predicted proteins | sample SI_122_August201_3_FD_182735 | JGI IMG/M metagenome (GOLD analysis project Ga0233435, IMG submission 182735) | Seawater microbial communities from Saanich Inlet, British Columbia, Canada - SI_122_August2016_135_MG | ecosystem: Environmental > Aquatic > Marine > Inlet | place: Canada: British... | reverse complement strand
CACGAATTAAGAACCCCGTTAAATGCCATTATTGGCTACAGTGAATTACTCCAAGACGATGTGACTGATGCCGGTCAAGTTGAGTATGTGCCGGATTTAAAGCGTATTCATACGGCAGGCTCACATTTGCTTCAGCTGATTAACGATATCCTTGATTTGTCTAAAATTGAAGCGGGTAAAATGGAGTTAGTCATTGAGACTTTCGATATACTGGCAATGATTAAAACTGTGAATAGTATGGCTAGACCCTTGGTTGAAAAGGGTAATAATACATTAACTGTCCATTGTGATGACAATTTGGGTATGATGAAAGCCGATGTTATGCGTATTCGCCAGGTGCTGTTTAACTTACTCAGCAATGCGGGCAAATTCACAAAGGATGGGCAAATTGAAATGCGCGTTGAACGAACTATGATAAATCATAAGCCTTGGTTTATTGCTTCAATTACAGATACTGGAATCGGTATGTCTGAAGCCATATTAGGGAAGCTATTTCAAGAATTTGTACAGGCAGACAGTTCAACAACAAGAAAATATGGTGGTACCGGTTTGGGTCTTGCGATTAGCCGTAGATTTTGCAATATGATGGGTGGAGATATCTCTGTGACCAGTGTTGAATCTAAGGGGTCGTGTTTTACAGTTAAAGTGCCCATTGAATTTGATGAATCCGCCGAAGTAGAGTTTAATGCTGTTATATCATATACTTAAGTGGAGTAGAGATGACGAAAATATTATTAGTAGAAGACAATGAAATGAATCGAGATATGTTGGCAAGGCGGCTTACCCGTAAAGGGTATGAAATTGTTTTTGCTGAAGATGGTCAGCAAGCCGTTGATAAAACAACCTCTGAAACACCCGATATCATTTTAATGGATATGAGCTTACCAGTGATGGATGGGTGGGAAGCAACGCGCATTATTAAATCGGATGCCACTGTAAAGCAAATTCCGATCATTGGACTGTCTGCACATGCTATGTCGGGTGATAGAGAAAAAGGGTTAGAAGCTGGATGTGATGAGTATGAAACAAAGCCGGTAGATTTCCCTGCGCTACTAGATAAGATCAATTCATTCTTACCGGATGCTACATGAGTAATAGTGAATACACGATTCTAGTGGTTGATGACAACCAAATGAATGTGGATATGTTATCGCGCAGACTGCAGCGTGATGATTATAAGGTGATTGAAGCCTTTAACGGTCGAGAGGCTGTGCAGTGTTTACAGGATAATTCTGTTGATTTGGTACTGCTAGACGTGATGATGCCCGTTATGGATGGGTTAGATGTCTTAGGTGTTATGCAGGGTGAGGATGAGTTACAAGACATTCCTGTTATTATGGTGACCGCAAAAAATGAACGGGATTGCATCGATCGCTGCTTAGAATGGGGCGCTGTGGACTACATTATCAAGCCAATCAATATGGTAAAGTTGAGGGCGAGTATTCAAACTTATTTAAAGTAACGTTATGACTTTTTCTCGTCACTGGTTCAAATTGTTAGTTGTTTTATGGATGCTTGTCATTTTTTGGTTGTCATCACAATCGTCGATGCCCGTCCCAATGCCCGCATTATTTCCTGGCCAAGATAAACTAGGCCACCTCATCATTTATAGTATTCTAGGTCTATTTGTTGCGTTAGCTTTTTGCCGTGACCCTAAGAAAGGCATGTGTTTGTTGCTAACATTTTCCATTGCTCTACTATATGGGATCAGCGATGAGTGGCACCAATCCTTTGTACCCAACCGAGATATGAGTGGCTGGGACTTGGTGGCTGATGCGCTTGGAGGGCTAGTTGGTGGGTTCATTGCTCGGTTATTATTGCTCACACGCCTTGTCCGTTTGAAATCATAAATAAGTATGACGCCGTATTAGGACTTCTATGCCAATCCCCAAAACCCCCTTGCTAACAGCAGATATCATCATCGAATTAACCGACTTACCAGATCGCCCAATCGTTTTGATTGAACGAAAAAATCCACCTCATGGATTGGCTCTGCCGGGTGGGTTTGTCGATGAGGGCGAGCCTATTGAAGTGGCTGCTGTTCGAGAAGCAATGGAAGAGGTTTGCTTGCAGGTTGAATTAATTACTTTGCTAGGTCTCTACTCGGATCCAGGTCGTGACCCTAGAGGGCATACTGTTACCGCCACATATATCGCACAAGCCAATGGCACTCCGCAAGCTGCCGATGATGCTGCTAAGGTCATTGTGACACCATTGGATCAACTGCCTGATGACTTAGTGTTTGATCATGCTTTGATGTTACAAGATTATATGCACTGGAAAGCAACAGGAAATGTGGCGCCACTGCGCTATATCGAGGCAAAATAATGTTTATTGACTCTCACTGCCATTTAGATCGTGTTGACTTAACGGGATACACTGATTTTAACCAGATGATACAGGCGACTAAACAGGCAAATGTTAAACAGATGCTGTGTGTCTGTATTGATCTTGAGAGCTACCCGGATATGTTATCTCTTGTTGAGGGTGACCCAGATATTGATGTGTCGGTGGGGGTTCATCCTACAGCAGAGGTTTCGAGTGAGCCTGATATAAACACATTGGTTGACTTGGCAATACACGAAAAAAATGTGGCGATTGGTGAAACGGGTTTAGATTATTTCTATGGTAAAGAGACTGGTTTATCTGTTCAGCGAGAGCGCTTTGTTGTGCATATCGAGGCTGCTAAACAAGCTGAAAAACCCCTTATTATCCATACTCGGCAAGCCAGAGACGATACCGTTAATCTGTTAACAGATCATCAGGCTGATACTGTGGGTGGTGTACTGCATTGCTTTACAGAAGATTGGGCAACGGCAAAGGCCGGTTTAGACTTGAATTTTTATGTCTCTTTTTCAGGGATTATTACCTTTAAAAATGCTTCAGACTTACGTGACGTTGTTAAAAAAGTGCCTATGGATCGCTTGCTGATAGAAACAGACTCTCCTTATTTAGCACCAGTACCGCATCGAGGAAAAGGGAATCAACCTCGGTATGTATGTCATGTTGCGGAGCAGGTGGCTAAATTGAAAGGGTTAAGCGTGGAAGAGGTTGCGATGCAAACAGCCGACAATTACTGGCGTTTATTTGGTAATGGCAAGACGCGCGATTGAGATATCATCGGATTGTTCGGCACCATTGCAAAAATCATCTAATGTTTTCACTAAGCGCTGCACCATCTCGTTTGCTGGTGTTTTACCGTCAAAAACTTCATCGATACGGTCGGTGCCAAAAAACGCTTGTTCAGGGTTTTCAGTCTCATTGACACCATCTGAATAAAAGAAAAAGTGCAATCCGTATTCTAAATTAAATTTTTCAGCAGGTTTAGAGCAGATCAAGCTACTAGTCGCACCTAATGGTACATAATTGGATGGAAATTTCTTGATCAGCTTGCCGTCATTCCCTGTCATAATCACATCAGGTAGTGCCGCATTTCTAATCGTCATGGTTTGCTTGCTGCGGTCCCAGGTGAGTAACGCGCCACAGCAAAAGCGATTGACGGGTAGTGCGGTGTAAAGTTTATGGTTGATACCTTTCATGATATCTTCCGAACGACAACCTTGGCTGACGAGAGTTGTAAACGTATCGGCCAGTGGAATTGCGCCAATTGCCGCCGGTAATCCATGCCCTGTAAAATCCCCTAGTAAGACAAATAGCGTACCGTTGTGTTCTGCGCTTAATAAAATATCACCATTGAAGCTACACATTGAGGAAAGGTGAATTTCTAAATTGTCTGACTCAACGTTATGGCTGGTGATTTTCTCAAAGACTTCTTTAGCAACTTGCGCCTCTTCATCTAATAATTTTTGTTTGAGGGTGAGTTCTGTATTGATTTTTTCAAGCTCTAGCTCACGAAGGTGCAAGCGTTTTTGCATGTCGCAAATTCTGGTCATTGCTTGTATCTGGCCCTGCAACTGGAGTTGTGAAACAGGTTTGGTCAAATACACATCACCACCAGAGGCTAAACCTTTAGCCAAGCTTCGGTCGTCACTGCTGCCACTTAAAAAAATGATGGGCACCCAGTCGATGGATGAGATTTTACGAATTGCTTGGGTCGTCTTGTAGCCATTCATATCAGGTAATTCAACGCTGATGATGATGATATCAATGTTATGCAGGTTAAAGAGGTCAATCGCTTCTTGCCCTGTACTGGCAAGTACATGCTCGTGGCCAGAGTGCTCAACATGCATCGCAAGGAACATGCGGATTGATTGACTGCTATCTACAATGAGTATTTTCATTTAGGTTGCTCTAAAGCGTTATAACGAGTATAGGTTGAGATTGTCTGATTTTCTAATGTTTGTCGGTATTTACTTGTACTAAATCTATAGATGGCTAAAAAACATTAAAGAATTTGTATTGGCTGCCGATAGTCTCAATAGCCCAAATTTTTTGGGTTTCTACCAGCGACAATATGGGGGTGACCTATGTCAGGTGTTGGTCCAGTTGGGGGCGCCGGAGCAGCTGCATATGCAGCTAATTTGGCTAAGCCGCCTCAAGTACAGCAACCTCTTAAAGAAGTTGCCGCGCCAGTGCAGGAAGTAAAACCTGCTGCAGATGAGCGTGTAGGAAGTCAGTTAAATGTGACCGCCTAATGTGCTTATGTTAAAGGCCAAGGCTGCGAGTGACCTCGCAGCCTGACGCTTTTTCTATTGCAATCATTATTTTACTCGTTTAATTTCAGCTATATGAAAAAACTTTTTGTGTGCTTATTATTGTTCTCGCAAACTGTATTAGCAGATCGTTACCAGACTGGTTTAGATCACTATGATGCAGGCAATTATGCAAAAGCGTATTGTATTTGGAAGGTGCTGGCTGATAGAGGCCACGTTGTCGCGCAATATAGTTTGGGGTGGATGTACGCCAATGGTGAAGGGTTGGCTGTAGATGCTAAGACTGCCATTAAGTTGTGGCGCCAGTCTGCAGCGCTTGGTCACCCGGATGCACACTTTGCAATGGCATTGGCCTATACCACTGGTGAAGGTGTCAAAAGGGATGATTTAAAAGCCATTAAGTGGCATATAGAAGCGAGTCAGCTTGGCCATGAAGACTCTCAAGCCATTTTATACGATTTGATTACAGGCCAATTTCAACAGTTAAGCTACGCGGAGAAAAAGATGCTCCAGCAATCATGGCGAATGCTGGGTACTTCCAATTTTATAAACTCAAATCGTGCGAATATTCGAAGTGGTCCAAGCAGTAAAAACAAAACCATTCTGTACGCCAATAAAGGGGATGAGTTTGTTGAATTTCGACGCAAAGGGAAGTGGTTGCAAATTGGTTTGCCAAATAAAACCATCGTTGGCTGGGTGCATAGTTCTTTAATTGAATGAAATACTTGCGTTTGTACGGGGTATTTCCCTATGATGTCTGTGATAGCATCGCTTGCAGCGATTCTCCAATAGCATAGGGAAGGAAAAGGACGTATGGTCACAAAGAAAAAATCAGCCACCAAAAAAAAATCAACAGCCACTAAAAAGAAAGCTGCATCTGCAACTTCCTCAACAAAAAAATCAGCAACTAAAAAGAAAGCTTCGGTTAAGAAAAAGGCAGCCGTTAAAAAAACCAGTAGTACGGTTAAAAAATCAGCTGCAGTTGTCACGGCTAAAAAAGTCGTTGTTGATGATTCTGCGGCCGCTGAAAATAGTGCAGCGCCTGTCGTTGAAGAATCAGCCAAGGTTGATGCAGCAGCAAAAGCTGAACAGACAGCAACAGTAAATGATGAGCCTAAAACAGAACAGCCGCCTAAAGCTGAGCCTGCTATAGCCGCGGAACCTGCAGCAAAAGTAGAGGATAAAGCTGAATCAAGTGATGCTGCTCCTGCAGAAAAAGCGGCAGCTAAACCCACTGCTGAAGAAATTTCGAAAGCAGCTGTGGCACCTAAGGCTGCTGCGAACCCTTACGCACCTAAAAAATTGCCTAAAAAACAAGGGATGGGGTTCATGTCTAAACTCATTATTGTTTTAGGCATCTCTGCCATCGTATATTACCTTTACAGTGATGATGAGAACGCTGAACAAGCCACTGGCGAGACGACGGAAGCGATACCATTGCCAGCGGAGTCAGCCGGCAGTACAGCAGTTGAAACGCAAGTGTACAAGCCGACAGAACCTGAAGTGGTTGTGCCCTCTAGTAGCACTGATACAACACCTGCGACATCACCCGTATCAGCAACTACCAGCGTGAGTAAGCCTGAGGTTAAAGCCGGAGACACATCAGCATCGCAAGATCCTGTGACGTTTAGGCCTGTCAAAGAGAAAAAGGCACCTGAAATTATTCATGAGCCTGCGGTTACCACGCCTGCAGCTGTAGCACCTGCTGCACCACAACAGCCTGCATACACTGCGCCTTATAACCCTTATCAACCAAGGTATGGTCAGCAGCCGCAATACCCTTATCAAGCTAATCCTTGGGGGCAGCCTCGCCAGCCTTATCAAAGGCCTTAGTGTGTAACGGTGCTTGGTGAGTTAAAAGTGGAATAGGTTTAATGTACTATTTCGCTTTTGATGGTTATTTTGATGTTTTTTAGTTCTTCTAATGTCAAAATTTAAGCAAAAAAAATCGTGTTGTTCAGGCATCTAGTCTTACGATTAGAGGGTGGGTTGCCTGAAGAACACGAAGCCGATGCAATACCGTTAAAGGTATTGCAGTTGGTTGAAGTGAGTATATAGCTTAAGCCTGTTTTCTCTATTACAGGGAATTACAGTTATTTTGTTGTTTTACCAATGATGTTACGGCTAAAATAATGGCAATAGTTCTCGGCTTTTGCTTGATACATCTGGGCAGGTCGGTTATTACCCAGTCTCATTTTTCCAGGTATTTCTTCCAGTAAAGCGGCTTCTCGTATCCGCCTTCTAAAGGCACTTTTATCCACCTTGCGGCCTAATACAATTTCAAATACATTCTGAAGCTCAGATAATGTAAAGGATTGGGGCAACAAATGCAGGGGCAGGTTGGTATACTCCACTTTATTTCTAAGCCGGGTAATGGCATTTTTTAATAATTCAGCATGGTCAAAAGCAAGTTGTGGCCAAGATGTTTCAATATCTAGCCACTTTACATCGGACGTGCCTGAACCCGACTGAAGCGTTACGTTGTCTGATGCAATGAGCGCAAAATAGACAATGGTCGTAGACCAACCGCGCGGATCCCGCTTGTTGTTACCAACGGTTTCAAGCTGCTCAAGGTAGGGTGAGCTTACTTGGGTTTTTTCAAATAATTTGCGATAGGCTGTCTGCTCAATTGAGTCATCTAATTGTAAATCACTAAAACCACCAGGTAGTGCCCAATGATGCATAAATGGATGTTCTGCACGTTTGACGATGAGTGCTTTTAATTTATTCTCATGTAAGGTGAAAATAACAACATCAACAGAGGTTAGGGGAATATCAAAGTCGTGAATATTGTAGGATGCAAGATATTCAGTTTCAGAAACTGTCATGGGAGGATGGCCGGTTAATTGAAAACCTGAATATTGCCATTTTTGGGGTAAAAACACGAATAAAAAACCTAGCGCGTAGGCTAGGTTTTAATGTGAAATCGTTTAGTACACTATTTGTTTAATAATCGTAGTCGTAATCATTGTGGCTGTTATCATAGCGATGGTTGTTATGATAGTGATGAACGTGGATTCGTTTTCTAGGTTGATATTGTCGATACTGGCTTTGGCTTTGGTATTGCTGAGCTTTCATTCGATTAACATCGTCCATTGATTGGCCGACATTACTACCGAGTGCCGCACCGCCAATGGTACCAATAATCGTTGCTGCAGTTCTGCCTCTACCGTGCCCAACTTGATTACCTAAAACGCCACCAAGAATACCACCAATGACTGCTCCGCCATTTTGGTTTTGTGAATATGGTTGGTTAGCACAACCTGATAGTCCAAATAAAATGACACTGACTGCGATAATGGTTGCATAGATTTTCATGGGGTTTCTCCGTCTGTATGTATATTCCATGTCTGTATAATGCGCCTGTTTCCCTGAACATAATCTGAACTATGTCAATTTTAGAAGATTCTCTTTGGATTTTGTTGTCGCTCACCAAGCTTCTTTATGAGTGGTGGTTTTGACTTCTTTTCTTTGCACCAAAATGGTTCAAAAATGTGTGTGCTAGGGCGGGTTTTGCTTTGATACATGAAATATTGAGCACATGCTGTGCACCTTAATAGTCTTACCCTTACTAATTCCTTCTATCATCTTGTTAAATATAGATAAAATATAATTGGCATAATATTTGTTAGGGCAGACTATATAATTTTTTTATCATGGAGAGCTGGAATGAATGAGGTGAGTAGTCGATTTAACCTTTTGTCCTTTACTGGGAAAATGCGTGTTCTGCATCTGACTTGGATTGCCTTTTTTATTAGTTTCATGGTGTGGTTTTCACACGCGGGGCTAATGGTGTTTATTCGTGAAACACTTGGTTTATCAGCGGTTGAAGTGAATACGTTGATTGCCTTAAACCTGGCATTAACCATTCCATCAAGAGTGATAGTTGGGATGTTGGTTGATAAATACGGGCCTAGGCTTTTGTTTGCGGGCATCTTGATCCTAGGTGGTCTTGTGACCTTTACCTTTGCGCTTGCAGAAAATTATCAGCAAATTGCCATTTCTCGCTTCTTGTTAGGGTTTGTAGGCTCTGGGTTTGTGGTGGGTATTCGCATCATTGGTGAGTGGTTTCCAGCGAAAGAAGCAGGGCTTGCACAAGGGATATATGGCGGTTGGGGTAACTTCGGTTCCGCAGCAGGCATTATCTTATTGCCATTTTTAGCTCAAAGTGTTTTTGGCGGCGATGACGGTTGGAGAATTGCTGTTGGGATTGCGGGCTCTATTTCTATTGTATACGGGGTGTTTTATTATTTTGCGGTACAAAATAATCCAAAAGGCTCTACTTATTTCAAACCGAAAAAAATGGGTGGGCTTGAGGTCACGAGTAAAGGGGATTTGGCACTCTACTTATTAATGAACATTCCTTTGTACTTAGCTTTGGGTTTGTTGTGCTGGAAGCTGTCACCCGCTAAGTTAAATTTTATCGGTAACACCTTATCTTATAGTATTTATGCATTATTGATCGTGGTTTACTTTTTCCAGTCTTGGAAAATCATTTCTATTAATAAGGCGATTTTTACGGCACCCGTTCCTGAATTGCATCGTTATTCATTTTCACAAGTTGCCGTATTGGACCTGGCGTATATGGTGACGTTTGGTACTGAGTTGATCTTGGTGCAAATGTTGGCTTTGTTTTATGTGGATTATTTTGGCGCAGATAAACTACTCGCAACAATTTTGGCGGGGTTGTTCCCTTTCATTAACTTAGTGGCACGCCCTGGCGGTGGTTGGATTAGTGATAAAATTGGCCGTAAGCGTACATTAGTGATTGTCTTTTCTGGTATCACGGCTTCTTTTATACTGCTGAGTCAGGTTGAGGCAACTTGGTCACTCGGTGTGGTGGTTATGATTACCTTAGTCGCTGGTGTGTTTGCTAAGGGCGGTTCTGGTGCTGTTTTTGCCATGGTGCCTTTAATTCAGCGTCGATATACAGGGCAAATAGCCGGTATGGCGGGTGCGTATGGCAATGTTGGTGGGGTTGCCTTTAGTTTGGTGTTACTTGAAACAGGCTCGCCTCATGCGCTGTTTATGTCAGTTGGCATTGTTGCCGCTGCCGTGTTGGTGAGTACCCTGTTATTTTTAAAAGAGCCAAAAGGTCACATGACTGAAATTTTAGAGGATGGTTCTGTTCAGTTAATATCTGTTGAAAAATAGCGATTAAAGGCGATAAAAAGCCCTGTTGTGCGCTGAGCACATCAGGGCTTTTTATTGTTACACTTACTCTTCGGAATACGTTCTTTGATACTTGCCCGGTTTTCGACCGTAACTTGGGTCCAATATATGCCACTCTACGGGTAAAGATACCGTACTACTAGAGACCTCGCTTGAGGGAATGGTGGTTAATGTTTCCTGTTTTGCTTCACATAAAAAAGCTTGGCTCAGTGGTGTATCTCGTTTGATGCTAATCCATTCATCTTCAGTGTCTATACGAATAACGGTTGCGAGCCAGCCGTGCCATTGGTCGGTTTTTATAATGGCATCTAAATGCGTGTAACCTAGGTATGGGCTGTGGTTAGTGGGTTGTTTAAACCATAAGCTTTGTCCTGGTGCTGTTTTAAGTGCGCCACCTAGCCATATTTGCAGATAAAAAGTATCCACATCTGGTTCGTATAAAGCATTGACCATGATTTCATAAAAGCCAAAATCATTGCGGTCTAACCAATCTGGCATGTCAGTGTCGACCAGCTTTTCTCGGTAGAAGCTCAGTGCTCGTTCGCTTTGTTCTGTTGATTGGTCTTGCAGCAGCAGGTAGGTTATTTGAGGTTCTTCTGAATTTTTTTGAATGCGAATACAGTGGTCTGAACCATCTTCTTTTTGTAGCTTAAGTTGTAATTGGTCTTGTTCAAGCTTCACTTGAAAATTGATGGGCGGGTATAACAAAACCCCACGCTGCATTGCGGTGTTAAACGGCAAGCAAAAGTGCTTTGCCCGCTTCGGGATTTCAGCGGTGCTTGCACTGGCAAGTGTGGGTAACGGTTGCTCTGGGAAAATTTGGTGAAACTCGATGGTGTCTTGGTCAATGGCCTTCATAAAGTGTGTCGATCTCAGTGCTATGGTTAGCAATAATTTTAGACCGTTTCAGCTTGAGCGTGGGGGTTAAATATTCATTTTCGACCGTCCAAGCATGGAGCGTGCAATAAACGGTATGGACTTTTGCATAACCTGGAAACTGCGCCAGCTGTTTTCGGATGATTTGGATCACTTCCTTTTGTATGGCCTTGCTATTGGCT
>Ga0233435_1003928_pt1 | contig 10902 bp, 9 predicted proteins | sample SI_122_August201_3_FD_182735 | JGI IMG/M metagenome (GOLD analysis project Ga0233435, IMG submission 182735) | Seawater microbial communities from Saanich Inlet, British Columbia, Canada - SI_122_August2016_135_MG | ecosystem: Environmental > Aquatic > Marine > Inlet | place: Canada: British... | reverse complement strand
CCAGGTTTTGCCTCTAAAACGGCTCATAACCCGGAGGTTTCTTGATATGTAGGTGTAACGAGTGCTTCACAGATGTGGATAACTCAAAAAATCACTTAAGTCACTCATACCCCCTCATGGTGAAGTTGATGCGACTATATTGCGACTATAAGTCGTACAAATTGGTACAAATAGAGGCAAAATGAGCCAGTTCAAATATGGTTATAAGTATATGATATATAACGTATTATGTTAGTTTTAAAGGAGTTGTAAAATGTGCCCAGATGGGTTTACGAGTGACGTGCTCTACCATTGAGCCACGCGGGCTTGCCCAAAAGTTTGTTTAGCGGGCAATGTTTATTTGAATGAATTATTTGTAACTACCGGTATGGAGATATCTTTAAGCAAGCTAATCATCATAGTAACGTCACATAGTTAATTCAAGGGTAAAATAATGTTCATCTTAGATTTACTCAACATCAAATACATACTTTGATTAATTTCTCATTGAAGTGCTTTATGATCATAAGTATCTTTAATTTGCTATAGATGATTTTGTGAAATTTGGTTTGAGATAGAAGAATATACTTGCTTACCACATGCAGTCAGGGGGATCTGACCCTCTTTCTTTTCATCCTTAGGAGCCTCAATACCTAATTTTATTTGAGTATTGTCTATCTTTACCAATGTAAATCGTTCCTGCTGGGTATGTGGTCATGTATATTTGCTTCATAGCACAACATATAATTGTAAGTGTTAATGAGATTGTTAGATTTCACCATGTTATCAACTCATAGACAATTTTATTATTATTCGTGATCCCAGGCCTCCGACATCTATCCCTTTATTCATTCTTCGTGCCGTACAAACGTTCATAAATATGTGCCTTTAGGTTTTTGATAGTCTTTACGGGTAAAACACGTGCAATCAAATCCTAAACTTTCTTTTACAAGAACAGAGGGAATCATCTTAGTCTTAAAATTGTATGCTTTACAACCTTTTGGGTGAAGCGGATCCCAAGTCACAAAATAATGTTTACATTTACTGCACACAATTTCTTTCATTATTATATTATATCTCCTTCAAGAAATGTAGTTTTTTAGAGAAGATGATAGAAAATCACTTATTGCCAGAGCAACTTTAAAACAAAAATACATAATAAGTTATTATATCCTTTCTGGATAACACCACTATCGTAATGATATCCAGAAAACGAGATTACTGCTTTATAGTACGGCAGTGGAAAAGCCCATACACTCACTTTCTTGTAAGCATAAAATTATTTTATGAAAAGCATCTCCATCTTCTGATGATGTATTTCTGTGTGGTATGATACTTAGGTAGATATAGCGGTATGATAAAAAGGTTAGTGTGTAAAAGCAATAGGAAAAATGAGCTTAAACATCTGGATTCACAGGGGTGTTACAGGTGAGATGTGGTTTGGGGTAAGGTAGTTCTTATTACCTTTTGGGTTATGTGCAATGCCTTATCCTACCTATAGCTCTTCATACTCGATAGCATATTCATCATAACTAAGTCCGCATTGGAAAAACTTAATTCCAGATAAACCCCTTACCTTTCGTCTTTCAATAAGTTTGTCTCTTTCTTCTATAGGAAATCTAATTCCAAAATCAATTCTGGTTACTGACTCTAGTGAAATATTTATGTATTCTAAGGTTTTCCCACCAACTTCTTCTAATTTACAATATTCTTTTGAGGTGAACGCTCTTACTTCATCTTCATAATTCCAGCACTTTGCTTTGGTCACCATGGCTTCCTTTAAAAAAGGCAAGACATCCTTCCCACTATATAGGTCATTAACATCTATCGATAGCAAATCATCGTTATAAATAACATCACAGGTTGTAATTGGCAGTGATGCTATAAGAGAAAGATTAATCCAAATCCTAAAACCCTTGTGATTTTGTGTATAATGTGACCAGAGCAAAATCTCTTCCATTTTTTTTGTGTAGGGTTTGAGAAACAAATAACACGAACTGTTCCATCTGCCGTATCAGTCACATCGTCAATGACTTGTTTGTTCGAACCAGTCTCTGAATCTAATAGAGTATCTATAATTGTTGTTATGTTTTCTTGAAAGTAATGTTTTATTCCCAAATCACTCATCCCGCGAAACTTATTATGATTTCTAATTTGCCGAATAAATTCTTCATTCTCTAATCTTCTTCGATAATAAGCGACAGCTACATCTCCTTTTAATTTGCCAACAATTTTATATCTAAACTCAAATGGATCGTTAAGCTTGCTTACCCTAGAAACTTTTAAGCGGCAGTTCGTCAAAATATCTTCTAGATGTGAACCTAGGTATCTGGTTACTATCATGTGTTTAAGAGATTACGCTTGATATGTTAATGGTGTTTAAGAGAAATGATAACAAGTCTGCCTTTTGTCATTTGAGTAGTTATGTTGTGTTCAGCAAAATCTTCAGCACTGCAAGCCCACTCTGTTGAAATGTGGTTATGATTATTACCCTCAACTATCCGTACCAAACAATTCGTTTATATGTTTAACCAACTCTGAGTGTTTAAAAGGTTTTTTGAGAAAAAAATCTACATTCATATCTTCTTTATCAAACAGTTTGCGATCCGCTTCCCAGCCTGTGACTATGCCAATCTTTGGCCTCTTTATTAACTCATTTATAGCCCTGACTACTTTATATCCATTGACATCAGGCATGCCCAGGTCACACAATATAAGATCAAAATCTTCAACTTTTATTATATTTATAGCACCAGCACCATTATCAACAATTTTGACTTTGCAACCTCTTCTGGAAAGAAATTTATCCAGTATGTCGCATAAATCCTCTTCGTCTTCTACCACCAGGATGCGTAGATTCTTTTTGTATATTTCTTGTTCCAGTTCCAGTGTCATCGTTGGACTGATTTTTTTATTGGTAGTTGGAAATTGCAAGGTAAACGTACTGCCTCTCCCCAGATCACTTTCCACCTCTATTTTACCGCCATGCCTTGTTATTATACCGTAAGCTATACTCATGCCCAATCCGGTTCCTTCCGGGCATTTTGTAGTAAAAAAAGGATCAAACATATAAGACTTGACTTCTTTGGTCATGCCCTTGCCTGTATCAGAAATGCTTACAAACAAAGTATCCTCCTTACTCCATGTACAAAATGAAATACTACCACCATCAGGCATAGCATCCATGGCATTGTTTATTATGTTTATAAATATCTCTCTTATCTCAATTGGATTACACAACAGCAGAGAAACATTTCCCATGCCTCTCTGATCCATAATATAGCCTATGCCATTGATCTGAGCCATATTTTTCCATCTGGGTTTTGTAAATTCTATTGACTGCTTTATAAGTTCGTTTAAATCAGAAAGCACAAATGCCGAAGTGCTATCACTTGATTTAGTGATTTTAAGCATATTGTCGGTTATTGCAGCCCCGTCATCTACTGCCTTCATAATAGTACTAAATTCACCCATCAATTCACTATTGTCGTTGTAGTCCATCTCCAGTAATTGCACTTTACCTGAGATTATACTAAGAATATTGTTAAACTCATGGGATACTCCGGCAGTGATTGTACCGATAGACTTTAATTTTTCCGACTGTAATAGTGCTTCTTCCATTTTCTCACGTTCAGCAATCTCTTTCTTTAATACAATATTCTTTTCCTTTAGCTCAACCGTACGTTCAGCCACACGTTGTTCAAGAGTTTCATTAAGTAATTTAAGCTTCTCATCAGCCAGCTTAACTTCCGTAATATCATGGGCAAGAGAGGCAACTCCCAACACCTCTCCACTTTCAGAGACCAATGGTGTGTTATACCATTCACAAAATAAAATATTGCCATCCTTGGTAATGTTCTCATTGGTGCTTCGCATTCCTCCTTGTTGAGACAGAAGGCTCTGCCACACCACGTCCACATGCTCTTTTGCGGCTTCGTGGATGATAAATTCAGCATGGTGTCCGAGGGCTTCCTCCTTTCTATAACCAAATATCTTTTCAGCAGCCGGATTCCACTCTGTAACCTCGAAGTTTGTGTTCCACTCTATAACGGCAAGTGGAGCTTGCTGTACGTGGAGTAGACTCTTCTGGAGTAATTTAGCCAGTTCATCCTCTTCAAGTTTTTTCTTAGTGATATCACGTGATATACCCATAACACCGATAACATTACCATCTTCATTATGTAACACTCCTGTTGAAAGTTGGGATATGAATGTGCTTCCATCCTTCCTTCTATTTACAATCTCTCCCTCAAACGTACTAATCTCTTTTGTTGCCTTGTGCACATGTAAGCCCTGAGATGGATCAGCATAAAGCATGTTAACATGTTTGCCTATTATCTCTTCCTTTGTATAGCCAAATGCTTTTTCAGCTGCCGGATTGAAAACTATAACTTTTCGGTCTAAATCTACAGAAATGATTATGTCTGAGGAATCGCGGACAAGATTCTCATATAATTCTTTTGCCGGTCTTATCTTTTTTTCCATTGATTACCTCCTGACCAACCTTTAATTACTCCCGCTTGCCTGCCTCTTTAATCCATAGGATTTTTGATCATTCTATCCTGACAGGCAGCATAACAAGACATTTTCGCTGTAAAAACAATAAGTCAAGAAATGAAATGACGAAGTGGTAGTGCGTGTCTCGCCACACGTAAGTTCCATCACTTCTAATATATTAAAACATCTCCATCGTCTGATGGAGTGAGTTTCTTCATAGAACTAAATTTAATATTGTGAAAGTTATTGATATACAGTAGCAATAACTAAACCTTAATCACTTGAAGGTTTGCCATTTATCAACACTTGTTTAACCCTACAAACACTAGGCATATTTGTCAAGGCTATGTTGATATATATAGGGCAAACAACTGCCTGTGACATTTTAATTTTACCACTTGATACACTTAATAAATGAAAGTTCTAAATGTGGTACTAATAATGTGTGAGAGAAATATAAATTTTTCACAAATGTGGATAACTCAAAAATACACCTACTTCACCCACACCCCATCATGGTGAAGTAGGTGCGACTATATTGCGACTATAAGTCGTACAAATTGGTACAAATAGAGCCAGTTCAAATATAGTTATAAGTATATAATATATAACGTATTATGTTGGTTTTAAAGAGTTTGCGAAAAGTACCTGGATGGGTTCACGAGTGACGTTCTCTACCATTGAGCCACGCGGGCTTGTCCGAAAGTTTGTTTGGCGGGCTTGACATAAGGATTGTTTGATGCGCTAAGTATCATAGTGACGATACATGGTTAATTCAAGGTCAAAATAATGACAGACTTAAATTTGTTCAACAGCAAATACATACTTTACTTAATTTCTCTTTTATGAGATTTATGACAATACGTTTCTTGAATTTATGAAAGAAAACTTGAGTGAAATGTATTTTAAGGTAAGTAAAACATTATACTTGTCTTATGCCGTCAAGGGGAGTCTTGACTATTTTTTCTTTGATATTACTTATCAAGGTTGTATCTCACTTTCTAAAAATTTACCCAAAAGCTCTTTTTTTCTCTTTTTATAATCTTCTTCTGAAATTAAACCCTCATCTTTCAGGACTTTAGATTTTCGTAGTTTGTCTCGTACACTTTGATTTTTCCCCTTTTTTTCTACGGCATTTTCATTATTTCTAACTTCTCTTTCAATGGATCTTACACTACTGCCAGCATCAATTGAATCATCACTAACATTATCACTGTCAGCCATACCAAACAAATTGCTACTCAAGTCAATAATAAGCCAGTTTGGACGTCCCAGTGCAAAACGTTGTCCTTCCATGGGAAAAAGTCTCCAGCGAGAACCTCTCTTTACAACGAGCGGATCTTTAAATATATACTTATTGCTGTCTCTAGAGTAAGTGTTCATTTGGATTGCTCTTCCGTCAGTAAGCCAGCTCTTTTTACTATTGATTGTACTAAAAGCAATATTAAGTTCGTTGTTTATCATAAACATACTAAAATAACTTCGAGTATTAGCCAGAATGTCATTATGAGGACGAGAAAAAACTAAAATATCTTGAGAATCGTTAGCTATTGAGAATGCACTTACAATCGGAGGTATGATATTCTGTAGTTCATCCTCTCGAAATACCATTTTTTCTCTTTTACCTGTAGTATATGCACCTCCTTTGTAATAAACAGAAGAGAGGATATAAGCGAGTCCTACCTCTGTAAAGTAATATGGATGATTAAAACCTCTCTTTATTACATTTCCGTTATCATCAAGTTTTTCTCGTATCTCGACAGAAGCATCCTGGTCATCGACCGTTACTCCGACTATGTTACTTTTTCTATGAGTTCTTCTAGAATGAGAGGGAGAACAACCAAATGTTAGAGAGAACATCAAAAGTGAAGATATAAATATTAAAGAAATATATTGTTTCATAAAGGAAAAAACCCTTTCCCTTAACAGATTTTATCAGTATTGTAATAACGTCTGGAAAACCATATTACGATTTTATGGAGATGCAGCAAGATAGTTTATGTTAGTTACATCCCTGTTTAAACAGACCTACTTTATGAAAAGCATATCCATCATCTGATGGTGTATATATGTGTGGTATGATAATTCGGTAGATAGAATAGAGACCAAGCTTATAATACTCAGGTAATTACCAAAATCAAGAGGAAGTTTAATACATTAATAGAGGTTATCCTGTAAGAATCGTTTTATTGACAGACCTCATTTTTGTTTTCTCTTTGATATCTCTGAGTCTAAATCCTTTATTCTCTCTTCAAGTATAAATACTTCACTATTTTGTGGTATATAATGTTCTGGTTTCTTTAATTCGGCTTTGCAATGTTCAAGTTGATCTTCCAGTTCCTTGTCAGACATAGATGTGGGAAGCTCAGGTGATAATCTTATATATTTTGGTTGTGATGCAAAGCAGCCTGAAAATAGCAATAAACATATTATAAGCAGAGTAACGTACTTCAAGATATGCCTCCTATATTTGTTGGTTAAGTAATAATCAGCAACGAATATTAATAGTAAAATTTATGGCAATATACTTACTACAAACCTTTTCCTTCCTTCTTACTCTCTTCCAATTCTTTCTTTATGCCCCTCACCTTCGCATTAATCAATAACCCAACCACTTTACCTGTTCTTCAGTAAACCCGACAAAATGTGCTACCTCGTGACGGACTACTTTTTTTATTCTACTCTTGATCTCTTCATCAGAACGGCAGATGGCCTCTATATTTTTCTGGTATATGGTAATCTTATCCGGCATAGAACCGGAATGCCACACACTTTTCCCCGTTAAAGGTACCCCCTGAAATAACCCTAGTAATATATGGTTTGATTTTAATTTCATTTTTTCTATCACGAAAGGGCCTGGCCTCTCTTCTACTACTACGGATACATCTTTCAGGCATTTTCTTATTTTTTCAGGTAATTCGTTTATTGAAACGACAACCAGGCGATCAAAATTGCTGGAACAATGAGTATCTGGATTGTCATCCTCTGGTTTATCCGGTAAGTATTCTTCTATTTCGACAACCTTATACTTGCTCATAAATATTTTACCTATCAGGTAAGCTATCCCACCCAACATGGTAAAAGTGAACCAAATGCTCCAGCCGTGCGCCATCATCACACCACCCATTACACCTGATAAGGCGATGACTGAAAAATATCCGAGGAGCGCATGAAATCCCCTTTTATCTACTTCAGATATTTTATCAAAAATGAGGGGTTGTATCTTCTTGCCACAGCTTGTGCATGTAATACCAGTATTTTGAAAATGACTACCAAGACGGTTTGTCTGACCACAATTGAAGCATTTTATTATTATTGATTCATTTGACATGTTTAGAATTTATAACTACTTGCTTCCTGAGGTGAAAATCATAATTTATTAGTTCTACGCTATGTAAGTTCTCAGTTGTTTCTGATTAAAAAAGTCTCATATGGTTTCTTTGTCAGTACGAGTATTTGCCACCATCCTGACTTTAATGTATGTGATGTGGGATTTACGTAGTTTATGTACTATCTTTTTTCAGCGTGCGAAATTTGTATAGTGGGCAATCTTCAATCTTACATTTTGCCACCTCAAGAAGATCACCGAGCAACAATTTTTACATTTCAATTTGACTGCTTCCAGGAGCGAATCAAGTGTCATATCAGGTTGTTCAACTTTGTGCTTGATACCTTCATGCTTCTCTGCGATGAGTATTAATAAATAAAAATGTAGAAATATGCGAAAGCCTACACTGCCTAAATTAATAAATCAATAAAAAAGAGGGAATACTAATCGAGAAAACAAGAGACTACAACTCTTCTCATTTACTACACATTTACTCTTGATATGTAGACTTAATTATCAGGATAAAGCAGGGTATTACAGATGAGAGGTATTTGGAGTATAGTAATAAAAAAAACGCCTACATTCTCATTATATGAAGAATATAGGCGTTTGAAGTATGAGACTAAACCTGCAATTAATAATCTAGCTTTTACCAACTGCTCTCTTTTTCCGTCTACGTCTTACTTCTGCCCCAGCAAGTCCTGCTAAGCCGATTCCGAGTAGTGCAACGGTTGCGGGTTCTGGAACTGGAGCACCGCTGGCCTCAAATACGAGCGTCGGTGCGGCGAGCGTGGCATGCTCCTTCGAAGCCCAAAAGAAGGCAGTGAAGCCATCAACCACCGTATCGGACAAGATTAATGTCACAAGCCCGTCTGTATCCTCATTCAGAAATGTAATCAATGCTGCGCTTGAGAAACTGCTAACCGATAAGTGTGCCGCCGTGCCGAGAACATCCGCCTTGGCCAGGTCAACCTCATCCGAAGCAAATCCTGAACCGCTGGGAAATGTCAAGCCCGGAGCATTTTGATAAGTGATTGTCGACTCACCCCAGTTGTCCGCATTTTCGCTGTCTTTCAGCCCGAAAATTTTAAAATTTCCTCCCACTCGTTGTGCTCCATGGGGAAAATCTGTCAATTCGAGAACTGCACTAGTGAACGGATCAGAGACATTAGAAATGTCAAAGCGAAGAAAGGTCAACCAACTACTACCAGTTGTGGCATCCTGAGCGTTCAGATCACTTCCGCTCCCATAGTTTGTATTTCCCTGATTTGTTTCTCCGAGCACTTTAGAATCGGCACCGTTAAGGTCGGCAGTGGTAATCGTTGTTGCCTCCAAACGGTTTGTAGCAGCCAGGAGCATAATTAGAACGATCGCTATTGTAATACACCTCACAAATGTAAACATTATTTTCTCCTTTATGTTGGTGTCAAAACATTATTTCTCAAATAAACTGTTATTTGTTACTCCACAATATTGCTACATGTAAGAGTATAATAGTCATTAACAGAGATAATTTTTAAATGTATTCATTACATATTATTCGTTTATCATACTAAACAAAATTTCCCTGAATGTCAAGACTGTTTTCAAGATATCTTGCTGAAATTGACCATTTAAAATCTTATCAGATAGAAAAATATTCTGTAAGTACTTTGCTAACAATTTACTACCTAAGTAATCTAAGTTACTACAATATTAATGTATTTATGAGATTTATAATTTATAACAAGGCTTAAACAAGCCATTTTGAAACAAATAAGTCAAACCTGTTATTTATAATCTATTGTATTATTAGGTACTTCTATCTACCTAAACTTGAAATGTGGGAAAAAATTTCTTTAAAGGATATACCAGGGTATTACTGATGAAATGTATTTGGAGTGTGGCAATAAAAAAAACGCCTACATCCTCAACGTATGAAGGGTGTAGACGTTTGTAGTATGAGGCTAACTTGCAATAATAATCTAGCTTTTACCAACTGCTCTCTTTTTCCGCCTGCGTCTTACTTCTGCCCCAGCAAGTCCTACTAAGCCGATTCCGAGTAGTGCAACGGTAGTGGGCTCAGGAACAGCTGAAATCTCACCATCATGAACTGCCAGCGCATACCAACCTGAGTTTTTGGTGACCAAGTCATGTTTTCCGCCACTCGCATTAGCACCGAAAGAGAAAGTATATGCACCGCCGCCGTTCTCTATTCCAGTAAAGTAAGCATGATTAATCAAACCCGGAAATAAGCTTAAATCGGGGTCTCCGCTCGTTGAAATATTCTGGGTATAAGTTCCTCCCAATTCATCATTAAATAGATGCGCCATTTCACCTTCGTTTATATTTGCTCCAATAGTTATACCAAATGTTGTTGTAGGAAGCCGCCAGCCACCAAGTCCTCCAATGGTAAGACCACTTGCCCATGAAACCGCATCGTTCCAGAGCATCACTCCACCGTTATCAAACCCTGTCTCATCTGCAAAGTTGCCATGACCTACCCAGGTAATATCTAAGTCTTCATCATAAATCAAATTGACAAAGCCTGTATGGTTAGCCCCATCATCGTAAGCGAAAGATCCATTATCAATTAATGTCGCCACTGCCGGCCGTGAGAAACAAAGTACGGCGATTACTGCTAATAATAGAAACAATATCCTTTTCATCTTCTCACCCTCCTTCTAAATTACTTTAAATACAAAACATTAATTCTCGAATAAACCGCCTTTTATCGTTACTCCACAACTCTTCTATTTTAAAAGTGCTATAATAACTTAAGAGTTGAAATTGTTAAATAATAATCATTACTCCTTACTGTCTATCAATCTAAACACTTCTTACCGATTTGTCAAGGTTGTATTTAAGATAGCTTGCTGAAATTCACCACTTAAAATATTATCAGATAGAAAAAGTTTTGTAAGTACCTTGATAGTAATTAATTACCCAAGCAATCTAAGTTTCTACTATATTAATTTATTTATGTAATTTATCAGTAGTGTCCGGTTAGGTTTTTGCGTAGTCATGATTTTTCCTCTGTTCTTTGAAATCGTTCTGAGTTAAAGTGTCAAAATTGAAACTACCAGCTTCATTCTTAATTTTGATTCTTAGCTCTCTGA
>Ga0233435_1003924_pt1 | contig 10908 bp, 12 predicted proteins | sample SI_122_August201_3_FD_182735 | JGI IMG/M metagenome (GOLD analysis project Ga0233435, IMG submission 182735) | Seawater microbial communities from Saanich Inlet, British Columbia, Canada - SI_122_August2016_135_MG | ecosystem: Environmental > Aquatic > Marine > Inlet | place: Canada: British... | reverse complement strand
TTGTAGTGCAACATATACAGATTTATGTGGAGTAGATTTATATGAAACAAGTAATGGTACATGTAGTGTAGTAGGGACTTGAAATTATTCAGCAAGTTGAAATAATACAATATATTCTTGTAGTAATAAGGCAAGTAGTAATAGTTATTATACAGGTGATGGTAATGGTAGTAATAGTTGTGGATGGAGTTGTTATGGTGGGTATTCAAAAGATGGAAATTCTTGTACATATAACACATGGATAGTATGAAATTACTGAACATGTTCAGTAACATGTGGAGGTTGAACACAAACAAGGGCAGTAACATGTAGTTGAACAACATGTTTGGATACACAGCCAACAACAAGTCAAAGTTGTAATACACATAGTTGTAATACAGCACCACATAGTTTAACAATATCATGAGCAAATTCATGAGACATAGCAAGTTGATCTACAGCAACAATAACACTAACAGCCTCAGCTACAGATGATCAAAATGATTCATTAACATACACATGGTCAGTAACAAATGCAACACTGAGTGCAACAACATGAACAAGTGTAGATGCTACTGTGAGTTATAACTGATGACCAGTAACAATTACAGTAATAGCCAGTGATTGACAATTAAATTCATGAAATACAAATATTAGTTATACATGGAATGATACTAGTTATGATGAGGATTATCAGGAGTGGGTAGAGAGTGGGTATAATGAAGATATATATAGAGTAGAATATAGACGGCAAGCATATCATTATGATCAGGAATTTTGATATGGATGGCGGACAAATATATATGAACGGGCATCAGATTATAATAGTATTCGTAATCGTGGTTGGTATTCTAGTTGGCGTAATGTGGGGAGTCGTAACATAAAAACAGGTACTCAATGGATAGACACATCAGCATATGAAACTCGTACTAGAACTATTACTCAGGGGACATATACTAAGTAAATAAATCCCTCTAAGTTAATTCAACTGATTTTGTTCCCCCTTAATAAGGGAGAACAGAACTATAGGAATTAATTCAGGGGATTTTTAAAATCGAGTATAAAAAATATATAAAACTTTTGACAAGGAACAATAAATGAATATACTAAGTTTAGTTTAGAAAATAATTATAAGAAAAAATGACTAAAATTAATATTGAAGCATTTAAAAAAGAGGGATTTTCTTTTGAGGAAATAGAAAGTATAAAAAGATGAATAGATGATGTAGAAAATTGAAGAACTGTTTCATATAAAGAAGTAAAAAAAATAGCTAGAGAAAATATATTGTCTAAACAAAAAGTTTATGCTTAAAGTAGAGTTTTCGAAAGAAGCAAATATTGAGTATTTAGAAATATGAAATTGATTGAGGTTAGTAGTAGAACCAAAATATAAATATAAAATAGTATATAGTATAAAAAAAGATTATATTTATATCTTATCAATATTTAAATATAAAAATTTATGGGAATAATTAAAATTTAAAATAAAATACAAAAAAGCAGCAAAATGCTGCTTTTTTGCTTCCTTATTCTAATTTTTCACAAAAAATTAGAATAAGAACACTCAAATTAGAATAAGGAACTAGGAATTATAATAATTTTATCTCTTATTAAAGAATAAATAAAGAGTATAAAAAATATATAAAACTTTTGACAAGGAATTATTAATGAATATACTGGATAGTAAGTTTAAATTATTAAGACTAAAATTATGACAGAAAGAATGGATAGAATGGAAAAAATGATGGATAGATTAGTAAAATCACAAAAAGAAACAGATGAGCAAATGAAGAAAACAGATGAGCAAATGAAAAAAAATAGTGAAGAAAGGAAAAAAACAGATGAGCAAATAAAAGAAACAGGTGAACAAATGAAAAGAAATAGTGAAGAAAGGAAAAAAAATAGTGAACAAAGTTTAAAAGATACAGAAGATTTGAAAAAACAAATAAAAGAGACAAATAAACAATTATGATGAATGTGAAGAAGTCAGGAAGAGGTATGAATAGACCTATTTAGAAGGAATATGAAACCAATGATGAGGAAGAGAGGAATAGAAGTAGATAATATATCTACTAGATTTAAAAGTGCAATAAAATTAGAAGATGGAACAATGTTAGATTGAGAATATGATTTAATGTGAATAAATGGTAAGGATATAGTTGTAGTAGAAGTAAAAAATAAAATGAGAGATGATTATATAACAAAATTTGTAAATAAGCAGTTACCGAAATTTAAAACACTGTTCCCACAATATAAAGACTATAACCTATATGGATGAATCTGATGATTAATAGTATGAGAACACCAAGAAAAAAAAGCAGAAAAAGCATGACTTTTTGTATTTACACAAGGAAAAGATGGAACAGCAGTATTAATGAATAAACCAGATTTTAAAGCAAAGGTGTTTTAGAAGATAAATATCTTAAATAAAAATTTAGAACAACAAAAAATGACTTTTTGTAAAAAAAGTCATTTTTTTATTTGATAAAAAAAAAAATCTATATATACTCCCACTGAAAAAATTATAACTAACTAAAAACTATGGGAGACATTATAACTAATATGTTTGTATGGCAAGCCAGTTATGCTTGAATACTTTTAGAGACAATTTTGATACTTATGATATATCTGTGATACACATACTATAGGAAATCTTGAATAATGATAATGATAGAATTAGCTTTTGAAAAAGCATTTGAATTTTTTGAAGAAATTCTATGATTAAAAGAGAAAAGATGGATAAAAATATATATAACGTTACTTTTCTTCTTAATACTATTTTCAAATATAATATGAGTATTTTTAGAATTCTTATTGCCAATATTTGGACACCATATGGAAGAAGTCATAAAAATACCAACTGCAGATATAAACTTCAATGTAGCAATGGCAATTATATGAGTTATTATAGTAATAATAGAACAATTTAAAGCATTAGGTTTTTGGAAAGCCATGTATGAATATGTTCCAATATTCTGAAAAGACTATATACCATATGAAAGATGAAAATTACCAAAAGTACTTGATAATATAATATATGTAATAATAAAGTTTTTCGACATAGTTATATCAATGTTTCTATGAGTACTAGAAGTTGTATGACATGCTGCTAAAATAATATCATTATCATTTAGGTTGTTTTGAAATATGACATCAGGTTGAATCTTGCTATGAATGTTATTTGCAGCAGTGATTGGATTAAGTCAAAGTTTATTAAGTATAGATTTTCCAATAATAGGACCAATTATACTTTATTTACAAGAAATACTAGTAGCTCTAATACAAGCTCTGGTATTCCCACTACTTATAGCTATATTTATTAAAGTAGCAAAAGTACATTAACAAATAACCCCTCCCAACCTCCCCTTATCAGGGGAGGGGCTATATTTCTCCCCTGATAAGGGGAAATGTCTGAAAAGGCTTGTCCCGTCTTTAGCCGGGACAGAGGGGGTTTTAACTTATTAACTAAAAAAACAAAAATGGACTTATTAAATTATGTATGACCAGGTTTGGCTGTATGATTAGCTTGAATCTGAGTAGCAATTGGGCAATGAATACTTGCAAAAAAAGCGATGGAAGTTATGGCTAACTCTCCAAAAATGGTTACATTTTATTTAACTGTTACTATATTAGGTATAGCATTAGTTGAATCAGCTGTTATATATTGATTAGTAGTTGCTTTTCAATTACTATGAGCAGAATGATTACCTTTATACAGTTCAATTTGAGCATGATTAGCTATCTGATTAGCTTGATTAGGTGCTTGAATATGAGAATGACAATTAATAGCTTGAGCATTAGGTGCTATGGATAAAAATCCATCTATTAAAGGTAAAATAATGACATTTATGGTATTATTTGTAGCCTTGGTAGAAGTTACTGCTATATATGGTTTAATTATAGCATTTAAAATAATTTGAACTGAAGGTCTAGAACCTATGTATGCAATGTGAGCATGATTAGCAATTTGATTAGCTTGATTATGAGTAGCAATTGGTAGATGATATATGTCAGAAAAAGCTCTTGAAGTAATGTGAAAGAGTCCACATATGATTTCATTTTTCTTAACAGTTTCAATACTTTGAGTAGCACTTATTGAATCAGCTGCAATATATGCATTAATAGTAGCATTTCAAATACTTGCTTTTGATGGAACTGGATTAGCTGCAATTTGAGCATGATTAGCAATTTGATTAGCTGGGTTATGAGCATGAGTAGGTGAGTGACAATTGATAGCTTGAGCATTAAATGCAATGGATAGAAACCCAGAAATAAAGGGTAAAATAATGACATTTATGGTATTGTTTGTAGCCTTGGTAGAGGTAACAGCTATATATGGTTTAATTATCGCATTCAAGGTAGTTGAGTTATGAGCTGAAGTAGATCCTAAAATTGCAATATGAGCATGATTGGCAATTTGATTAGCATGAGTATGAGTAGCAATAGGTAGATGATATATGTCAGAGAAATCACTTGAGGTAATGTGAAAGAATCCTAAAATGATTTCATTTTTCTTAACTATTTCAATACTATGAGTAGCATTGATTGAATCAGCTGCAATATATGCATTAATAGTAGCATTTCAAATACTTTCTTTCTCATGAGCAGTTGCTGCGGCAATATGAGCATGATTAGCAATTTGATTTGCATGATTATGAGCTTGAGTAGGTGAGTGATTACTTATAAAATGAGCAATGGATGCAATCAATAAATCACCTGAAACAAAAGGTAAAATTATGGCATTTATGGTATTATTCGTAGCTCTTATAGAAGTAGTTGCTATATACTGATTAATTATAGCTTTCAAAGTTTTAGGGTAACCCTCCCCTAGCAGGGGATGGAAAATACAAATTTGGTTTTAAATCTTAATAATAAAAAAATATGGATGATTTAAATATTAGTGTAATAATAGCACAAATAATAAACTTTTCTTTATTGTTCTATATATTTTACCATTTTTTAGGTAAAACAATAATTAAAACAATAGAAGAAAGAAGAGATAAATTGGAAAACTTAGATAATTCTGATAGTGTTGTAAAAGAAAAAATAGAAAAGGCAGAAGCAGAAGCTGAAAAAATAATTACTGATGGTAAATCTAAAGCATTAGAAATACAACAAAACGCAGAAGATTTATCAAAGAAAAATACTAAACAAAAAATAGAAGAAGCAGAACAAAAAGCAGAATCTATAATAGAATCAGCTAATAGAAATTTAGAAAAAGAAAGATTAAGTATGATGTGAGAATTAAGAGAAAAAGTATTAAATTTATCTTTAAAAATAAATTCTAAAGTTTTCGATAATACTGATTCAAATAAGGATTTTATTAAAAAAGAAGTTAATTCATTAAAAATATAGTTTATGAAAAATATAGAAAAGTTACAAAAAAATGAACTAGAAGAACTTTTAAAAGATTTAAGATTATACAAAGATTTAGTAAAAAAAGTTTGAAGCAGATGAAAAAAAATATTTCACAATATATTTAATGAAACAAATGAATATAGTGTAGAATATTATTGAGATTTAGATGAATCATATGTATTTAAAAAATCAAAAAAAGTTTATAAAAAATTATTTGATATTGAAGTAGATGAAAGTGATATCAAATTAATAAAAAAGGATAGTTTAAAATGAGGTATGAGAATTTATTTTAATGATAAATTAGTGGACTTAAGTTTCTTAAAGTTCTATAACTTGTTAAAATAAAACCAAAAAATAATTTAATTTAATTAATATTTATATATTATGGCTAATGATTTACTTAATAGTATAATAAGTGAAGTTGAGAATAAATTGGACTCAGCAGATATATCACCAGAAGTAGAAAACGTATGAGAAGTTTTTTATTTATGAGATGGTGTTGCAAAAGTTTCTGGTTTAAGAAATGTTGCATACAATGAATTAGTAGAATTTGAATCTGGTTGAGTAGGTGTTTCTCTTAATTTGGAAGAACATTTTGTTTGAGTAGTAGTACTTTCAGGATTTAATTCAATTAAAGAATGAGAAAAAGTAAAAGCTACAGCTAGAACTTTAGAAGTACCAGTTTGAAAAGAAATGATAGGTAGAGTAGTTGATTCTTTAGGTAATCCTATAGATGGATTAGGAGATATTAAATCTAAAGAAAAATATCCAATAGAAAGAGTTGCTACAGGTGTTATGGATAGAAAATCTGTAAATCAACCTATGCAAACAGGTATTAAAGCAGTTGATGCATTAGTTCCAATTGGTAGAGGACAAAGAGAATTAATTATTGGTGATAGACAAACAGGTAAAACTCAAGTTGCTATAGATGCTATATTAAACCAAAAAGGTGAAAATATGGTATGTATATATGTTGCTGTAGGACAAAAAGAAGGTAAAGTTGCTAGAGTAGTTGAAGAACTTAGATCTAGATGAGCTATGGATTACACTATTGTTGTAACAGCTTGAGCTTCTGATCCAGCTTCTATGCAATATCTAGCTCCTTATGCATGATGTGCTATGTGAGAATATTTCATGTTTAATGGTCAACATGCATTAATCATATATGATGATTTAACAAAACAAGCAAATGCTTATAGAGAAATGTCACTTCTATTAAGAAGACCACCATGAAGAGAAGCATATCCATGAGATGTATTTTATCTTCACTCTAGATTACTAGAAAGAGCATCAAAATTAAATGATGAATTATGAGGATGATCAATGACAGCATTACCAATTATTGAAACACAAGCTTGAGATGTATCAGCTTATATCCCAACAAATGTAATATCTATTACAGATGGACAAATATTTCTAGAATCAGATTTATTTAATGCAGGTCAAAAACCAGCAATTAATGTATGATTATCAGTTTCAAGAGTATGAGGTTCAGCACAAATAAAAGCTATGAAAAAAGTATCTGGTACTTTAAAACTTGACTTAGCTCAATACAGAGAATTAGCAGCCTTTTCACAATTTGCTTCTGACTTAGATGCTTCTACAAAAAGTCAATTAGATAGAGGTGAAAGAATGATGGAACTATTAAAACAAAACGTTTATTCTCCTGTTACAGTTGAAAAACAAGTATGTATAATGTTTGCTGGTTCAAAATGATATTTAGATAATGTAGAAGTTGCAAAAGTTAAAAAAATTGAAACAGACTTATATTTAAGTTTAGATGAAGAAAAATCTATACTTGAATCTATAATTAAAGAAAAACAATTAACAGAAGATACTGAAAAGAAATTAATAGAAGTTATAAACAAAGTAATTGAATTAAATAAATAACCCCTCCTAGCCTCCCCTTATCAGGGGAGGGATAATGACAAAAAATAATATTTCTCCCCTGATAAGGGGAGATGCCTGAAAGGCAGAGGGGTTTTATTAATAATTATTATAATAAGAATTATGGCAAATTGAAAAGAAATCAATAGAAGGATTAAATCAATTAAAAATACAGCTAAAATTACTAAGGCTATGGAGCTTATTTCAACTGTAAAGATGAAAAAAGCTCAAGATCTAGCTTTAGAAAAGAAAGAATATATTACATGAATACTAAAAGTTTTGATGAATATAAATGATAGTCTTTCTAAATCTGTATATTTTAATAAAGATAATAAATCTAATCTTGGTACTGCTTGACAGTATAAAACTCTTTGAGTTATTATTACTTCAAATAAATGATTATGTTGAGGTTATAATATAAATGTTATGAAAAAGGTAAATAGCTATATGAAAGAAAATACTTGAGATATAGATTTTGTAGCACTTTGAAAAAGATGAAGTCAATTTATAGCTAGAACAGATAATAATGTAATAGCTGACTTTTCAGAAGAATTTTCAGACAATATAAACTTTCCTTTTTCAAAATCAGCATCTAGATTTATAAGTGAAAAATTTGTTTCAGGAGAATATAATAAAGTAGTAGTATTTTATAATTATTATGTAAATACTATAAAACAAATTCCTGTTGCTAGAGATTTTCTACCTTTAACAGATGAATCTATAGAAAAGTATTTTAAAACAATACTTTGAGATGAAGATTATAAATATGATATGGATCAGTGATTAACACATGTTATAGAACCATCAGTTGATGAATTGGTTGAAGAAGTTATTCCCATGCTTATTGATTCAATGTTTTATGATACATTAATAGAATCAAAAGCATCAGAACATAGTTCTAGAATGATAGCTATGAAAAACGCTAAAGATAATGCTAATAAATATGCATCAAAACTTACATTACAATACAACAAGGCTAGACAAGCTGCTATTACAAAAGAAGTTTCTGAAATAGTTAGTTGAGTTGAATCTATGAAAGACTAAAAGGAGAAAATTTAGTTTTTAAATGAAAATATGATGATAAGAATTAACTATAGTAGAATTATATCAAACTTTTTGTTTTATATTTTATATGTTTTACTTGCATCTATAATAGTATCCTTTCTTATACCTTTAGTATTTGTAATAATATGAAAATCTATATTGGCTCCAAATAATCCAGTATTTGATTTAATACAGGTAGCAATAATTCTTTTTGTTTTAATTTTTAGCTTGGTTAAAAGAAAATATTTTTATTTTCCAGCTATTACTATAGTTGAACAAGAAGAAGAGTTAGAACAAAAAGAATTATTAACAGAAGAAAATCTTCCTGTCACAATTGACACTCCTCTTATTAAAGAGGAACAAAATAAGGATAGTAAAATAAAATATATAATTAAAACAGAAATTTTACAGAAAAAAGAGGAAAAACCAAAAATAGAGATAATAAAACCTACACTTGATATAAAAATTTGAAAGGAGATTATATAATAAAAAAATTTAATTTATAATTTTAATAAAAAGTTATGCACACTTGAAAGATTATTAAAATAGTTTGAGTAGTAATAGATGTTGAATTTACAGATGGATATGTACCATCTATTTATGAAGCACTTGAAGTACAAGGATCTGAGCATAGAGTTGCTCTTGAAACTCAACAACAATTAGGGGATTGAGTAGTTAGAACTATTGCTATGAACCCAATTGACAATTTAAGAAGAGGGATGGAAGTACAAGCTACTGAAAATCCTATAAAAGTACCTGTATGAGAAAAAGTATTAGGTAGAATGTTTAATGTATTAGGTGATCCTATAGATGCTAAAGAAAAACCAAAAACTGAACATCTTGATCCAATACATAGACAAGCACCAAAATTTTCTGATTTATCTGTTAAAGCAGAAGTTTTTGAAACAGGTATTAAAGTAGTTGATTTAATTGCTCCTATGCTTAAATGAGGTAAAGTATGATTATTTGGTTGAGCATGAGTTGGTAAAACAGTTATAATGCAAGAATTAATCCATAATATTGCACAATGACATGGTGGTTATTCTGTAGTTGCATGAGTATGAGAAAGAACAAGAGAATGAAATGATTTATACCATGAAATGGAAGAATCAGGAGTTATAGATAAAACTGCTATGGTATTTGGACAAATGAATGAAGCTCCAGGACCAAGAGCAAGAGTTGCCTTAACAGGTTTAACTATGGCTGAACATTTCAGAGATAGAGAAAAAAGAGATGTATTATTATTTATCGATAATATATTTAGATTTACACAAGCAGGTTCAGAAATATCAGCACTTTTAGGTAGAATACCTTCAGCAGTATGATATCAACCAACACTAGCTACTGATATGGGTGCTTTACAAGAAAGAATTACTTCAACTAAGGATGGTTCAATTACAAGTGTACAAGCAGTTTATGTACCAGCTGATGATCTAACTGATCCAGCTCCAGCAGCTACTTTTGCCCATCTTGATTCAACTATAGTACTTGATAGATCAATTGCTGAGTTAGGTATATATCCTGCAGTAGATCCACTTGATTCTACTTCAACTGTACTTGACCCAAATATTGTTTGAGAAGAACATTATAATATAGCTAGAGAAATACAAAGAATACTTCAAAAATATAAAGAATTACAAGATATTATTGCTATACTTGGTATGGATGAGTTATCTGAAGAAGATAAACAAACTGTAGCAAGAGCAAGAAGAATACAAAAATTCTTATCTCAACCTTTCTATGTTGCTGAACAATTTACATGAACTCCATGAGTTTATTCTAAATTATCAGATACTGTAACTGGATTTAAGAAAATAATAGATTGAGAAGTAGATCATATACCAGAAAACTATTTCTTATATAAAGAATCAATGCAAAGTGTAGTTGATGCTTATGAAAAAGATCAAAAATAATAAATAGGAACCCCTCCCAACCTCCCCTTGTCAGGGGAGGGGTAAAGTAATATCTCCCCTGACAAGGGGAGATAGAGGGGTTATTACTAACTATTAAAAAAACTATGAAATTAGAAATATTATCATTTACATGAAATCTATTTAAGTCAGAGACAGCTTCATCAGTTACAGCTATGACTAAGGTATGAGAAGTAACTATTTTGGAAAATCATACACCATTAGTATCAGTTTTAAAACCTTCAGTATTAAGTGTTATGTATACTACAGAAGCTTGAGAAAAAAAGGAAAAAGACTTTGCTATAGGTTGATGAGTTTTAGAAGTATCAAATTCTAAAGTTAGTATACTTATAGATATGTTAATATCAGTAGATGATGTTGATGTAGATAAAGCTGAAGAAGCTAAACAAAAAGCTATGGATATGATGGAAAAATATAAAGATGCCAAAGATAAAGTAGATATGGAAAAATTTATAGAAGCAGAAGATATGTTATTAAAATCTATTGCTAAGTTGAAATTAACTGACGTGAAATAAAAAAAATTGCTATTTTTAGCAATTTTTTTATTTTTAAATAACTAATCAGCTGGTCAACAGAGGGCTTCAGCCCAATACCATTAAGTTAAGGCTTAATGATATTTTTTAATGCCAAAATATTATCTAAAAATAAGAAAATATCAAATTTAAAGCACAGTTAAAAATCTATTATAGCTTAAATAATAGTAAAATAAC